>RCNF010001372.1_pt1 | contig 12765 bp, 9 predicted proteins | sample 2041311 | NCBI WGS metagenome assembly RCNF01 (sample SAMN09708228, study PRJNA481090) | Marine sediment metagenome, whole genome shotgun sequencing project. | biome: marine sediment; feature: ocean; material: sediment; isolation source: Sewage treatment plant 2 marine sediment (STP2) ... | reverse complement strand
GGCTTGTTGGAAACAGGTCCCCAAGGCCTTCAATTCAAGGCCGTTGAACAATTCATCATGAAAGTGCCCGCCGCCAGGGAAGATCAACTGGTGGTGGCGTCAGTAATGCTCGACCGTCTGGCCGAGCTTTGCGACAAGGAGAGATCATGTCCGCCTCGATGACCCCTGAACTGACCCAAAATTTGCGGAACCGGCTTGATGCCCGACCCCGGTCCACTTTTTTCCTGCGCCTGGCGCTTTTGGCGATTGTCTCGCTGACGTTGCTGAGCCTGGCCGGATGCGGTGGCGGCGACGAAAAGGCCGAGGACAAGATCATCCTGGCCACCATCGGTGAAAAAGAAATCACGGGCAGCTACTACGAGGACCGCCTGTCTCTCCTGAAAGAGGATGAACTGCCCCGCGATACGAGTGGGCGGGCATTGGACATGTCGGCCATGCCGGGTAAGGAAAAATTCCTGGAGACCCTGATCAACAAGGAAGTGATGGCTTTGACCGCCAACGCCTTGGGGTACGGGAACGCCCCCCAGATCGTTGGCGCCCGGAACAGTCTGATGGCCTACGAAGCCGGCTTGGCAATGTGGGCAGACGAAATTCGCGATCCGTCCAATTCGATTTCCGAAGAACAGCTGCAGGCGTTCTACAAAAGGATGGGGTCGAGCCGCCAGTGCCGTTACGTGATTTGCAACTTCCTGGACAAGGCCCAGGCCGCCAGGGAAATGGCCTTAACAGGTGCCGATTGGGCCGATGTGGTGGCCAAATATCACGATGGCGATGAGGACCCGACGGGCAAGTATGAAATCAATGTTCCGTTTGGTCGATTTGGTGTGATTTATGAGCGCGGTGTCTTTACACCGGCAGTGGGAGGGATCACCGAGCCGATTCAATCGGTTTACGGGTATTGGGTGATGGTCATCGACGGCGAAAAACCCGGAAAACGCCCGCCATTGGAAGAGGCCAAGGCCAATATTCTGGACATCGCTCGCGGCCGCGAAATCTCCCGCTTGCGGGAAGGTATCAAGGCTCGTATCCACGAGAAATACAAGTTTGTGATCAACGAAGAAGCGCTGTACAAATGCTACAATGGCATGCCGGCCCATGAAGACATCTTCTACCCCGGAACTCAGGACCCGGTGACAAATGAAGACCTGCTGCCTCTGGACCTGACCCCAGCTGACATGGAAATGGTTTTCTACAGCTATGAAAAACCGGATGGCACCGAGCGGATCTACACCCTGGGCGACTACAAGTCCCACTTCGACAAAATGAGTGTTTTCCAACGTCCCAAGCGGGCGCAGATGCTCGGCGGATTGCGCAACAAGCTGACCGAAGAACTGGAAAAAACACTGTTCAAATTGGAAGCTGTAGATCTGGGGTATTTCGAGAACGAAGAGGTGCTGTTTAAGGTCAACGCCAAGGTTGAGGAGTTGCTGGTCAACAAGCTGTATACCGACATGGTGACCTATAAAAAACGCATTGAGCCGACGGAGCTGGATGTGTACTGGCAGGAGCATAAGGCGGACTACTTTGTGCCTGAGACCCGTGACGGCCGCTTGGTTGTCTGTGCTGACCGCCAGAGTGCGGACGAAGCTGCTGCCGCTGCTTCGGAGGGCGTCTCCTGGCGCGATCTGCTGGTGAAATACGGCACCAATGCAGAGAACAAATCCCGATCTGGAAAGATTGAAAAAGTTCGCAGCGATATGGCCGGCCCGGCCCGGGACGCATTGTTTGAACTGGCCGTCGGTGAATCCAGTGTCGCGTTTGATCTCGGCAATGGCAGCTTCGGTGTGGTCATGCTCGAAGGCATCAACGAACCGTATCAGACGGAGCTGAAGACCATTACCGAGGAAGTCGGCCAGCGCATGAAGCAGATGCGTGAAGAAGAAAACTTCCAGGCGCTATTGGTCAAGTGGAAGGCTGATTTGGCGATCACCGAGTTTCCCGAAAATCTTGAAGGCTTGAAATCGTGGCGCGAACTGACCGCCGTGCCAGTGCCCGAAAATCTGGTGCCACGCAACTAAACGAGGACGGAATCTTGATGTTGTTTCAGGGAAGGAATCCACTGCTGGCGGTGCTGGTGGCGCTGCTGTTGACGGTGCCACTGGCGGCCAGGGCTCAAAGCGAGCCCCAACTGGTGGACCGCATTGTGGCCATAGTCGATGAAGAGGCGATCTTGCAGAGCGACCTTGACCGTGAGGTCGAGCTGTACCGCATGGAGAAGGAGTACGCCGGGGAAACTGTCGATGTGGACGCCGATACGGTGCGCCGGGAAATGCTGGAACGCCTGGTGGAAAGCAAGCTGATCATCGCTTCGGCGCGGCAGGCCGACATGACCGTGGATGACGAAGCGATCGAGCAAAGTGTTGACCAAAAGATCGAGCAGTTCGTGGAGCATTTTGGTTCCCTGGATAACCTGGAACGCGAACTTGAACGCAGCGGCATGTCCCTGGGCGATTATCGCAACCGGATGGGCAGTCAGCTGCGCGATCAGCAGTATCTGCGTCTGGTCGTGGGCAAGTTCATCCGGCCCGATATCGAAGTGCGCGAGGACGAAGTGCGCGCGTACTACCTGGCCAACCTGGATCAGATGCCCGTCGAGCCCGACAGCCTGACCATTGCCAACATTCTGATTCCGGTGCAGCCTTCAGTTGAAGTCAGGCAGGCGGTGCAGGGCGAGGTCCAGAAAATCCAGCAGGCGCTGGCCTCTGGACGCGTTTTTGCCGAAGTCGCGCGCGAGTTCTCCCAGGGCCCCAACGCCGAACGCGGTGGGGTGGTGGGAATCGTCAGCCCGGGTGACCTGTTTGATGAAAACCTGGACCGTGCGGTGTTTGCCATGTCATTGGGCGAAGTGAGTGAGCCGGTGGTTTCAAGCCGCGGAGTGCACCTGTTGCGTCTGGATTCGATCCAGGAGGGCAACCGCCGCGCGATCAGCCAGGTGTTTCTGCCCATTGAGGTGACCCAGGCGGATGTGGATGCTGCCGAAGCGGGCATCAAATCGGCCCGGGCCCGGATTGAGGTTGGTGAGCCTTTCAGCCTGGTGGCGGCCGAAGTGAGTGGGGATCCGGCCAGTTCCCGCAATGGTGGTGTGTTGGGTACGTTCAGGCTCGAGGACCTGTCGCCCCAGTTCCAGGAAGCCCTGGCCGACGTGGTGGTCGGACAGATCACCGAACCGGTCCTGACCCCCGGTGGTTGGTACATCTTCAAATTGCTCGAACGCAAGGACGGTCACCTGTACACTTACGATGAGTTGAAGGCCAACTTGCGGCAGGTTGTTGAGAATACGAAAATCGAAGAAAAATTGAGCGAATACGTCCAGGAACTGCGGACACGGTTTTTCATCGACGAAAAATCAGGTTGAGCTCAACCGCCGCCATTGAGTTGGTTGATGGCGGCCTCGTCCAGGTCCGTGGCGGGGGGCTGGGTGCTGAGGATGCGTTGCATGATGTCGTTACTGGCCGCCGCATTGCCCGTCAGGGACAAAATCTTGGCGTAGTTGAAGGCCAATAGCAGGTCCTGCGGGTTCTTCCGGTACGCTCTCCCATAAGCCTCCACCGTAGCTTTCTGCACTTCAGGCGTGGCCAAATTCCGCAGGCGATTCATTTCCTCGTCCAACAGGTTCAGCATGGCTTCGTGCCGCAATTGGGCACTGAACGGGTACGGTGTGATCGTGGTGCGAATTTGGGAGAGATTCAAGTATTCGTTGGCAGCCGTGAACATCAATTCCCGCCCACAATCTTCCAGCGACGGCATGGGGTGCCTGACGTCGGCGCGTGCCTTGACCCACGAGGGCAGGGCCCTCTCGACCGTGGGCAATACCGCCTGGGCCACCAGGTAGTTGCCTTGAAATGTCAGGTGAACATGCTCGTAGAAGAGTTCTCGGCCGGGGGTACCCGTACCCGAGGGTTCGCTTTGACGTAGGATCTGCTGGGTGTCTGCCAACAGGACTCCTTCGGGCGCGAGGGAGGCTGCTGTGGAGCGGATGATCTCATTCAACCGCTGGTCGGTGCGGAAGCGCAGAGCGTCATATTCCAGGGCCTCGCTGAAGGCCTCGTAGGCGGCCACCGGATCGCCCAGGGCCAAGGCGGCTTCCCCGAGCAAAAAATGAGTGTTGGCGTAGCCGGGGTCGAGCTGTCGTGCCAGTTGCAGGCTGTCGCGGGCTGCGGCGGGATGGCCGGTCGCCAGCAGGTCCAGAGCACTGGTCTCGAGTTTTTGCAGATGCTGAAGTGCTGCGGCTGGGGCCGTGGAATCGGCGATTGAAGCGAATGGTGGACTGTGACGCAGGTTCACCGCCACCGTGCTCAGAACAGTTTTGGCGCCGCCATTGGCACCGGCCAGGCAAATATCCCTGAGGTTTTGCCGGAAATTTTCGTGCACCGTGTCGAGTTCGGGGTCGCCACTGCGAACCATATGGCGCGAATACATCTGCATGCCCCGCCACTGTTCGGAATCGAACTCGCCTTTGCGGCTGCTGGCGACCAGGCTCTGTCCGAGCTGGCCCAACCGGGTTGTTCGAAAAGCAATGCCGGCGCGCACGACGTTGAGGTTGCCCGGCACACCCGATACCGAGCCGCCGATGCCATAGGGCCCGATGACCTCGTTGTTGCCAAGATAGACCAGAAACACATCCGGGTCATAGTCGGCACATTCTTCGGCGATCGGCAATACGATGTGGGAGTTGATCGCCGTCAATGATGTGTTCACAAATTCAAACCGCACGCCGGGATAGCGGGATCGCAGCATCACTTCCAGATTGCGGCTGAAACTGAAAGCTGAATTGGGCACGCCCAGGGCCGCCGAGGCGCCAAGAATGAAGATGCGGCAAGTATCGTCCGGCTTGTCGATAGCGAAACTTTGGAGAATGGGGTTGCGCGTGATCTTGCGGGGAAAAAAACGCCAGCCAAAATACCGATTGGATCCGTACGCCTGTACGCTTTTGACCGGCAGGTAGAGCGAGGTGGGATAGCCATAACCTGCGAGGCGAAGGGTGCCTTCGACTGCCGCGAAAAACATGACCGGGACCAGAATAGCCAGTGCGATCCGGGACAGAGTCTGATGCCGGTTGAGGACCCCGCCGATGACGGGCCTGGTTCGGCTGGCCGCAGAATCGTGAACGGGCGCGGTGCGTGCAGACTTTTTTTTGCGGCTCATGGGAGTGTCCTTGTGCAATTGGTCGTGGGCGGGCCCAGTCAGGTCGTCATTGGTCGGATCCCGAACCTGAGGATAACCCATCGTTCGAACTTCGTCAAAGTCACCAGGCGCTCAGCCTCGAACCCGCCTGGTTTCGGCCGCCAAAAACGTTTCCAACCACGGAAACACCTCCGTCACGCTGCCACAATTTTCCGCAAAAACAGTCATCAACCCGGTGCGCCGACTTTGCCACAAAATGCGAATCCACCTTTGGAAGGCCTGGTCTGCCTCGTCCTGGTTCAGGTCCAGGTTCAGGTCCACATCCTGGCCGAGTGCCAGAGCACAGGTGAGCAATCCCATGGCCAGTGGCGGATTATCGGGAGCCAGCTCGGCCAACAGTTCCAGCGCCGGGCCGGCGTGGCCGGCTTCAAGCAGGGTTTCGGCCAAGGCCGCACCCGCCGCTGGATGCGCCTGCAGATGCTGCTGGGCAAATCGCCGGACTTGTTGCTGGCCGGCCGTCAAGGCCGTGAAGGTGACGACCGCCAGCAGGGCTTCGGGGCCCGAGGGAGCCCGACCCACCGCATCTTTCGCCAGCTCCAGGGCGCGGGGCAAATCATTGTCGTGGGCCGCGAGGCGGCATTGCCCCAAAAGCGCTCGCACGTGGCTGTGGGTACCACCCGTATGCTGGCCTGCCAGACATGCGGCAAAGGCGGCGGCGGCCTCCTGGTTCCGGGCCAGACTTTCGAGCAACAATCCTCGGCGCAGATGCCAGGCCGGCGCCGCGCTCACGCGTTCCCGCCACTGGTCCAGCCAGGTGAGGGACCCGGTGGCCTCACCTGCGAGGCCCTGGCTGATCAGCGCCGCCAGTTCACCGCTCCACGGATTGTGCAGCAGGACTCGCAATTGTTCGGCCGTCAAATCTCCGGTCAGAATCGGTGCGGCTTCGTGCGCCACCTGGGTCCACAATTCCCGATCATCCCAGAACCGGGCGGATTCCAGCAATTTGAACCAGCAGTAAAAATCGTGGGGATCCTCGGCCAGCGTGCGCCGCAACAAGTCCTGATCCCGTTGCTTTTTGTTCTTGTCCGCAGCAACCTCCCGCACGTAGCCAAGGTGGTGCACCAAACCACTGAGTTGGCGCATCTGCAACTGCCGACGTTCCAGAAAGGCTTCGACGTCCTCCAGCACATCCTCGTGAATGCGGTGCCGGAACCGGATCTGCGGGTCACGGCGAAACAACCGCAGCAGATTGGCGTCGCGGTGCTGCCCACCCGGCAGTTCGTTGCGCATGACCACGGTCGCGGCGCCGATTTTGTCATCGGTGACCAAATCGCGGATCTGCTCATTCAAAGAGGGGGTTGTGCGCTCGTCGGCATCCAAAAATAGAACCCAACGCCCGGTGGCCACTGCCAGCGACGCGTTGCGCGCGGCCGCAAAATCGTCCTGCCAAGTGTGAGGGACCACCACGGCGCCCGCTGTGTTCAACAATGCCACGGTGCCGTCGTCGGATCCGGTATCGGCCACAACCAGTTCATCCCACAGGCCATCGACGCTGTCGAGCAGTCCAGGCAGCATTTTTTCTTCGTTTTTGACAATCATGCACAGGCTCAAAAGCGGTTGCGCCAAGATTTTCTCCTGTCAGGGACCTGCCGAATGGGAAATTCTCAACCACCGGCCCCATTATGCGACCAGCGGCACGGATTGTGCAACCCAAGCCCCGACGGGAGGCCTCTTCGGTCCGGGGAGAGTGGACCTTGACGGTGGTGTCATCTGGGGCGGGGCTATGGATTCCGGTCGTAAAACGCATCTTCAATCTGTCTGGAGGCAGGCTTGACTACCGATATGAAACGCAGCGACGGACCCCTGGAGGCCCGCAGTGTCATCGGCTTCTACCATGTGGATCTGCAGTACAAGGACCAGAAGGCCCTGAGCAACATCCACTTCAGCGTCGACAACGGGGAATTTCTTTGCTTGACCGGCCCCAGTGGCGCGGGCAAAAGCAGCATCCTGCGCCTGATCGCCATGGACGCCTTTCCCACCAAGGGCGAGGTCATGGTGCGCGGCATGCTGTCCAGCAAGATGAACCGCCGCAACATACCGAAGCTGCGCCGCGAAATCGGCTTTGTGTTTCAGGACTTCCGTCTGCTCAGTGACCGCTCCATCGAGGAAAACATCGCGTTCGCGCAACTCGTTGTGGGCGTTCCACGTGTGCAGATCATCAAGAACGTTATGCGGGTGCTCACCCAGGTCGGTTTGTACAGCAAAAGGCACCGCCTGCCCCACGAATTGAGCGGCGGCGAGCAGCAGCGAGTGGCCATCGCCCGGGCCATGGTCAACAGCCCCAAAATTCTGTTGGCTGACGAGCCTACCGGCAATCTTGATCCGGTCACGGCCCAGGAAATCATTGACCTGTTGTTCCGCATCAATGACGCCGGTACCTGCGTCTTGTTCAGCACCCACGACCATCAGATCGTCAAAACCTTCGGCCAACGGGTCCTCGTTGTCGACAACGGCACCATCGTTTCGGATGTGAAACGGCGCGGGCCAATCGACCGCAGCGCCAACCTGGCGGACAACATGTACGCTGGACAAAAATCCCCTTCGAACACCAATACGTCCGTGGCCTACGTGCCTCGACTGGAGACCACCCATGCTTAATCGTGCCCAATCCGCCTATCTCTTCCGGGAGAGCTTCGCCGGCTTCCATCGGCGCAAATTGACCACGGGTGTCACGATCCTGATCATGGGGTCGGCCCTGTTGGTGCTCGCGATCCTCACTTTGATCACTTTCAACATGGGGCACATGCTCGCCAAGGCCCGCCAGGGCATCGATATGCGGGTTTTTCTCAATACCGAACTGAGCGAAGAGCGCATGGCCGAATTGCAGCCCCGCCTGATTGTCATTCCCGGCGTTCAGGCCGTGACCTGGATCTCTTCCGAAATGGCCCTGGCCGAATTCAAGGCCAATCTGGGCGAAGACGCGGGTATCCTGGAAATGCTGGACGAAAACCCCCTGCCGGCCTCGTACCACCTGACTTTGACCGCCGGCGCCCGCAACCTGGAATCGGTGCGCGCCTTGCGCGACGAAATTGGTGTCTGGGACGAAGTCTCCGAAATCCTCTTCAACCAAAATTGGATCAACGCCCTGGAGCAGTGGACGTTCCGCTTCCAGATGGCCAGTCTCATTGCTGGCCTGATCGTTTTTATTGCCGCAGTATTCGTGATTTCCAACACCGTGAAACTGACCATGGCGTCCAGCGCGCGGGTGATCCAGATCCAGAAGCTGGTCGGCGCCACCAACGCATTCATCCGCATGCCTTACCTGGCCGAGGGCATGATCCAGGGCTTCCTGGCCGGGGCTGTGGCCATGGGCCTGTTGGCTTTGGCGGGATGGTTGTTTGGCGACCGCCTCGGCGGCATCATCTTCTTTTCGCCAGCCCAGATCGCGGGCTTCATCCTCTTCTGCGTCTCTTTGGGCCTGCTTGGCAGCTGGTCCGCCATGCGCAAGTACTTGACTATGCAAAGCGAGATTTGATGCGTCACACGACATTCATGCGCGCGGTGGTCCTGGTGCCGGTTCTGTTTCTGACGGCCAGTCTGGTTCAGGCCCAGGAGCCGAGCCAATTGCAGGAAAGCATCCGTGAAAATACGGCCAAGCTGTCCAGCCTTCGCGCTCGCATCCAGAAAAAACAGGAACGCATGGCCAGTCTTGAAAACCAGGCCAACAGTGTGCGCCGCAGCCACGTCGTGATTCAAAAGGAAATCGCCGAGTCCCAGCAACTGATGAGCGACATGGTGCAGAGTGAAGCGATGCTCACGACCCAGAGCCAGCAGATGGCCCTGGACGTGGACCAGCATCGCCAGAGCTACGAAGGTCAGAAAGAGGATTTGGCCCGCAGCCTGCGCAACATGTACCTGCGCGGCCAGCGCGGTGAGCTGGAAATGGTGATGACGGCCGGCAATTTTTCAGACCTGATGACCCGCATGAAGGTCAGCCGCATGATGGCTCGCCTGGAAGCCGGCATGGTCGAAAAGACCCGCACCGAGGGTGTCCGGGTACAGCAGGAACAACGCGTATTGGCCGCCGCCCTGGCCGAGATCTGGCAGGCCCGCGAAGAAAAGCGCTTCGAGAACGACCGCCTGGAATTGCTGATGGCCGAACAGGTGGCCTCGCTGCGCGAACTGGAGAACGAGAAAAATGGCCTCAAGAACCAGATGCTCGACCTGAGCCTCAATGAGCAGAAGCTGAATTACATTCTGGAAGACCTGGAACAGCAGCGCACCGAAGACAGCGCCATCGAACCGCCCACCAGCGCCACTTCCCTGGCTTCCCTGGCGGGAAACCTGGATTGGCCCGTACACGGCGAGCTGATCCGGGGCTTTGGCCGCTCGGTGCATCCGCGCTTCAAGACCGTCACGCTCAACAACGGCTTCAATATCGCCGCTGGCACCGGTGCTCCGGTGGCCTCGGTTGCCGATGGCACCGTCGAGTTTTCTGACCATTTGCCCGGTTTCGGACAATGCGTTATCCTTGACCACGGCGCCGGTTATTATACGCTCTACGCCCATCTGGACCGCGTTTTCGTGGACAAGGGCGAGCAGATCGCCCGGGGCCAGGTGGTGGCCGAGGTCGGCCGTCCGTCCGGGGGCGAAGAACCCCAGCTGTATTTCGAAGTCCGCCAGGGGCGCACGCCGCTGGATCCCGGAGACTGGTTGAAACCCCGGTAGGCCCTCGCAGGCTGCCGGTGCAAACGGGAGCCAAAAATTGGGCAGATCGTCATTCCGCGGCCGCCAGGACGTGGTGGAAAAACTTCTGAGCATTGCTGCGGCCGGTAAACTCGGTCAGCCCTTCCTGCTGGTGGGGCCCGAGGGCTCGGGCAAAGAGAACACCGCCCTGGAGTTCGCGCGCCTGATCAACTGTGCCGAATCCGGCACCTGTGGTCCCGGCAACCTCTGCGAAAGCTGCGTCAAAACCCTCAGTTTTCAGCATCCGGATATTCGCTGGATCGGTCCCGCGCCCGCCAGCATCGGCGAGAAGGATATTCGGGATATTTTCCAGAACAAAATCGCCAACCCCTTCTACCAGCATCCCGGTGCGGCCACGAGTTTCGTGAGCATCGGAGACCCGGAGCATCCGGGCCAGATGACCCTGCGTTCGCTGATTCACTTCCTGCGCAAACGGGCCTTCCAGGGCAAATACAAGGTGGCTATCGTTTCGGACAGCCAGCGCATGAACCAGTCGGCGGCCAACGCCTTTCTCAAGACCCTCGAAGAGCCGCCCGAAAACACCGTCATCTTCATGCTGACGACCGGCACCATGGGCATGCTGCCGACGATATTGTCGCGCTGCCAAAAAATGCGATTTGATCCCTGGCCCGAAGCAGAACTGACGGTGCTGCTGCAGGACATTGGGCATGTCAGCGGTGATGAGGCCGAACAGGCCGCGCGCACCGCCGACGGCAATGCCCGCCGCGGCTTGTCCCTGCTCGAGCCCACCGCCCGGGTGATGATCGCCTGGGCCGTGCAACTCTTTGATTGGATCCACCGCCGGGACCGGGCCATGGTGGCCATCGCGGCCGATGAACTGCACCGCGGCCTGGTCAGTCACGCCTGCCTGACCGGTGATCAGACCCAGAAATCCATGGAAGCCAAGGAGTCGGCCCACCGCCGGGACCGGGCCATTCAGCTGTGCGAATTGCTGAATCTGCTGTACCGTGATGCCATCAACTGCCGGGAGGCCGGGGAACAGCACCGTCCCCGCCTGCCGGTCGCTTCTCAACTGGTGGCCGGCGCTTGTGCCGGACGCCATACCGATACCCTGCTGGAGGACATGGCCACCATCGAGGCCTCTCGCCGGGAGATTGACCGCAATTTGAACATCGGCCTGGCCATGGCCGTGTTGTTCGAAGGACTGATAGATCATGCCGAAGCCGACCAAGCAGCCGTCGGATCCTGAACTGGTCCTGGTCCAGTTCAAGGGACACCGCAAAAGCTATTATCATAACCGCCTGAAGGTGAAGTTGGCCGTGGGGGAATACTGCCTGGTGGAAGCCGACCGTGGCCGCGACATGGGGCGAGTCAAATATGTGGGGCCGGGCCAGCAGGAATGGTGGCAGCAGGCCGAGAACCAGGGGGTCTTGCAGAAGGCCAACCCCCACGACCTGGAGAAGCTGCATAACAACCGTGGCGACGAGTGGGAGTTCTGGGACATCTGCCGTGAGAAAATCCAATACCGCCGACTTGACATGAACCTGGTGTCGGTCGAACGGCAGTTTGACCACAAAAAAATCACCTTCTATTTCACCGCCGACAAACGCGTCGATTTTCGCGAACTGGTCCGTGACCTGGCGGCGGTATTCCGCACCCGCATCGAATTGCGCCAGATCGGCGTCAGGGACGAGGCTCGGCTCAAGGGTGGTTTGGGAATCTGTGGCCGAGAGTATTGCTGTTCGGGTTTTTTGCAGGATTTCGTACCGGTCACTTTGAAGATGGCCAAGGTGCAGCAATTGCCTCTGAACCCGGCGAAGCTGTCCGGCCCGTGTGGAAGATTGCGGTGCTGCCTGACCTATGAGAACGAGAATTACAAGGATTCGCGCCGCAACCTGCCCAAGGTGGGCGCCAGTGTGGCTACGCCTGAAGGGCAGGGCACCGTGCGCAAGCTGGACTTGTTGCAGGAAATGGTGCTGGTCAGCTCGCCAGGGCGCGAAGGGTTGCTGGAGTGGCCAGCCGCCAGCGTGACCTGGGGGCCGGGTGAGGATCTGCCACAACCCAAGCCGTCTGCCCCAAACGGTGGCTGCGGCAATTGCTCTGGAGGCCGGAATTGATCGACAGCCACGTCCATTTGAACCGCCAGGAATTTACCGGTGAAGTCGATGAAGTGCGGGCCCGGGCCCAGGCCGCCGGCGTCACGGGCTTTCTCAACGTCGGCTATGACCTGACCAGCAGTCACGAGTCCATCGCCTTGGCTGCGGCCCACCCCGAAATCCGCGCCACCGTTGGCGTGCATCCCCATGACGCCGAGACCATTGCCGACTCCGAGGGCAACATCACCGCTGCCGGCGGCGAGATCCTGGCCGAACTGGAAGACCTCGCCGCCCGCCCTGAAGTGGTGGCCATCGGCGAAATCGGCCTCGATTTTTTCCGCGATTTGTCGCCCCGGCCGGCCCAGTACGCCGCCCTGACGGCCCAGCTGGAACTGGCCAACCGTGTGCAATTGCCGGTCGTCTTTCACATCCGCGACGCCTGGACCGAAACCCTGGCTCACCTCGATACCGTCGGTGCGCCGGAAAAACGCGGCGTACTGCACGCCTTCAGCGGGGATGAAGCCGCGGTCAATTGGGCCCACGAGCACGGTTTTCTGCTGGGCATCGGCGGTCCGGTGACCTACAAGAACAGCCAGCTGCCGGACCTGGTCACCGCTGCCGGCATTGACCTGCTGCTGCTGGAAACGGATGCTCCCTGGCTGCCGCCGGTGCCGCATCGCGGCAAGCGGAACGAGCCAGGTTTTCTGCCCCACACCCGTGACGCTGTGGCCCGGATCTTGGACCTGGATCCTGACGCGGTGGAGGCCGTGACCACGAGACACAACGACTTGGTCGGCACGCTGCTCGAGTCGTGTCAGGTAGTAGTCGACGTCGATGA
>RCNF010009308.1_pt1 | contig 12777 bp, 11 predicted proteins | sample 2041311 | NCBI WGS metagenome assembly RCNF01 (sample SAMN09708228, study PRJNA481090) | Marine sediment metagenome, whole genome shotgun sequencing project. | biome: marine sediment; feature: ocean; material: sediment; isolation source: Sewage treatment plant 2 marine sediment (STP2) ... | reverse complement strand
ATAACGACGCGATCGGCGCCAACTGTCGCAATCAGATGTCGCAGATTTTCGGTTGTATAGAGCAACGAATCGAAATAGAGCTGTCGCAGGTATTCACTGGGTAATTTTTCAACGGCATCACAAAACATTGACGCATGCGTGATGCAATGGTCGGAACGCCCGATATAAGACGCCAGATAACCACCGCCATGAGCCGCACAAATTTTGACGCCCGGGTATTTGTCCAGCGTGCCTTCGTAAATCAGGTGCGACAGCGCAACCGTCGTCTCCAACGGGTTACCAATAACGTTGTCCAGTCGACCGTTACCGTTTAAGCGCGACTGACCTGCCGGGAAATTACGGGGGTGTATGAAAATGACCGTGCCCAGCTCTTCGGCCGCGGCCCAAAATGGGTGAAATTTTGGATCAGATAACTCTTCATCGTTGACTGACCCGGTAATCATGAAACCGCGCATGTCGAGTTCTTTCACCGCATGCCGCATCTGCCTGGCAGCCAGCTCCGGGTGCTGTAAAGCAACGGCGCCCAGTCCAACGAAGCGTTCCGGATGCGCCGCGCACGTCTCGGCAATCTTCTCGTTCTGCACAGTAACAATCTTCGCTGCAAGATCCGGATCCGCCCAGTGGTGGTACTGCCCCACGTGCAAGCTCAACGCCTGCACATCGATGCCCTGCGCATCCATCTGCTGCAGGCGGAAGTCGACGTTATTGATATCAATTTTCTTGCGAAGGACAGGATTGTCCGAAACGCTGACCAGGTACCCAAGATCGCCGTGCTCCTCGATCAGGGGCCAGACGTCATGAACATAGCTGTGGCAGTGAATATCGACGGTTTGAATTCGTTTCCCGCCGATCGAAACCTGGCGCCGTGCGCCGTGTGCATCCTGCGAGCAGCCCTGTATCGCCCCAAGCCCACAACCGACGAATGATATTCCTGCGACTGATGCAGTTTGCTTCAGAAATTGCCTGCGTTTCACAGCTATCCCCCTGTCCTTTATTGTATTTCTCAGTGTAGTCCGTCGTTAACCTCAACGTCTTCCGGCTGAATATCCAGCCCTGATGCCCTGGCTTGCTCCTCCAGCAAAATAGCAAAATCACAATCAGTATGGCCTGCATCAATCGATTGCTGGACTTTATCTCGTGTTGTTTGCGCGACTGCCATCGGCACCCCCAATCGGGCGCCGGCCGCCAGTCCGAGGTCCATATCCTTACGCAGTAACAGCGGCGTAAATGTCGGCGTCCAGTCGAGCTTCACCATCGCCGGAGTTTTGTAGGTCGAAAAAATGGAACCCATCACGCTGTTGTTGATGAATTCGAGCAGTGCATGGCGAGGCACACCACCTTTCTCCGCCAGCACTGCAATCTCGGCCAGACTTTGTGTAACGACACCCAACAAAACGTTGTGACAAATCTTCACCATGCGAGCGAGCTCACCTTCGCCTACATACGTTACCCCCTCACCGAGCGCTTCCAGATACGGCTCAGCCATGTCATAAGCCTCTTTCGGTCCCGAGACAACGACTGTCAGGCGACCTGCCGCAACCACTTTCGCATTCCCACTGACCGGCGACGACAGCATTGCACAGGCACGCTCACCGAGTGCGTCACGAACCTCCTGGGAACCGTCTTCAGATACGCTTGAGCAATCAACGAGCAGCCGTGGAGTGCTGTCACCGCTCAACAAGCCGTTCTCGCCACAAATCACATGTTTCAGGTCTGCCGGCCCCGACACCATCGTAAAGACAATATCCCGACCAGCCAGCTCCGACGGATGATCAACGATCGATGCGCCCTCGGCCTCAAGCGGCTCAGCCTTGGCACGAGTCCGGTTGTAAACAGCGACATTCGCACCCGCCCGGAGTAATCGACGTGCCATTGCGAAGCCCATGCGCCCGGCTCCTATCCAGCCGATCGAATACCCTCCAAGATCATGTTTATTAGACGTTTTCTCACCCATTTCGTCGTCACTCGCAAGTTCGGTGTATTTTTATGCAATCGTTTGCATTAAGATTATAAGCTGATTCTGCATCGGCGCAAGGAATACCCGTTGGACCTGAGTGTAATTGGACCGTGGCTGGTGGCCGCCGTGCTTGTAGCGATCTCGCTCGGCGCCTTTTTCAAGGGCATGACCGGGTTGGGACTGCCGCTGTTTGCGGTCCCGGCGATAGCAACGATTACCTCAGTCGAGGAGGCGGTCGTTCTGATGATCATTCCAGGACTCGGTGCCAACCTTTGGCTGGTAACCAATCACCGTCGATTCGCGCCGCTGCTTCGTGAGCACATTCCATTTCTCCTCGCAGGTTTCATCGGCGGGATATTCGGCACAATCCTCTTGATCGTGGCTGAAATTGATACTCGCAGCATGGTTAGCGCTGTACCTGGTCCAGTATTTCCTCGGTGACTTCCTGGCACCGTTGTTTCGCGCGCGGGGCGCACTGGCAGCTTTGGTCGGTGCGACCGGAGGCACCATACAGGGTGCGACCGGCGTGTCCGCACATATCGTTGCGCCCTACTTTCACGATCCAAAAATCAAACCCGAGGCATACGCATTCCTGGTCGCCTCAGCATTTCTGGTATTTTCTGTTGCGCAAATGAGTGCAGCGATTGGCACGCAACTATTTACGCCCGGACGACTTGCCCTTAGCATCGCGGCACTGGTGCCAACTCTGGTGTTTACGAAAGTTGGCATTTCGATGGCCGGAAAAATCTCGACGACTGTATTCAGTCGAATCTTGCTCGTCACTTTTCTGGTGATGGAAATCAAATTGCTGGCAGACGTATTATAAGAGTCATGGCGAAATCAAAGATCAACATCAAGGACGTTGCGGCGGCGGCAAATGTGCATCCGTCGACGGTATCGCGCGTACTGAACCCGGCTACACGATCAATGGTTTCCGCCGATGTCGCAACCCGCGTTCAGCAAATCGCAACTGAAATGGGATATGCGCGGAGCTCACTAGCTTCCAGTTTACGCACCGGTAAGTCCTACACGATTGGTGTCATCATCCCCGATCTCTGTAACCCGGTATTTCCGCCAGTTGTACGCGGTATTGAGCGTACACTGAGTACGGCGGGTTACATAGCGATACTAGCGGACTCCGAAAACAGCCCCAAGAGCGAACAAGCGATCTTCGACTCAATGAAGGCGCGGCACATTGACGGGTTAATCCTCGCGACCGCTCATACCGAAGATGCCGTGATCCTGGACTGTACTGATGAGCGCTTGCCGCTGGTCCTCGTTAATCGCACGACCGACGAACAGGACGTCAATGAAGTCATCAATAATGACGAACTCGGTATTCAACTGGCGGTTTCGCACCTGACCGACCTCGGCCACCAGCGTATTGCCTTTCTCGGTGGTCCGGAGAACACCTCCACTGGCATGGGTCGCTTACAAGCCTTTGAACAGCAAGGAAAACTCGGCAAGTTCGAATTGCTGGCGGAGCTTGTTCACAGCTGCGATGCATTCACCGAGGATGCCGGCCGTGAGGGCATGAAAAAGATACTGGCCGCCGACGAGCCATTCACGGCAGTAATAGCGGCCAACGATATGCTCGCAATGGGATGTTACGACGCGCTTGCCGAGCACGGTCTTTCGTGTCCGCACGACGTATCCGTCACAGGGTTTAATGACATGCCGTTCTCGGACCGTCTTTCGCCACCCCTGACAACCCTGCACATTCAACATGACGAGCTGGGTGTGCAGGCGGCATCAATGCTTCTGGAAGAAATACGCAGCCCCGGAATGGTGCCCAGAACACTGACTTTGGACCCCCAATTGGTGATCCGCGAGTCAACCGCCGCGCCACGAGCTTAGTAAGGATTGGCTATTGGCAGTTCTTCAGCCGGGAACAAGGTAATCACCCTGCACCCATCATTGGTAACAACCACTTCTTCCTCGATTCTCGCCGCAGAAAAACCATCGCTTGCCGGGCAGTAAGTTTCCAGCGCAAATACCATGCCCTCTTTGATCTCCTGTGGATCGTCCAAAGATACGAGTCGGCTCACGATCGGTCGCTCATGCAGCGCGACGCCAAGGCCATGACAAAATTGCAACGCGAAAGCCTCCATCTCACTAGAGAAACCGAACTCCTCTGCCTTCGGAAATACTTTTGCGATTTGATCAGTGCCAACGCCCGGTTTAACCAAAGCCAGTGCGTTGTCCATCCATTCTCGCGCTTTCTTATAGGCATCGCGTTGCGGATCGGTTGCACGTCCCACGTTGAACGTGCGGTAGTAGCAGGTGCGATACCCCATGTAGGCCTGAATAATGTCAAAGAACGCCTGATCTCCCGGACGGATAAGCCGGTCCGTAAAGTTGTGCGGATGTGGGCTGCAGCGTTCGCCCGCAACCGCGTTAATAGCTTCGACGTCATCGGAGCCCATTTCGTAAAGCATCTTGTTTGACATGGCAACAATGTCCGACTCGCGCACGCCAGGACGCAGTTTCTCGAAAATCATGTCGTACACGCCGTCGACCATTGATGCTGCCGTATTCAGCAACATGATCTCATCCATGCTCTTGATCTCTCGCGCATCGAGCATGACTTGCTGCCCGTCAACGACCTCAAGTCCTGCCTTTTGTAGTTCGAAAAGCATGGGTGGTTCGCACAGATCGACGCCAACCGGCAGGTGGGCGACACCATTTTGCTCCAGGATATCTTTAATCTCCGCAGCCGCCTTAGCCATCAATCCGGACTCAGGGGAAACCGTGCCACGCAATCCGACCATGCCGGCGTGACAGCATGAAGGCTTTAGCCACGGCGCATAGATTCGATGATGGGCTGCCGCCGAACCGAAGTCCCACAAGTGTGGATCGCCGTCGCCCGCCAGCAACGCAAAACGGGCCATCTTGTCCCGAGCCCATTCGCCGATAGCGGTACTCGTGATGTAACGAATATTATTGTTATCAAAAGTCAGCAGAGAACCGAGATCGGAGTTCTTCAACGCGATGCGTGACCGGCCCAGCCGGTAATCGTGCAGGCGCCGGAAATTAACTCGTTCCTCGAAGTCCACGTTCATCATGCCAGGTGCGCGCAGCGCTCGTGACCAATCGTGACCGGGGTCAATATCCTCGGGCTTTACAATGGTTGGGTCGTCGAGTTTCGACGTCATTTTCGTCTCCATGCAATCGTTTGCACATGATGCCATAGCCGCGTATTGTCGAGCAAAATCCCAAGCGCGAAAGGCAGCCAAAAATGTCGGATATATCTGAACATAACGAATCAGAACAACAACTTAGCGCTCACGGATTATTTGTAATTCTGGCCGCAACAGCGATCGCTTTGCTGGCAACACCGCTAGCCTCGCCAGCAATGCCGCAAATCGCCAAAGTATTCGCCGACAACGCCCAGAACGAGCCGTTTGCCCGGGCGATTCTTTCAGCCATCAGCATTCTGCCGGGCGACCCAAGCGTAATCTTCCTGGTGAAGTTCATCCTCCTCTCGATTCCGGCATTGTTCATTATTCTCGGCGCGCCGCTGGTTGGCTGGCTCAGCGATAACGTCGGCCGCAAGTCCCTGCTGAACGTATCGCTGATCATCTTCGGCATCGCAGGTACATCCGGGTACTTTGCCGACAGTTTTCTGTTCATGTTCGCGGGGCGCGCCGTTCTGGGATTGTCAATTGCGGGTATAAAGACAGCGACCGTCGCGATGGTTGGGGACTATTACCGGGGTGCGGAACGAAATCGCGTCATTGGGTGGCAAGGCTCAGCAATGAAATTCGGCGGCGTCATTTTCATGTTGCTGGGCGGTTTCCTTGCGAACACTGGCTGGCAAGCGCCATTCCTGGGTTATCTGCTGGCCTTCGTCATTGTTCCCAGCAGCTTTATTGCCCTTAGCGAAAGCTTGCCTAACGTGACACAAGAAACACTGCAGGCCGATGACAGCACTCCCTCAATTCCATTGCTCGCCGCGTCTTACGTTTTCGTATCCGCATTCCTCGCATCAGCGTTTTTCTTTATCACGCCGGTACAACTACCGTTTTATCTTATCAATGTTTTTTCGGCCACACCGTTTGAGATGGGCGCCGCTATCGCACTTGGCAATACGATCGGTGCCCTGTCCTCGCTGGTCTACTACAAATTCAAGGCACGGCTGAATTTCGTCGGTGTTTATGCAGTGATCTATCTGTCCATGGCAGTCGGTTATTTTGTTGTGGCTTCTGCGAACAGTTACTCAATGGCGTTGCTGGGCATGGTAATTGCCGGTATCGGCTTTGGACTGTACATGCCCAATCAGAGCAGCTGGATACTCACTATCGTCGCGCCGAAGCGCCGCGGTTTTGGCGTTGGTCTGGTGACAACAGCGATGTTTGTCGGCCAGTTCTCCGCACCCATTCTTGTACAACCGATTATCAATCCAGAGGATCCAACGGCCGTCTGGAGAAGCGTCAGCATCGCATTGCTCGGCCTGGCGATACTCTATGGCTTGTTGGCGCGCGTCTCCGGCACTCTGGCCGCCACCAGTTCAACCTCCACCAGGTAGTCCGGGTTCGCAAGCGCTGCGACACCGACTGCCGTACTGGCCGGCCGGAAGTCTTTGCCAAAGTGTCGATTACGAGCAGCCACAATAATCGGTAAGTGGGACGGATCGAGGTAATAGATCGTCATCTTGATCACATCATCACTCGACATACCTGCTTCGACAACGATGTTAAACAGACTACGCATCGCTAAATCGGCCTGTTCCTCAATGCCAACTCCGATACTGCCATCCACATCGCGTCCGGTTTGCCCGGCGGTGTAAAGCCATTCAGCTTCGGAGGGTACGAGCTTGCCGTGACTGAAACGATTCTTGAAGGGTGCGGGCACAGAGTCAGGATTCAGTGTCTGCACCTCACCCGCGAAAGCCATGATCGGCATTAGAATCAGTGCGACAACAGTGAGCGTTTTTATCATGACAATTTCCTTTGCCCGGAACACAAAAAAGAACGGCAGCCAATCGGCTGCCGTTCTTTGCTATTGCATATCGAATATCGCGATTAACGACTTGATATTAGCTACCGAAGTCGTAACTCGCGGTTACACCGTAGCTGATCTTGCCGCGAAATCCTGCTGCGAATGAGGCACAGCACGGGCTGGGCGGACCAAAATTCTCAATATCGATGTCTTCATTGAGATTCTTACCCCACGCAGAAATACGGAGGTTCTGATTGGGCGCAACCCAGGTAACGCGCGCGCCCCAGTTGCCAACTTCAGGACGCAGTCTCAGCGGTGGCGTCGTAAAGCGGTTAGATGTCTGGTTGAACACATCACTGCGCGCCCGGTAGTCAGCGCGGAACATCAAATCCGAACCGTTGCCATAGTGGAACGTGTACTCGCCGAAAAACGTGTATGTCCACTCGGGAGCGCCCGCCGGACGATGACCAGCCAGGTCATAGACCAGCCCAGTGTTCGGATCGATTGCGCCGGACGGATCCAGAGTATCTTTCATTTCTGCATCGATAAGACCGACCGTGCCACTGACGAGGAAGTCAGAGGAATGTTCCCTCGAACTCAAGGCCCGTCGACTCGACGCTACCCACGTTGCTGATCAAGCCTGTAAAACCGGCACCAACCGGCACCAGGTTAATCGTCTGCACCTCATCAACCTCAAGCATGTACGCCGTTACTGCATAACGGTAACGCTCTCCGGCACCCTTCAAGCCAACCTCAAAGTTGGTTGATGTTTCCGGTTCAACGACGATATCCGCACTTGCTTTGTTACGAGCATCCGGCTGGAACGTGCCGCTCTTGAAGCCTTCCGAGTAAAGACCGTACAGGTTCGTGCTGTCGTTGATCGCATAAGTGATCGACAGCTTGCTGATGTAGTCATCCCAGGAATCACTGACCGGGTGGTTTTCAAACCCGAGCGGGCTTGCCTCAGAACCACAAGTCGGATTCGGCGGACCTGCCAAAGGACACACCTGCGCAACGCCATCCACACCCGGGCCAACACCCGGCACGCCGGCTTTGGTACCCCAGGCGCGTACGCCATAAAGGTAGTCTTTGCTATCGTCTACGAATCGTCCACCGTAGGTCATGGACACTCGGTCAGACAGGTCGAAAGTAACTTCACCAAAGACCGAATAGCTATCCGTTACGTTGTTCGCGACGGTTCCCATGTGCGTTTCCACCCAAGGCCCCAGGCGAGCGCCGTCAGCCTGGAAGATATTCTGCTCGAAGCGGTCCTCTTCGTCAGTCATGTAATAGATGCCGGCTAACCAACGCACGCGGGCATCGCTGCCTACATTGTCGATGCGAAGCTCTGTGCTGAACGAATTCGCATCGTTCTGCACTTGCTGGAAGGACACGTTATTGGGTGTACCAACGAGGTCCATTAACGAGTCCGTATCGCCATCGAGATAACCTGTGATCGATGTCACGGTGAGGCCGCTCTCCAGTTCCCAGACCAATTCTGCTGCCAAAGTCGTGATATTGCGGTCAGTGTGAAAATCGTAGCCTGACGAAATCTCATTCTTGAAAAAGTCGCTGCTGGCGAAAAAGGTCTCAGCATAGGGGCCGCCGTCGGCTCTGCCCGTCACGAATGGATCTGTCGCATAATCCAGCCCGGTTCCGGGCTGGTAGTAAGCACTTCGAACAGGCGCATCATCTCTGTCTGCGCTGTGCTCTAATTTAACGTACGCGCTGAAGGTGTCGCTCGGTTCGAACAGGAATGATGCTCTGAACGCGGTGTTTTGATCGCCGTCGAGCCCGTCACCGGTCGAAATAGACTCAGTCGGTCCGTCCTGTGAGTCGTAATTGAATGCGAGGCGAGCTGAGACTGTGTCTGAGAACTGGCCTGTGATGAAGCCGTCGATCTCAATCAGCTCATCAGTACCAACCGTACCGGTTACAGAACCGCCAGACTGGCCCTGACTCGGACGATTGGATACGAAGTGAATAAGGCCTACCGATGCGTTACGACCGAATGCGGTTCCCTGTGGGCCGCGCATAACCTCGATACGATTCATATCGAAAATCGTCGGGTACTTCATGGAGTCTTTCGTGATCACGACGTTATCGGCCACGGTCTGAATAGACGCTTCACTGGACGCGTTACCCGGCGTAGGTGCGATAACACCACGCATACTGGCAACCGGCTGCATCTTGCTGAAGCTCTCCCAGGTCGTGCCAGGACTGACCTCCATCAAGTCATCCGCACGCGTAATCCGATTGTTCTTCAGATAGCTCTCGGTCATTACATTGACCGCGACCGGCGCGTCTTCAATGGATTCCTCGTAACGACGAGAGGTAACCGTGATCTCTTCGAGTGAGGAGTCGCCAGCACCTTCCTGTGCCAGCACCGGTGGTGCCGCGACAAGCAAGGTGATACCGAGACTGGCTCCTAAGAGCCCAGCTTTGGCAGATAGCCAACCGTGCAACAGGCCTGAATTGGATTGTGTGAACATACGTCCCCCCCCGGGAGCTCAGAATGATGATCTGTGAATTACGATATTTTCAGCGTCCAACTATAGATAATCGTTAGAATGAACGCAATTAAAAAAATATCGTTTATTTGGCAATATCGCCATTGTCGTACATATTTCTAAGGCAATCTGACGCTTAGCAAATCTTCGCCCACGTAAATCTTCCCTTCGAAACCGCTACTTCGAGCCACTGACTCGAAGTCAGTCGCGCTCAATTCCCCGCCGGGCACGTTGAACGGCCCGTGTGACGAGGTGCTCAGCGCCGGAATGAGGTGTGTCAGTACTAATTGCCCGACTCCCGCACGTTTTGCCATCGCACCAAGATCCGCCGCGTTGCTCTGTCTCAAGTAGACCGGTGCAGGAAATGCACTGCCCTCATTCGGTGCAAACACCGGGTGAATTGCGGAGTGCACGAGGACATCTGCGCCCATTGCGAGCGTCTCAACGGCGCCGCTGGTCGAAGTAGCTCTTGGTGGCGCCGTTTTTTCATTGCCTGCGTCACCACCGATCACCACCGAGCCCGCGGGAGTATCAACGCGATAGGCCAACGATCCGGGAATATGTGTCGTAGTGATCGCGCTTACGGTCACGTCACCCGACTGCCAAACGATCACAGGAACCGCCGTCTCAGCGACCTCTTCAATCTCGATCAATCCAGACGGACCGTCCGCGTGACGATTACTGTTTTCGGCCACACGCTGCTCGATTTCCCCAGCATGGATGAAAGCATCGCCAAGATGTTCACTATAAGCACGACAACTTAAAATGCGGTCATCAATCTCCGCATCCGCTGCGCAAACAAGATCAATCGGTCCGCCCGTGTAGTGCCAGCGCAATTGCATCAGACCTGCCAACCCTTCGGTGTGGTCGGAATGCATATGCGTCAGGAAGACGGCATCAATGTCGTTCGGTGTCAGGCCCAGCTGCGACAGGCGCATCGTTGTGCCACGGCCGGCATCAAACTGCAGCTGCAAATCATTACATTGGTTTTCGACTGTGCCATAGCGAATCAGCGTTCCGGCACCGGCCAGGCCATTAACAGCCGGCGGACCGCCCTGTGTCCCGGTCAGTATGACTTCGACACAATGCTCAGGCGTTGCTTCTGCACAGGCAAATAACGGCAGAAGCAGTATCGCAGCAAGTAACCGGCGCAAATCAGTAATCCAGGGCTTTGCCGAGTGCAGGATTGACACCGCCTTTGGAACCGCCCTGATCGCCCACGACCCTGGAATTGCCGTTTTCGTCGTAGTGCACCCAGACCAGGCCGTGAGGGTCACCGTTTTGCGGCATCTGTATCACGGCAATCTCTTCGTGCGACTCCGTGTCGTAGACGTAGATACGTCCTTCACCATTGCTGGTTGCCCACATTTCCTTGCCATTGGGTGCCAGCAATACATGATCGACCTCATAACCTGAAAATACAGTCGCGACCTGCCGGCCGGTGTCTGCCTTCAGAACGGACAGCGTTCGGCCGAAGTGTCCGGTGTGCTCGCCTTTGTTCGCGACCCAGAGTTCGGTTTCCGCGGCATTCAGGCTGGCACCATACGGGCTGATTCCGGCACCGGCGGCCCAGACAACTTCGCCGGTTTCCATATTGATCTTGCTGACGTTCGATGTGCCGCCGGCCGGGACGTACATGAACTCTTTCCTGGCGTCGAAGACAATCCAGTCACCGCGAAAGCCCGGATACGGGTATTCCTGAACGACTTCCCAGGTTTCAGGATCGAGTTTCGCGATCCAGAAGGGTTTCATCGTCGTAATCTTGCCGCTGTACAGATTTTTGGCGCCGAGCATGCCGGTCGAACGATGCGACGCGTACCCGACGGGTTCCATTAATATGTAGATGTAGTCGTCGTCGGTGTATGCCGTGTACGAAGAGCCGCCCAAATCTTCATCTCTGACGCCACCAATGATTTTATTGGTTTCCGGATCCAGCAGCATGACGTCGAGGCCATCCGGGTCCCGTGAAAATGTATCGAGCAAGATGTACTTATCGCGGAACACCATGCCGTGATGCAGTCTTCCGCCCATTGTTTGCTGCAAAACCGGCTGCAATGTGACGGCATCTACTTTGATCAGCGTCGCAGGAGCATCAAGTGCTTTGAGTTGGTTGGTCGGCTCAGATGCCGGTTTTGACCCGACGATATACACGTACTTGCCATCCGGCGAAACAATAGTCGTGTGTACTGCGGCACGCAGGCTGACGGGTAGCTCATAGCTTGCGATAACCTTGTGCGACTTGGCATCTCCCACTACTACCTGGGTAGACTTTGCGTTCTTCGCCCCCGGCTCCAGTATTGCCAGATTCGCGGAGTTGCCGACATTTTCATAAAAATAGGTTTTGCCCTTTTTCGGTCTGAACCTGGGTTTGCCAGGATCAAATCTTGCAACAATCTCCGAGTCGTAGTGTGCAAGCAACGGACCTTCATTCGCTCGACGCTGCCAATCGGCGATCACCGAATCCCAGGTCTGCACAGCTTCGACCGCTTCGTCGCGCGCAGTTTTTGGAAAGATAAGGTCGGTTTCGGTTTTTGCCCGCGCGCTGACGAGCTCTGCACGCTCATTGACCAACATCGTTTCTGTGGTCTCTATGCCGGTGATCGATCGAATGAATACGGATAATGCAATCAGGTCTTCATTGTCCGCTTTCAGTTCCGAAGCAATGCCGGCCATCTGCGGATTGTTCAACATCTGCTCGAGTATTTTGGCCGGTGTCGGTCCGTAGGTGATATCCGGACCGATAAGGCCCGTGCCATCCTGCCTGTGACAAACAGCACAGGATGCAGGTTCGTTATAAAGCGCTTCGCCCCGTTTCAGGTAGTTGTCCAGATCAACCTGCGCGAAACTCTGCGACGCAAGCACGGCGGTTGCGAGCAGGGAGAATATTGTCCGTCGTGTATTTTTCATTTAAAACTCACTGTCCCAGTCAGTATCCTCAATTATCGACTTCAACCGCGCCAGGTAGGCCGCGGAATACGCACCGTCTACGGCGCGATGGTCGAACGAATGAGCCAATATGCCGACAGGCCGAATGGCGATCGAGTCACCACCGGCTGTCTCGATGACATGCGGTCGTTTCTTGACTGCGTCCATCGACAATATTCCAACCTGCGGCTGGTTAATGATTGGCGCAGTAAACAATGTGCCGAACGGTCCTGGGTTCGACAACGTATAGGTGCCACCCTGCAAATCGTCCGGCTTCAACTTGTTCGTCTTTGCTCTCGTGATGAGATCGTTAAAATGCTCTGCAAGTTTGGACACCGACATTGCGCCAGCGTTTCGCGTCACGGCGGCGACCAGTCCTTCATGGTTCAGGTCGATTGCGATCGCGAGATTTATTTGCGGATGTACGATAAGCGCATCGTCATC
>RCNF010001370.1_pt1 | contig 12779 bp, 11 predicted proteins | sample 2041311 | NCBI WGS metagenome assembly RCNF01 (sample SAMN09708228, study PRJNA481090) | Marine sediment metagenome, whole genome shotgun sequencing project. | biome: marine sediment; feature: ocean; material: sediment; isolation source: Sewage treatment plant 2 marine sediment (STP2) ... | reverse complement strand
TCGGATTCGACCCGTCGTTATTGGCTGCAGGTCAGCCACTACCGTCACTCGATCTTTCACGGGTCTTTGTCTTAACCGGCCCGGGAACCTGCTCGGCCAGCGAACTCATCATGAATGGCCTTCGTGGCGCGGACGTTCAGGTGATCCAGATCGGCTCGACCACATGTGGCAAGCCCTATGGCTTTTATGAAGAACCGAATTGCGGTACCAGTTATTTCGCCATTCAGTTTCGTAGCGTCAACAACAAAAACTTCGGTGATTACACAGACGGATTCGTTCCGTCCGCCGTCGATGATGGCATGGCGGATGTGCTTGGCTGCCCTGTACTGGACGACTACACAAATTCACTGGGTGATGCCGGGGAAAACCGCCTTGAAGTCGCGTTGGCTTACCAGGCCGGATTGGGTTGCATCGCGCCGCTCAGCTTCGGATCGGGTATGTTGAGCAAATCAGGTTCGCCATTGGACGCGACGGACGGTGTTGTTTACCGATCGCCGTTTGATTCCAACATCATCATGCGAGGTCCGCAGTGAAGATTCATCACTTTCTTGCCGCATTACTGGCAATACCAGCTTTGGGTTGCCAGACACTTGCGGATGGTTACGACAAGCCGGCCCGCATCGTTAACCCTGACGATGCGAGTCGAGCTGCTTTGCAGGAGGCAGTCAATAGAGCCTTCGGTACTGATGTGACGCTTGCGGACAACGCGTTGACGGACAGCAGCGTGCTGACGATCGAACGCAGTCCACGACCGACGATGGATAACCCCAATCCGCTGGGTCGCAACATGGAGATGCCGTTTCAACTTCGGCTTGTCATCAACGGTACGGAATGTATATTAATTGATCAGCGTGACCGCAGTCGGTATGTCCTGGCAAATACATCCTGCGAGGCGGAGTAAAACTCGCAAGCTCGTTTCGGTGCGACAGAAGGGATAGGCGACTTGGGCTCTAAGCGATTTACCGGGGCGAAGAGAAGAGACTGTTCTGGAGCGGGTGATGGGAATCGAACCCACATTCTCAGCTTGGGAAGCTGATGTTCTACCGTTGAACTACACCCGCACAGCAGTAATACGCATAGTGTAACTGCAACTCGTCGCGTTGCCGACGTTTCTTCAGGGACTCACCGGAAACTCCCGATAGCCCGATCGTCCCCTGTGGCGCGCGAAAATATACCGCGCGAGGGAGGAGCGCTCAAACAATCGTTTTGACTCGCTCGTGGTATTGAAGCCGTATACTTGTCGGCGTGATGACTTTGCGAAGGACCCCTATGCTGCGTTCGCTCAAACTCCTCTTGGCCCTCGTGTTGGCGGCACTGATTATTGTTGCTGTGGGATCGTGCGCAGGCAATGCGGATTTGCCTGTGTCTGCCGGCATGGGCCCTGAGCCTGTGCTTCCGGCGCCAAAAGACTCGCTGCTGCCGCTGGTCAACGTCGCGAAGGCAACGAGTTGGCGGGATGGTGAAACGCCAACTGCTGCTGACGGGCTCGCCGTTGCTCCGTTTGCGACAGGGCTGGATCATCCGCGTTGGCTGTACGTGTTGCCCAATGGCGACGTGCTGGTTGCGGAAACCAATATGCAGGAAAAGAAACCCAGAGGCGTTATCGGTCGTATCGAACGGCGGGTAATGAAACGCGCCGGCGCAGGGCCGAAAAGCGCGGACCGCATATCGCTATTGCGCGACCTGGATCGCGACGGCGCTGCTGAAACACGCACCGTATTGTTGTCCGGTCTGACATCACCGTTTGGAATGAGCCTGGTCGGCGACCGTCTATATATTGCTAATACTGACAGCGTGGTTAGCTTTCCTTACTCACCGGGTGACACGACGATCGTCGCGGACGCCACAACGCTGGCGGCGCTTCCAGCTGGCGAAAACAATCGTCACTGGACCAAGAACCTGATTGCCAGCACCGACGGCAAGACCCTGTACGTGTCGATCGGCTCAAACAGCGATCACGGCGAAAATGGCATGGAGGCTGAGCAGGGCCGCGCGGGGATATGGGAAATCGATATCGGCACCGGCAAGCACCGCCAGTTCGCATCCGGCCTGCGCAACCCGGTTGGTATGGCCTTCGAACCGTCGACCGGCGCTCTTTGGACAGCCGTCAATGAACGCGATGACCTCGGTGGCGACCTGGTGCCGGACTATATGACCTCGGTGATTGAAGGCGGCTTCTATGGTTGGCCATACAGCTATTATGGGGATAACCTCGATCCACGCGTCGCAGAACAGCGGCCCGACCTCATTGCAACCGCACGGATTCCGGATTACGCGCTGGGGCCTCACACTGCGTCGCTTGGCCTGACCTTCGCCGAGAATGCAAGACTCGGGCCCAAGTGGCAGCGAGGAGCATTCGTAGGCCAGCACGGCTCATGGAACCGTAAACCGCGCAGCGGTTACAAGGTGATCTTCGTGCCGTTTGAAAATGGCATGCCTGCAGGCAAACCTGTCGACGTCCTTACCGGGTTTCTGGACGAAGACGGTAACGCACGAGGACGACCCGTTGGCGTTGCCTTCGACAAGTCCGGCGGACTACTGGTCGCCGACGACGTCGGCAACACGATCTGGCGCGTGGCCAGAGAAAAATAAGTCGAGAAGAGTCGCCCCTTTTTCTTGGACGTGACGAGTCACGGCCGGGTGGTAGAGGAATGGTGGTGGCTAGAGCCTCATGCCTCCGTCGACCTCGATATTTCGGCCGTTGACGAATTCGTTTTCCATCAGGTACTGGACGGTGTGTGCTATTTCATCAGGCTCACCTATGCGGCCGGCAGGAATCATGGCCTGTAACTTGGCCAGTGCCTCCGGTTTCATCGAGCGCACCATCTCCGTTCCGATAAAGCCCGGCGAGATTGTGTTCACCCTGATGCCGTAGCGGGCGAATTCCTTGGCCCAGGTTACTGTCATTGCTGCGACGCCGGCCTTGGCTGCGGAATAGTTGCTCTGGCCCATATTGCCCCCCCTGGAAATACTGGAAATATTGATGATCAGTCCGCCGTTACCGGTGCTGACCATCTGCTCAGCGGCTGCTCGCGCACACAGGAAAACTCCGGTCAGGTTAACGTTAATGACAGCGTTCCAATCAGCCAGTGACATTCTCGATTGACGCTGACCATCTTTGAACTTCAACATCAGTGCGTCACGCGTGATACCCGCGTTGTTGATCAGCAAATCCAGACCGCCGAAATGTCCGGCAATGGTTTCGAATGCCTCGTCAACTTGCGATTCGTCGCTGACATCGCAACGCGTGACCAGGACATCTTCACCCGGCAGCCCCAGGCTCGTATTGAGTTCGTCGAGCATGTCCGGATTGAAGTCGATCAGGGCGAGGCGAGCCCCTTGGTTGGCCAGACGTCTTGCCATGGCAGCGCCCAGGCCGCCAGCTGCGCCAGTGATGGCGATAATGGATCGTTCAATTTTCATTTGCTGTCCTCAAAGTATTTTCTTGCCGAGAAATTGTGCGATGCCCTCGATGGGCTCAGTCATGTGTATTTGGCTTGGTATTAACGTCGCGCACGGAAACAAGCGCCCGTCCGCTGGCGATCAGTTGTCCATTGGGATCCGTACACGTAGTCGACAGATCCACGAGGTGTTTTTCCGGCCGGATTCGCGTTATTTCGACCCGCGCAGTTAATGCGTCGCCCACTCGGGCTGCCCGGTGGAATCGTGTTTCCTGCTTGAGGTAGTTGGCGCCGTTTCCGGGAAGCTGAACACCCAGCAAATAGGAGAACAGCGCTCCGATCAGTGGCTCGGGAACAAGTTCTCCGGAAATAACGTGATGACTCAAGGTGGTGTAGTCACTCAAGTCCCGCGTGCAAACGCTACGCGTCACTTCGGCGGAGTCACCCAGCTTCATGGTGCTACCCTGCAGTCGCCCTGGCAGGTTATTTCGCCGTCACTCACACGACTTACCTCGAAGCTCAGTTCTGTAAAGGCACCTTCGGCTTGCGTAATTTCGGCGCTGAAGCGCATGGGATCATCGGCGAAGGTGGGCGCCGGGAACATAACCGATTGCTCCTGGATGTTGCCACCGGGTAACAACTGGTCGACGAGACTGCGCAGCACGCTGCATAGCAACAATCCGTGGGCGACGGTCCGGCCGAAGTGTGTCCGCGTGGAAAACTCCGGATCAGTATGAATCGGGTTGTCGTCTCCGCTCAGGCGGGCAAATCGGTCGAAATCTGCCTGGCTGAAGCTACGCTCGAGTGTGACCTCGGAAAGTAACACCGGTCTCAGTCGCCAGACGGTCTGGCCAGCAGGTGTTTCTGAACCTTGCCGGCGGCGGTCCGCGGGAAATCGTCCACGCTGATGAATTGTCTCGGCACTTTGTAGGGCGCGAGATGCTGCCGGCAGTATGCGATCAGATCGCTGTCGTCCGGCAACTGGTTCTCGGGGCGGGGCAGCAGATAGGCGCAGCCAACCTCGCCCCATTTTTTATCGGGCACACCGATGACGGCGGCCTCAAGAATGGCCGGGTGCTCGTGCAGGCAATTCTCGATCTCCGCGGCGTACACATTCTCGCCACCGGAAATGTACATGTCCTTTAGTCGCCCGACGATGTAGTAATAGCCGTCTTCATCCTGACGTCCAAGGTCGCCGCTGCGCAGCCAGGTGCCATCAACCAGTGCTTTGGCCGTTTCCTCGGGACGATTGAAGTAACCAGGCGTCATGCCAAGACCCGCGAACCATAGTTCGCCGGTTTCTCCGCGTGGCACGTCCTCTCCATCGGGGCCGACCAGCCGCGCCAGCGAGAGCAGTTGGGGTTTGCCGACCGACCCGATCTTGTTCGCGGCGTTATCCGGATCCATCAGGAACAAGGTCGGTCCGGTTTCGGTCATGCCCATGCCATTGAGCACCGTGGCCCCACGCGCGGCGAACTGTTTGAACATGGTGTCGGGCATCGGCGCACCACCGCAGGCCCAGCAGCGAACCCGGGACAGGTCGAGTTCATCGAACCGCTCATGCAGACTGATAGCCTGATAAATCGCCGGCACGCCAAAAAACGTATCAAGCCGGCCGGCCTCGAGGAGTTCGATCGTTCGTTCCAGGTCGAATCCCGGCATGAACAAGGCTCGGGCTCCCATGATCAGGCCAGGCAGGGTGGTGAGGTTGATGCCACCGGTATGGAACAGGGGCAGGTAATTCAAAGTTGTATCGTCGCCGCGTAGCCCCATTGCCTGCGAGATGTTGATGTAATTTGCCATCGCCGTGCCGTACGTTTGAATGACGGCCTTGGGCATGCCGGTGGTCCCGGATGTATATAACAGGTACCAGGGCTCGTCCGATGGCCAGGCCAACCGCCCCGCCAGGGTGTCGCTCGAATCCCGCCGTGCGCGGTACCCGTCGGCGGAGGCATCGTCCAGATTCAGGCGAACGAGCGACTCGTTGGAAAAGCCTGCCACGGTTTCCGTGTCGTCGGCGCCGTGGATCAGCCACTTGGCCCCGCAGTCGGTGATCAGCGGTGCCAGTTCATTTGCCGGCATGCGCCAGTTCAGCGGTACCAGTATCGCGCCGAGGCGTGCACACGCGAACAGGAGTTCGAAGAATTCGATTCGGTTCCGGCACAGGAGAGCAATCCGATCGCCTGCTCGCGCTCCGAGCTCAGCCAACAGGGCGGCAGATCGGCCGGTTCGCTCATCGAGGTCCCGGTAGGTCACACACTCTCCGCTAACCAGGTCCTCCAGGGCAACCCGGCGTGGATCGAGATCGGCCCGCTTTGCGGGGATATCGAAAACCGGAAAACTCATGACGGAATGATCACTCCTTTTTGGCGATGCCATTGGCGAGCAGATCGCCGGCACGCCGTGCAACTTCGGACGGGTCCGTTATCTGATCCCATTCGCCGTAACGCATGCCCAGGAACACCATCATGCCCATGATGGCCCAGGACCAGACTTCGGAGTCGCCATCTCGTATTTCATTGCGTTCGCTGGCAGCGGTGAGGTTGGCTGTATAGGCGCGCGCAATCCCACCATAATGTTCCATGAACGCATCGTTGGCGACGAACTCGGCTTCGGCAATGATGCGGTACAGGCCGGGGTGTTCGCGCACGAATTCCAGGTAGGCTTGCAGGCCTTTGCGCTCCGCACTGAGGCGGTCTGGCGCGTCGACGATTCGTTCAGCGATCCAGCTGCGGACCCGGTGGCTCATGTAACCTACCAGGGCCCGATAGATCTCTTGTTTGCTTTCGAAGTAGGTGTAAAACGTGCCAAGTGCCACACCGGCCTGTTGGGTTATGCCGCTCACCGAAGCCTCGTGAAAACCCTGCTTGCCAAACTCGATCTCAGCCGCCTGCAGCAACTTGTCGCGTGTCTTCCTGCCGCGTGCCGTCTTGGGGAGCTTCTCAGGACCCGATGGATTATTCATATCTCACAACACTCCGTAATCAGGCATTTCGTTCCAGGTGATTGTGAAAGGAACGGTTGAACTCGTCCGGGTGAGACATGAACGGCACATGGCCGGAGTCGTTGACGGCGACTTCCTCGTACTCGCCGCCGCGTGCCGTGTAGTCGTCGAGGACTTTTCGGATCTGCCTCATCATCGGCTGATGCGGATACAACTCGGCGCCCGGGTAGCCTTCCAGCAACCCGGCCTGGCCGCGCGTCGCCGGGTCCGACGCGGCGTTGTTGGATACCGCGACGTCGTCGGCGCCGTAGATCCACAGTATTTTCGGTTTCGGTTCGGCGGCGAGGACTCTCTCAACCAGGTCGCCGGCGTATTTGGGCGACATGGCGTTCGTCGCGCCCCATTTCCCCGGGACAAAATACGGCCAGTTCGTAGAGCTTTCGTGATCACCTGGTAAATCTCGATCGCCCAGGTGCACCTGCATGGTCGCCTCCAACAAGGTGTCTTCCCGTTCCGGTATGAAAGGCGGCCCCCAAACGAGCAAGCGGAGCACCGAACGCGGTGTGAAAGGTGAGTCCGCAGTTCGGTCGCCTTCACGGATGTTCCTTATCAGGTCACGGTTCAGCAATCCTCCACCGGAGCCGGCGTAATCATCATTCACCGGTGCGCCCAGCTCATCCGTGGTGGCTCCGAAACCGTACGGCGAACCGGCGCCTGGCAGGGTGACGGAGAGCAATCGCTGTGGCCAGGCCGCCACCATCCACCATGCGACCAGCCCGCCCAGCGAGTTGCCGACGAGGTGGAATTTGTCGTGCCCGAGATGATCCATCAGCGCGATGGCGTCTTCGACAAGATCGTTCATGCCATTCTGTGCGTTGACTTTCACGGCGGGGTCCGCGCCGCCGAAGCCACGCTGGTCGGGTGCTATCGCGCGGTATTTCTCAGGCAGTGCAAGCATGGTTTCTTCCCACCAGGTTGCAGAAGAAAAGTTGCCATGGATAAACAGTACGGGAATTCCGTCGTCAGGGCCGGAGAAAAGGATCCGGGTAGTCAATCGACCGGTCGTTATGACCTCTGCCCTGATTCCTTCCAGCGTTGCAACAGTCATGGGAGAGATTCCATAGATTTTGACGTCCCCACAGGTCCCCATTCGACGATCGCCCCACCCCAGATGTAACCGATGCCCGCGGCGATGACCGCCATCGTGTCACCTGGCTTCAGACGACCCTGCTCGATGCCGGCTTCGATGTTGATAATGGCGTCCTGTTCGCCGATGTGGCCGATGCTCGACATGTAGACACTTTGTTCCTCTGTCAGGCCCAGGTGTTCCAGCATTTCACGATGACCGGAAGGTTTCACCAGGGACATGTTGAAGAAGTCGATATCGCTGCGCGTGTACGCTGTCCCGTCACGGTTGTTGCACGATCTCTCCAGTGCCGTATCAACGCATTCCAGCCAGTTCTTGATCGAGACCTCGCCCAGTCGCGTCTTCATGGCTTCGGGTTCCACCAGCCGGAATTTGTAATCACCGTTTGCGACAGCTGCATCGGTCGGGTGCCGGACCGATCCGCTGGCCGGTACGATCACGTGCCGATTCATCGAGCCATCGGCGATCATGTGGATGCCCAGGACATGGTTTTCGACCCAGTCGCGTTTTACGATCATCGCGCCGGCGCCGGCACCTATGTTGAACAGGAACGAAGTATCGAGATCCGACAGATCGATGAAATGGGAAGTGGCGTAACCGCCTCCGATCAGGATCGTATCGATGTTCGGGTCATCGGCCATCAGGCCGCGGGCAAGCTGCAGCGCCGCGATGGTGGTTGCGCAACGCGTGTGAACATCTATGCCCCAGGCGTTTCTCGCCCCGATTTCCCAGCCGAGATCGATAGCCGATGTCCACAGAAGGTATTCCCGCCACTCTTCAGTGGTGCCGAGAATAACGTCGATTTCCAAAGGGTCGATGCCGGCCGCGGCGATAGCCTTGCGTGCTGCATGAATGGCCATTTCATTAGGGTGGACCTTGGGATCCGCGACGAACTTACGCTCGATTCCCAGCTTTTCTCTCACGACCCACTCCGGCAAACCGCTTTGCTCAGCGATCTCTTTCGCGGTGATGTACGTCTCCGGAAAGTACGTGCCGGTGGAGACGATGCCCATGCTGGTCATGCGGGTTCCTTCAGGTCAAAAAAATCAATCAATACATGAAACCTGATTCATTTTTCATAAGTTTGCACACTTCAACTGGAATGGCAAGATCAAGCATCTTTTCCGGCCCCTACCGATTATTCTACTCAGACCAGGCCTCGATCAAGGCAGCTATGCCCGCGATTTGCTTGCCGCTGCGCTGATCATAATCAGCACCGGTGTAACCCCACCAGTCCCAGCAGCCCTGAGGGTTCATCAGCGATTTATTCACCTGTGGATAGAGCACGATAATGCGGTTGCTCTCGGCCCATTCATTGAGGCCGGACATCCTGGCGAATCGATCCTCGATGAACTCGTTGCCCTGACGGCAACCGTGAAACACCAGGTGCAAGCGGCACTTACCAGCCTTATCGGCGCAAGCCTGGGGCACATACGCAAACCCTGAGTCGGCAAAATTGCCACCTTCCGGAACGACCGACGCCTGCTCCAGGACCTGCAGACTGCTTTCACGGGCCGTGGTCGGTGGACTCAACGGGCCGTACAGATGCTGCAGCAGTTCACCTGCGGCGTCGTAATCACAGGCGTTGATATAGTCTCCGCCCATTTCCTGGCAAGCGACACCCTGATCCCGCGTCGGCCAGCCATGTGTCGCCGGGATATTGTCAACCAGTGCAATTGCCTGTTGTGGCAGGAACGAAGCGTAAAAATCCCGCAATGCTTCGGTCACAGCAACGTTGACCACAGGGTCTGCCTCACCGTGGAAGAGCCAGACGCGATCAGTGGACAACGATTCCACTGGGTCAATAGCGCCAGCGCTCGCTGCAGAGCGTGTGGCCTCTACCAGTGGGGCCGCTTCGAGGGCAGCACCGCTGATACACCGGCCCAGCGCAAGGACAATGTTCCCCTCGGCGCAGTGATAGGGCCCGCCCGCGACAGCGGCAGCGCCACTAATCGTGCTGGACAAAGCAACATGCGCCTGCACGGCTGCATAACCGCCAGCGGATATTCCGGAAACGGTGACGCGCCCCGTGCCGCTGTCATCCGCTACGACGCTCGATGCCGGTACCGCACAGCAGGTCAAAAGAACCAGAATCCTGGAAATATTGCAGAAACTCGCATGTCGCATGGATTGCCTCCCGTTAGATCAAAAGTACCCTATCAGTCCTGCTTTGGTACTGAATTTTGGTACCCCTGAGGTCAGTATAACTTGAAACTTGATTCATGTTTCATTAACGAGCATACTTTTGCTGTATACATCCGTTGCGCGCAAGCAATTGCATTTTGGGGAGTAAATGAAAGTGACCATTTCGACAACAAGACTGTTTTTGATTCTCGGGGCGACCGTGGCCGCTGGTTTTGCCGGGCCCGTCGTGGCTCAGCAGGACGATTCGGCTGAGGCAACGAGTGGTGTTATTGAGGAAATGATAGTCACGGCACGTCGTCGCGACGAATCGCTGCAGGATGTGCCTCTTGCCATCACGGCATTCACGGGCGAGCAGCTGGAGCGCATTGGCGCCGACACCTTAATCGCCGTTGGGCAGAGTTCTCCCAACGTGACGCTGGAAGTATCCAGGGGCACGAACACGACCATTACCGCATTTATCCGCGGCGTCGGGCAGCAGGACCCGGTGGCTGGATTCGAAGCCGGCGTAGGAATGTATGTCGATGATGTATACCTGAATCGACCCCAGGCAGCTGTGCTCGATATATACGATGTAGATCGGATCGAAGTGCTTCGCGGGCCGCAGGGTACGCTATACGGTCGCAACACGATCGGCGGCGCGATCAAGTACATTACGAAGGGCCTGGCGGATGAGCGAGAAGGAAAGGTCCGGGTCTCCTATGGCACCGCCAACCAGGCGGATCTTGTTCTGACGGGCTCAACGCCACTGTCTGACAATTTCCGTATCGGCGGTTCAATCGCCCGGCTGAGCAGGGATGGGTTTGGTGACAATCTGAACCTCCCCGGTGTCGAGAATTACAACAAGGACGTGTTAGGCGGACGGTTCTCCATGGAGTGGGACGTTACCGACAACTTCGACCTGCGACTCACTGGCGACTTTGTGCAAGACGATTCGGATCCCAAGCAGGGCCATCGCCTGACGGTGGGCGCGGCTTCCGGCGCACCGATTCTTGACGATGTGTTCGATACCCGCTCTGGACTGAACAGCCCCGGGCAGGAAGTCGAAGCCAGCGGCTTGGCTTTAACAGCCAACTGGAGGCTGAGCGACAGCATCACGCTGCGTAGTATCCTGTCCAGCCGTCAGGACGAGACAACGACGCCGATCGATTTCGACAGCCTTCCGGTGGTAGACCTCGACGTGCCGGCTATTTACGAGAACGAGCAGTTCTCGGAGGAACTGCAGTTGATCTATGAAACGGATCGGCTGAGCGGCGTGGCAGGCATTTACTGGCTTGACGCCAATGCGTTCAACACCTTCGACGTTATTCTCGCCCAACTCGGCGCCGTGCTCAACCCGCCACTGCCAGGGCTGAATGCCAATACCTATGGCGATGTCGACACTAAGAGCTGGGCAGCTTACGCAGATTTCAGTTTCAACGTCTCCGATGCCGTGAGCCTATCCGTCGGTGGGCGATACACGGTGGATGAAAGAACTTCCCAGGTTCTCAGGACCACCTACCTGGGAGGCGCGTCACCTGCACTCGGTGGAACGGGCGTTCCGCTTGTTGTGACGTCCGATTTTCTGGGTAGCCGCGAGTTCAAGGAGTTCACGCCACGCGCATCCATCAATTGGAAACCGAACGACGATCAAAACCTTTACCTGACCTACAGCGAGGGCTTCAAGAGCGGCAGCTTCGACCCGCGCGGCCAAACCAGTGCGGCACCTGACATAGATGGCGATGGCACCGTTTCGGATCAGGAGATCTTCGATTTTATGGCGTTCGATCCCGAGTTCGTAGACACCTACGAGATTGGACTCAAGTCGAGCTGGCTGGGCGGCCGCGTCAACACCAGTGTCGCAGTCTTTTTGGCTGATTACACCGATGTTCAGATTCCGGGTTCTTTCGGCTTTGACTCAGACGGTGACGGCACCAACGATACATTCATCGGTGTTACGTCCAACGCAGCCGATGCGGACATGACGGGTATCGAGTTTGAGGGCACCGCGCTGTTGAGTGACACGTTCACCCTGGGCTGGGCCATCGGTTACCTGGACGCTGAATTCAACGAGTTCATTGATGCGACAGGCACCAACGTCGCGGACCAGCGCGTATTCCAGAATACTCCGGACCTCACCGCCAGCGCGACGGTTTCCTACCGGAATTCGATGGACCTGTTCGGCAAAGGTGGGACCTTCTTTGTTATCGGATCTGCCTCACATCGTAGCGAAGCATCTCAGTTCGAGTTTGAAACCGTTGAACTCGACCAATCTGCCTTCACGCTTTTGGACCTGAGCCTGGTCTGGGAAGATGACGATGGCCACTGGCGTGCAGGTTTGCACGGCAAGAACCTGGCCGACGAAGAGTACAAAGTTGCCGGCTATTACTTCCCGGCTCCGACCCTGGGACTTGAAGGATCCGTTACGGCCTTTTACGGCAACCCGCGCACGATAACGGGCACCGTCGAGTATCGTTTCTAGGACAAGGCAAGCCACGCGGCGGACACACAGTTCGCCGCGCGGCAGCTTGGTCTATAAACTCGCAGGCATGGAGACACCGAGACCTTCGAACGCCTACCGGGCATATGTGCTGTGCATCCTGGTACTCGTTTACACCTTCAATTTCATCGACCGGCAGATCATCGGAATCCTCGCCATTCCCATCAAGGAAGAGCTCGGGCTGACCGATACACAACTGGGCCTGATGGGCGGTCTCGCGTTCGCGTTGCTCTACACGACACTGGCGATCCCGATTGCGATGGCAGCAGACCGTATGAGCCGGACATGGATCATGACGGGGGCGCTGGTGGTATGGAGTGGCATGACCGCCGTGTGCGGCATGGCGCAGAATTTCTGGCAGTTGTTCCTCGCCCGGGTTGGTGTTGGCATCGGCGAGGCTGGCGGGGTCGCACCAGCGTATTCCCTGATTGCCGATTTCTTCCCGCCCAATCAACGAGCGCGGGCGCTCAGTGTTTACTCATTTGGCATCCCGATCGGCAGCGCCCTCGGCATTGTCTTTGGCGGCATCATCGCGACCCTGGTCGACTGGCGCTTTGCTTTTTTCGTCGTTGGTGTGGCAGGCATCGTGGTGGCGCCCCTTTTCCGGGCCACTGTTCGTGAACCCGTCAGGGGGGCGTTTGACGCCAAGGGCAGTGAGTCCAGCGC
>RCNF010001369.1_pt1 | contig 12785 bp, 7 predicted proteins | sample 2041311 | NCBI WGS metagenome assembly RCNF01 (sample SAMN09708228, study PRJNA481090) | Marine sediment metagenome, whole genome shotgun sequencing project. | biome: marine sediment; feature: ocean; material: sediment; isolation source: Sewage treatment plant 2 marine sediment (STP2) ... | reverse complement strand
AAAAAAATGCCTATAAGTGGGGGGGTGTGAAACTATTTTACATCAATCATCTGCACTGTCCCATCGGGTAGCGTTTCAGCTATTTGCCCTTTGGGTTCTTCTAAGAAGAATAAAATAAGTATAAAAACTATTCCTGAAACTATGCCGATAAACAAAAAGAATTGATCGTAACTAATCAATGAATTTACCGTAAGAAACATAACGGCACCGACATTACCAAACGCGCCTGCCATACCCGCAATTTGTCCCGTCATCCGGCGTTGAATCAAAGGCACCATAGCGTAGACAGCACCAGAGCCGGCTTTAGAGAAAATGCCGCCGACAATAGTCATAGCAACTACCATCCACACCGGCCAGCTTTTATCAACCGAACCAAGCAATAGAAAACTAACGGTAATGCCGGAAAAAACGATAATGAGTGTAAGTTTTCTACCAATGATATCACTGATCCAACCACCACCTGGACGAGCAAATAAGTTTATAAAAGGATATACACCCGCCAACAATGCAGCATTCACTTTCGGAATATCAAACCATTCCACATAAAACATCGCCAACATAGAAACTACGGCTAGTTCTGTTCCGAATGTGACCAAATAAGCCCAATCTAAGATAGCCACTTGCTTGAATTTGTAACGTTGCATTTCTGGTACAGGCTCTTTAAGGACATGCGAGTTTAGTTCCCAAATTTTCCAAATCTGGAGTAGATAGAGAAGCGCTAAAACGATATAGATAATCAGTGAAGTTGTTGAGCTAATTAAACCCATATTTACTGGAGATAATTTCCATGTAAGCAAAGCTAGTGCAAGAAACAAAGGGATATTCATCAAACAATAAAGCACTAAGTCTGATCCGCTAGTGACTTCCATTGCACCCGTTTTCTTTGGCTTGAAATAGGTTGATCCCCTTGGCGTATTTCTCGCTACAAAATAGTAGAAAACGCCGTAAGCAATGGCTGCAATACTTGCAAACGTTATCGCATAGCGCCACCCATCGTCACCACCCACGCTCACCGCAATAAAAGGTAATGTGAGTGCTGCACCTGCCGAACCAAAGTTTCCCCAGCCGCCGTAAATACCCTGAGCTAACCCTGTTTGCTTGGCAGGAAACCACTCACCTATCATGCGAATTCCAACAACAAAACCTGCCCCAATAAAACCAGATAAGAAACGCATAATAGCTAATGATTCGTATGTTTCTGCCCATGCAAAAGCAATACTAATCAAACCACCTAACATCAAAATTGCACTAAAAAGGATTCGTGGCCCAAATTTATCAACCAACATTCCGACAACGATTCGCGCGGGAATGGTCATCGCAACATTTAAAATAAGTAATACTTTTGCCTGTTGCCCAGTAAGCCCTAACGCTTCTTTTATGAAAGGCATCATTGGACCAAGACTTAGCCAAACTACGAATGTCATGAAAAAAGCGAACCACGTGATGTGTAAAGTCCTGATATTGGCTTTGCTTATATCAAAGAGGTTAAGCCGATTGCTTGATGATTGCTTTTGCATGTTAGCTCCATTGCTAAATTACGTCAGTGTTAAAACATGCTCAGCAAATTCTGTGCCAGTCTTATGAAATGGCTGAAATAGCCTAAAAGTAGGGGGGTGTACTTAGAGATGTGCTAGTTGATGTTTTTAGTGAAGCGGATCTAAAGCAGAAGAAGATCACCAAAATAAAGCGTGATCTTAAACACTCGCACTAAAGCAGTGCCTTATTGGTGCATGCCCAATTAAATCGTTAAGCGTCATCTCCTTATCGTCTTCTAAACGAAACAACTTAATACCGTTGAAGCACTACTCCTCTTACTTTCTTACATTATTCTGACTGTGTTTTTACGCTTTGGCACAGAAATTGCTCTCTTTATATTAATAAATAGTAATGGAAATATTTTCAATGAATGGAAAGCTCAAACAAGAATTAATTTTAATCGGCAACGGTATGGCAGGCATGCGTACGGTTGAAGAGCTGCTCAAGTTAGAACCTGAAAAATACAACATCACCGTATTCGGTGATGAGCCTTACGGTAACTACAACCGCATCATGCTATCCCCTGTTTTAGCAAACGAAAAAACACTCGAAGAAGTCATGCTAAACGATGACAACTGGTATAAAGAAAATAATGTCCAGTTTGAAAAAGGAAAAAAAGTTACAGAGATTCACCGTACCCGCAAAGAAGTAACAGCTGAAGATGGCACTGTATTGCCATATGACAAATTACTAATCGCAACAGGATCGACCTCATTCATGTTGCCACTACCTGGTGCTGATAAATATGGCGTGATTGGTTTCCGTGATGTGAAAGATGTCGACACCATGATTGAAGCTGCTGAACACTATAAAAAAGCAGTCGTTATCGGTGGAGGTTTGCTCGGTCTTGAAGCTGCGAATGGCCTAATGAAGCAAGGTATGGATGTGACAGTCGTTCATATCATGGATACCTTGATGGAGCGTCAGCTAGATGAACCGGCTGCAAAAATGCTGCAAAAATCTTTAGAAGAAAAAGGCATGAAGTTCTTAATGTCTCATTCTACTGAAGAGGTTCTTGGTGATGAACGTATAACAGGCCTTAGATTTAAAGACGGCTCTGAAATTGAAGCTGACCTTTTGGTGATGGCAGTAGGTATCAAACCAAATTTTGAACTGGCCCAAATGTCAGGCTTACATTGTGAGCGCGGAGTTGTCGTCAGCGACACCATGCAGACATTTGACCCGAACATCTACTCAGTGGGAGAGTGTGTTCAACACCGTGGTTCAACGTATGGTCTAGTTGCCCCATTATTTGAGCAAGCTAAAGTAGCCGCTAATCACTTGGCTGAATTAGGTTATGCCCGTTATGAAGGCACTGTAACCTCAACCATGTTGAAAGTAACAGGCATCGACTTGTTTTCAGCAGGCGATTTCCACGGTGACGAAGATACCGATGAATTGCTTTTCCACGATGTGGCAAACGGTTCGTACAAGAAGTTAATATTACGTGACAATATCATTATTGGTGCTTGCCTCTATGGCGACACGATAGATGGCACGTGGTATTTCCAGATGATGAAAGATGGCACTAATATTTCAGATTTCAGAAATACCATCCTATTCGGTCAAGCTCATTTAGGTGATGCAGGACATGGAGATGAAACCCGTGTTGCTTCAATGGCAAATAATGCTGAAATCTGTGGTTGTAATGGTATTTGTAAAGGCGAAATCGTTTCTGCAATCACAGAAAAGAAATTATTTACACTCGATGATGTGCGATCTCACACTAAGGCATCAGCTTCATGTGGATCTTGTACTGGTTTAGTTGAATCTCTACTTGCTCATACTTTAGGTGGTGATTACTCAGAAGCACCTAGTAAGAAACCAATGTGTGGTTGTACAGAGCTTACTCATGATGAAGTTCGCCAAGCAATCCGTAAACATGGTTTAAAGAATCATGAAGAAACCCGTAAGACCTTAGCTTGGAAAAATGATGATGGTTGTGCTGTTTGTCGTCAAGCTACCAACTATTACCTCTTATGTGAATATCCCGATTATAACGATCCTGAGTCCCGTTTTATAAATGAACGGGCGCACGGAAATATCCAGAAAGACGGTTCTTACTCCGTTGTACCGCGCATGTTCGGAGGTATGTGTACGCCCAAAGACCTACGTGCAATCGCTGACGTCGCTGATAAGTTTAATGTACCTGAAATGAAGGTAACGGGTGGCCAACGTATAGATATGTTCGGTATCCAGAAAGAAGATTTACCTTCGATGTGGAAAGACCTTTCTGAAGCGGGTTTTGTATCTGGGCATGCTTACGGTAAAGCGATGCGAACCTGTAAAACGTGTATCGGTGACTCTTGGTGTCGTATGGGAACCCAAGATTCAACAGGATTGGGCGTAAAACTTGAAGAGCTCACTTGGGGTTCTTGGATGCCACATAAATACAAACTTGCTGTTTCGGGTTGTCCGCGTAACTGTGCGGAAGCAACGATTAAAGACTTCGGTGTTGTCTGTGTCGATTCTGGATACGAACTTCATGTCGGTGGAAATGGCGGCATTAAAGTCCGTGTTACTGATTACCTAACAAAAGTAGAGACCGAAGAAGAGGTGCTTGAGTATGCCGGAGCATTTGCCCAGTTCTACCGTGAAGATGCTCATTATTTAGAACGCACAGCACCTTGGATAGAGCGCGTTGGTTTAGACAAAATTAAACAAGCAATACTAGAAGATGAGCCAAACCGAAAGGAATTGCATGAGCGCTTCTTGATTTCACAAAAACCTGCGCAAATCGACCCTTGGAAGAAACATGCTGAAGGTGTAGATGAGCATCAATTCAAAAATATCAAAATCAAAGTAGAAGCTTAAGGGAAATCACATGAGTAACTGGTTAGAAATTACATCTTTAGATTCAATCCCTGTTTTGGGCTCTCGTGTTGTTGAAACTGACACGGTGAATATCGCTGTCTTTAGAGGCAAAGACGATAACGTTTTTGCGATTAAAGACGAATGCCCACATAAGCAAGGCCCTCTTTCTCAGGGAATTATGCATGGCGATTCTGTCACATGTCCGCTACACAATTGGAAGATTAGCCTAGTTTCTGGTGAAGCCTTAGGCGCGGATGAAGGTTGCACGAATATCTATGATACAAAAGTAGAAGACGGCAAAGTCTTTTTAAGTATGAAGAAATAAGAATAGTAAATACGAATAGATAAGAGACTTAACTATGTTATTTGGCCGTGGAACAAAAAACGCAATTAAAATTGCGGATAAGAAAGTCAAAGAATGGAAGTACGCAACCTGTGGCTATTGCTCGACAGGTTGCTCTATTGAAGTTGGCTTAAATGAAGAAGGCAAGCCTGTATCTTCACGCGGCGTTGGTGGTGCTGACGTTAATCGTGGTAAATTATGTTTAAAGGGTATCTTTGAACATGAGCTGTTCGATTCTGCGGGTCGAGGCACTGAACCAAAAATGCGAGATAGTTTCCATGATGAATGGAAAACTACAGACTGGGATACCGCTCTGGATAAATCTCATGATGAAATTAGTCGGGTTCAAGAAAAGTATGGGCGCGATTCTGTCGCAGTCATCTCTACTGGACAAATGCTTACAGAGGAATTTTATACACTCGGTAAGCTCACTAGAGGTCTGATCGGCACCAATAACTACGACGGTAATACGACCCTCTGCATGGCATCAGCCGTGTCTGGTTATAAACGTTCATTCGGTTCTGATGGCCCTCCTGGTTGTTATGATGATTTTGAGCATTGTGATGTATTAATTGCATGGGGTTCAAATTTACCAGAGCAGCACCCAATCATTTACTGGCGTATGAAAGAAGCGCAAGAAAAGAAAGGCTTCCCACTGATTGTGGTCGATCCTCGCGTCACAATGCTAGCGCAAAATGCTGACCGTCATTTAACCGTTACTCCTGGCACTGATGTGGTCTTGATGAACGCAATGATGCATGTGATTTTAGATGAAGGTTTGGAAGATAGGCGTTATATCGAAGCAAACACCAACGGAATAGAGGAGTTAGAAGCAGAAGTCGCCAAATACGACCCTGTCATGGCCGCTAAAATTTGTGGCATCGATGAAGATTCTATTCGTGCCGTTGCCCGTCAATTTGCAAAAGCAGACTCAGCAATGCAAATCTGGACGATGGGAATTAACCAAAGTACGCATGGTTCGGACGGTGTAGTTGGTATCAATAATCTCGCTTTGATTACTGGCAATATCGGTAAACCAGGTGGAACCAGTCTTTCAATCACAGGGCAGTGTAATGCCATGGGTACTCGTGAGTGGTCATCTTGCTCTGGTTTACCCAATCATCGACTATTAGAAAATGAACAAGATCGTGAAGATATCGGTAAATTCTGGAACGTAGATCCTGAGTTTTTCCCTAAAAAACGCGGCATGTTTCAAACCGATATTTATCAAGCCATGGAGCTTGGAGAAATAAAAGGTTTATGGTTGATTGCCACAAATCCGCTGAGTTCTTTGCCTAATACCGCAAGAATCCGTAAAGCCATGGAGCAACTAGAGTTTTGTATCATTCAAGACTGCTATGAAGACACCGAAAGTGCTCAGTATGGCGATATCTATTTGCCAGCAGGAACATGGGCAGAAAAAGATGGCGTTATGACCAATACAGAAAGGAGGGTCAATGTTGTTAAACCCGTGGTAGCTCCTCATGGTAATTCAAAACCGGACCTATGGATATTTAATCGCATGGCTGAACGCTTTAATAAAAATGGTGACCTGACATTCCCGGAAAAAGCATCCGATATCTTTTTGGAAATGGGTAAGTTATCAGTAGGTAGACTTTCAGATAACTCCGGCATGACTCACGAATTAATCGAGAAGCACCGAGGTATCCAGTGGCCTTACACAAAAGACCAAGCTAACAAAGGGGAAGCCCCAGCTAAAGGTGGTGTTCGACTTTATACCGAAGATACTACTTTCCGCTATCCTGATGGAAAAGCAAAACTGATCCCTTTACCCTTTGTTGATAACAACGAAGTGCCTGATGCCAAGTTTCCTTATTGGTTGAATACAGGGCGCTTAATAGAGCATTGGCATGGAAGAACGAAAACAGGAAAGTTAAGTAACAACAATAAATACAGCCCTGTTCCATTTGCTGAAATAAACCCGGATGCCGCTAAAGAATTGGGTGTGATAGCGGGTGATTATATACGTTTAATCTCACCCAGATCAGATGCCATTGTTATGGCGCAGCTCACGCATCGTGTTTCTAAAAACATGATTTTTGTACCCTTCCATTTCCATGATTGTGCAAATCGCTTAACACTCGGCTTACTCGATCCGCATTCGCGCCAACCCGCTTATAAGCAATCAGCAGTACGAATTGAACGCATCGCTGATCAAGTATCTGCAGCACAAGTCAGTATGGAAATGCGTAAATTTTAAAAGCAATAGTTATAGCCCAAATTGGGCGGTTTAAGTTGAGCCTTCCTTCTCAACTTATTCTTTTTAATACGAGTAGTAAACATGTTTGAAGTACGTGAAGACGAACCAAAATACGCCTTTTTACAAGATGAAAGCAGTAAAAAGAAGAACCGTTATGGTAAGCCGATTGAGCTAACTATTGATGGGGATGCCTTGCGTGACCAAAGCTTAAATATTAACAATGATAGCGACATTGGTGACAATCCAAATCGCTACAAGCAACATGGTTTCTATTTCACCGCTGATAACTGTATCGCCTGCCATGCATGTGAGGCAGCCTGTAGTGAGAAGAATGATAATGCGGGTCACATCGCCTTTCGTTCTGTTGGTTTTGTAGAAGGTGGTACATATCCTGATTACCGTCGCCAGAATATTTCGATGGCGTGTAATCATTGTGATGACCCTGTGTGTCTCAAAGGTTGTCCTACTCGCGCTTATACAAAATTTGCTGAATACGGGGCAGTACTTCAAGACCCAGATATCTGTTTTGGTTGTGGTTACTGTACTTGGGTATGCCCTTATAATGCACCGCAGCTTGATCCTGTTGAAGGCACCGTTTCAAAATGTAATATGTGTGTTGATCGTTTAGAAGTTGGACTAAAGCCTGCTTGTGTTTCCGCCTGTTTAGGTAAGGCATTAGAATTTGGTGTGATTGAAAATACACCTGAAGATCGTAGCCAAGTAGAAGCAGAAATCCCAGGGTTCCCTGATAGCAGTATCACTAATCCCAATATTCGTTTTCAGCAAACTAAAACATTAAACCGAGATATGAAACGTGTGGATTCTATCGCAATAAAATATCATCGAGATGATGATGCAGGTAAGTATAAACCAGTACTTGATGAAAAACATGGTAGAACCAAACACTGGGGCATGCAAAAACTATTAGCGTCACACGAAAATGCGCATGTAATGTTCACTCTTACTGCACAAGCTGTTATGGGTGCTTTTGTGATGATAGTTGTTGGTGGGTCGCTGTTTGGCTTATCTGCAATTACTTCTGTTCAACACTCGCCAGCGTTAATTCCATTATTGATTGTTATGTTCGTTCTAATGGGCGCAGGCCTTTACAAGTTGAATATGCACTTGGGTAAACCTCACCGCTTTTATCGTGGATTTAACAATCTACGTCATTCTCCATTAAGTCGTGAAATTGCAGGCGTAACGGCATTCTTTGCTGGTTTGGCTGGATATACGTTCTTCTCGTTCTTTGATAATGCCTTTGTGAGCATACTAGCGGGGGCATCAGCTGTTCTTGGCTTGATAGGTTTTGCCGCGGGTTCTTACTATATGTACAAACTCTACCGCATTAAAGCTCGCCCTTTTTGGGATCACTGGCAAACTGCATCTACCTTCTACGGATCAATGCTAAGCCTTGGTAGTTTGTTAGTAGCGATAGTCAGCGTAGTGATGATGAGCAACACCTATGACATGATCAAAGCTCTGGCTTCAATAATAGCGCTAGGTTTGGTGATAGAAGCTATCGGGCTTGTATTCCACGCTCGTGACTTAAAAAAGGGTGCTGGTGAAGGTCAAGCGGCGCATTACGAACTATCAACTAGCTTCGGTAAAACCTACTGGTTAAGAAACTCACTGTTGGTTGTGAATATAGCTCTAGCATTAATTATCAGCAGTACTGGTTTAATAGGTGGCTTTGGAATATTTATCGGCCTGCTATTTACTGCGTCACTGATCGTCATGGCTTATTTAGGTCGTATCATTTTTTACGCATTAGTTATTCCAACAACTATGCCTGGCGCTTTCTTCTGGAAGAACAAAGGATTTGTTGATCATGCACGTGAATCAGGATTAGCGGATATGCAACAGCTTGGCGTCGCGTATGAAAGACATCACAAATTTGATGTGAAAGAACTTATGCAAACGGTTAAAGAAAACAGCATTGCAGATATGTTTGCGCATGCAAAATCTATCTTTCAAGGAAAGTAAAAATGAGTAACTCAAATTCACAAGTGAAACGCTCTGCTGGCAATACACGCATGGAAGTTGCTGATTATATTCATGTGGATGGTCAGGATATCGCCATTGATATGCATGGCTATTTAACTGACCCTGATGATTGGAATATAGATGTGGCTCTCAAACAAGCTGAATTAGCCGAAGTTGAAATGACTGACGAGCATTGGTTTGTAGTGAATTACATTCGTGAACAATACGAATACAGCAGTTGTGTTCCGGAAGCACGTCATGCACTTAAATCGATGAAAGAACACTTAGGAAAAGAACGCGCTACCCGTAAATACTTATATAAATTATTCCCCTATGGCTATGCTATTCAAGCGTGTCGAATTGCTGGTACGAGAGTGCCGCTTAAAATCATGCTGGATTTGTAGTTTCTTCTCCATTTAGTCCTCAACACTAGATATAAAAGTCATCCCTCTACTTAAATGAGCTCTCGTTTTGTTTTTAAAACGAAATAGCGAATTTATGCCAGAGCTTAGTTATAGCTCGACTGAAAGGACACTAGAACTTAGCGTGTATATTAGGCGGTTTTTAGTATGGGTGTAAAAAACTCTAATCATGCAAAACTATTGTTTTTGTAAAGAATTGGTATACTTCGACGTTTCACTATTTTCAGATACAGAACTGCCATGTTTAAAAACATCTGCTGGGCTCAAAAACTCTTTGCGTTAATGATTTTTGCATTATTTATCTTAAGTGTATCCAGCACACTAACTGGCTGTGGCAATAAAGGTGATTTGTACCTGCCAGATGAAAAAGGCTCTGTTTCTAAAACAAACACTACTAACACAGTAAAAATACCAAAGAAGCATTGATATGGACTTTTTTAATTACAAAAATGGGCAGCTGTTTGCCGAAGATGTTGCATTAGAAGATATTGCTAAGCAATACGGAACTCCTTGCTATGTATATTCACGTGCAACCTTAGAGCGCCACTATCATGCATTTAATGATGCCTTTGGCGATCAACCCCACTTGATCTGTTATTCGGTTAAAGCCAATTCAAATATCGGTATCTTGAATTTACTAGCGCGTTTGGGTTCTGGTTTTGACATTGTTTCTGTAGGTGAATTAGAACGTGTTTTAAAAGCCGGTGGTGATCCGAAGAAAGTCGTTTTCTCTGGTGTCGGTAAACGTGCTGATGAAATGCAGCGCGCATTAGACGTTGGTATCCGTTGTTTTAATGTTGAATCAGCTGCTGAGCTTGAACGCCTTAACGATGTTGCAGCAAGCATGGGGAAAATAGCAAGCATTTCGATTCGTGTTAATCCTGATGTTGATGCTAAAACGCACCCTTATATATCAACGGGTTTAAAAGAAAATAAATTTGGCATTGATATCAGCCTTGTTGAAGCGGTTTATCTACGCGCAGCAACAATGGAAAATATTGATGTCACTGGCATCGATTGCCATATCGGTTCACAGCTGACTGACGTCACCCCATTTATGGATGCGCTTGAGCGTTTACTTGATTTAGCAGATCGCTTAAATACACATGGTATCAAAATCAAACACCTCGATTTAGGTGGCGGTTTAGGTGTGCGTTACAAAGATGAAACTCCACCATTGCCTTCAGAGTACACCGAAACATTGTTTACCAATGAAAGGCTAAAAGAATACGAAGTTGTTATCGAGCCGGGTAGAGCGATAGCTGCAAATACTGCGGTGCTTTTAACAAAGGTTGAGTACTTAAAGCACGGCGAAGAAAAGAACTTTGCGATCGTTGATGCTGGAATGAATGATTTAATCCGTCCTGCGCTTTATCAAGCATGGCAGGCAATTATTCCTGTAAATGAAAGTCAAGCTGATACAAAAACCTACGATATTGTAGGGCCAATCTGTGAAACAGGTGACTTCCTCGGTAAAGACCGTGACTTAGCTTTGGAACAAGAAGACCTATTGGCGATTCGTTCTGCCGGTGCTTACGGTTTCACCATGTCTTCTAACTATAATACGCGACCACGTGCCGCTGAAATATTAGTAGATGGCGAGCAAACCACAGTAATCAGAGAGCGTGAAACGATAGAAAGCCTGTTTGCAAATGAAAGTATGTTGCCAACTGATTAAAAAGGATTAATGTCACCCCCCTACTTTTAGGGCATTTTCTAAAGCATTCATTACTTTAAATTAAATGGACTGATTTCTCTTCTATTATAGTTTTAACGTCTATATAGCTAAGTTAGCTTATTACCTCCATAAAAAAACTCATAGACCATTTGTCGCGAAATAATCGCCAAACATCGACTTTTACAATAAGTTATGTCTTGCGAGAAGATGTTTAATACGTAGAAAAGAATAGATCGGCGTAATAATAAATAATAATAAAAGGAAAATACGTGAAGAAGAAAGCTCTAGTGCTAGCTAGTTGCGTAGCATTTGCAACTCCTGCAATAAGCATTGCCCAAGCGTTACCAGACAATTTGGCTGGTTTGAACCTTGGTGACATTAGTGCAAGCTCATATCTGGATCAACCATTTAGGGGTGTTGTCCCATTCCTTTTTACAAGTGTAAAAGACACGCACCAATTATCTGTACGACTAGCTCCACAATCTGTCTTTAATAAAATTGGCGCAGAAAAACTACCTATTCTTAATAATCTAAGATTTCAAATATCAACCAAATCAAATAAACCTGTTATTCTAATTAGCTCCAGTAATCCAATACAGCTCCCCTTTTTAAACTTTGTATTAGAAATAGAAGGACCCAATGGTGTTCTTTATCAGGATTACACCGTTCTGCTTGATCCTAAAGGTTACAAACCAGAAACAGTCCAGCAGCAACCAGTGCTCTTCGAGATGCCTGATGCTGTAACTAGTGCTGTAGATAACCGGGTGAGTGAAAACGAAGTAAGCAATAACGATTTACCCATAACTTATTCATCTACAAGTGTCGTAACCAATCAACCCAAAAACTATAAGATAAAATCTGGTGATTCTTTATCTCGTATCGCAAAACGACACAAGCCCAATGATATTTCTCTACAGAAGATGATGCAGCTGGTTTTCGATAAAAACCCAAAAGCATTTATTCGTGGAGATATCGATAGAATAAAAAGAGGCGTGGTTTTAAATCTACCTACCCATAAAGAATTAACAGGTTTGGATAACATTGCGAAAGAAGTTAAATTCAAAGGTACCACACCTAAAGTTGTGGAATCTGCCGTTACAAAAGGCCAATACAAGGTAGGAAAAGGCGATAGCCTATCTAAGATTACGAAAAAATTTGTAAACAAAGATACTTCCTTCACGAAAATGATGAATGCGATATTCACCGCAAATCCTGATGCCTTTGTCAGTAAAAATAAAAATAAATTAAAGGCAGGTGTAACTCTAACCATTCCTTCTTTAGAAAAAATTACTACTCCGATAGCAAAAGTTGTATCTATTAAGTCAACAACAGTTAAAACACCTACAGTTAATTCAACAGAAATTACGACTAAACCAATAAGTATTGAGCCCATTAACAGTGAAACTGCAGTCATTCCATCTGAAAAAACAGTAAGTGATGTAGAGAAAGCTACAGTCTTACCATTTGATCTTTTATCTATAAGCACATCTAATAAAACTCAAGCAGATAAACCTACTACTGCGCCTCTAAAGCCAGAAGAATATAGGGTAAAAGAAGGTGATACACTGACTAAAATAACCAAGGAAATTGGTTATAAAAATGTATCCTTCACAAAAATGATGAAGGCGATCTATTCTGAAAATATTCATGCTTTTGAAAAAAACAATATCACCAAGCTTAAAGTTGGTGCTGTATTAGCTTTACCGAAAATCAGTGATATTGATAGTAATATTTCTAACTCAATCAAAGTAGAAGAAGTAAAAATAGAAAAACTGGTTGATCAAA
>RCNF010001367.1_pt1 | contig 12789 bp, 8 predicted proteins | sample 2041311 | NCBI WGS metagenome assembly RCNF01 (sample SAMN09708228, study PRJNA481090) | Marine sediment metagenome, whole genome shotgun sequencing project. | biome: marine sediment; feature: ocean; material: sediment; isolation source: Sewage treatment plant 2 marine sediment (STP2) ... | reverse complement strand
CAGTCTGTTGACCGAGTACCCCGACATCTACACCCCGGAAGCGATGGCCGCGATGGAGGCCCTGGCGGTCTTCAACCGGGACCAGAAGGCGCTGATGGCGCGGAGGATCGAGCGCCGTGCGACCAGGTATGCTGAGCGCCGGCCGATCGAGTTTCTGGACGCCGACAGCACCATCCCAGGAACTGGAATCACCGTACAAGACGCTCGCGACGGGCGATTTGTCGGCTCGAAGATCCCGGCCGATCTCGAGTGCCAGTGGATTCAGGGCACCGGCCCCGGCGCCAAACCCAACGCGCCGCTCGACTCGAGCCTCCGCAACGTCGCCTATGCCCTGCTCTCCGGCGCCGACGGTTGGATGTTCGATGGCGAAGACGCGCTCGGTCAGATCACCACCATGTCGCTCGACAATCAGCGCAACCTCAAGCTCGCGATCCACGACGATCCGAAGTTCCTGGAGGTTGCCGAGCAGGTCGTCGCCCAGATGAACTCCTGGGCCGAGGGCTTTTTCGGCCGACCGATCGTCGAGGACTGGCGGGAGCAGCTGAAGTTCACGACCATGATCTTCCGGGCTCGCGGGCTCCACCTCGACGACCGCCACATCCGCGACGCAGACGGCACGTCGATGTCGGCCTCGATCGTCGATCTCGTGCTGTATGTGGTCAACAATTTTCGACGGCTCATGGCGAGGGGATCGTCGGTCGCCCTCTATCTACCCAAAATCCAGACCGCCGAGGAAGCCGCGCTGTGGAATCAGATGATCACCGCCCTGGAGTCGCACCTCGGAATCGAGACCGGGACCATCAAGGTCTACGTGCTGGTCGAACAGCTCGAGGCCACGTTTCAGCTGATGGAGATCCGCGCCGCCCTCGGTGTGCATTTCGTCGGCTACAACACCGGCCGCTGGGACTACATCAACAGCGTCGCCGACGCCCTCGGCTGGAAACCGGAGTTCGTGAACCCGAACATCGAGTCGATCGTCATGACCTACGGCTACATGCGGAACTACGAGGACCGCGTCCGCCGGGCCGTCAACACGCCCGATTCGAACGGCAACTGCGCCCTGTGGCAGGGCGGCATGGAGCCCAATATCCCGGTCGGTTCGGCGGAAGGCGTCCGCAGTAGCATGGAGAAGGCCGTCGCCGGCGCCGAGCGAGAGCAGCACGAGGGAGCGAGCGGCAAGTGGGTCGCGCACTGGAAGATGGTCCATATCGTGCGGCCTGTGTGGGAGAAGGCCGGCGAGGCCAACCAGCTCGGCAGGCAGTTTCCCCCGCTGTCGTACACCGCAGAGGATGCGGCCGGTCTGGTGCTGCTCGAACCGGCGCCGCGCACAATCCGCGGCGCCCGCAACCTCTTGAGCGTCGCGCTCCAGTACGGGAACGCATTCGGCCAGGGCATGCAGGCAGCGGCGCTCAAACCGGCCGACTTCTTTGGCAACGACGACGTCCTGTATCTGATGGAGGACATGGCAACCGGCGAGATCCGCCTCAGCATTCTGTGGGAGTGGCTGCACAAGGGCGCCACCCTGACCGAGGACGATCCCGAAACCGGCCTGCTCACCGGCAGCGCCTTCAGCCGGGAGATCTTCTCGAGGCTGCTCGAGGAAGAGTTTGCCAAGCTCCAGGCCGCGGGCAACCGGGACGTCCACGACAATTCGAAAACGACCACCCTGCCGATTGCCTGCGAGATCGTCGAAACCTATGTTCTCTCCACGACCAAGGTGCCGTGGTACATCGATCTGTTAAACATCAACCTCAACAACCACGACCTGAAGGTCGCGCGCGAGCGGATCGGAGCTTATATGAGCGCATTCACCAAAGACGGCACCCGTATCACCGAAAACCTTGACACCGCCCATGCGGTCCCGACCGATGAGGTCGCGGCATTCGAAGAAATGGTTGGCGAGACTGCAAGCTGGATGGGGGGGCCGCGGTTTTCAGGCATCACGAGGCTCTACGACGCCCGCCAGGTGGTCCGGCAACAGGGGACGATTCCCCAGGACTACACCGTCGCGCGGCGCGCCGCCGAAGATTTCTTCGTGAGGCTCCGCGAGCTTTTCGCAGCGGGCAGGTCGGTCACCACGTTCGGGCCCTACACGCCCGGCCAGGCCGTGGCGATCAAGAGGATCGGCATCGAGGGCATCTACCTCGGTGGCTGGGCGACCTCGGCCAAGGGCTCGATCACCGAGGACCCCGGCGCCGACCTTGCCAGCTATCCTCTGAGTCAAGTGCCCGACGAGGCCGCGCCGATCGTGCGCGCGCTGCTCACCGCGGACCGCAACCAACAGTTTCTGCGGTCGCGGATGAACGACCAACAGCGCGAAGCCACCCCGATTGTCGACTACCGTCCCTTCATCATCGCCGACGCCGACACCGGGCACGGCGGCGATGCGCACGTGCGAAATCTGATCCGCCGTTTTGTCGAGGCGGGAGTGCCCGGCTACCACATCGAGGACCAGAAACCGGGCTGCAAGAAGTGCGGGCACCAGGGCGGAAAGGTCCTGGTACCGGTCGACGAGCAAATCAAACGACTCAACGCCGCCCGCTTCCAGCTCGACGTCATGCGGGTGCCCGGCATCATCGTCGCCCGAACCGACGCCGAGGCCGCCACCCTGATCGACGGCACCGGCGACGAACGCGACCACCCGTTCATCCTCGGGGTCACCAGCCCCGGCGTGCCGAGCTGGAAGATCACCTATCTGGCACTCTTGAAACGGTTCCACGAGGTCGGCGTGGAGCAGATCAACGGCCACCGGCTGTACCACGTCTCCGAACAGACCTACGCCAAGGCCGAGGAATGGCTCGAGCGAATCGGGGTCTTCGGTTTCATCCAGGATTTACTTGACGCCCACCAGAACGACAGGGTGCTGCCGGTGGAGACAATCCTCGAACAGGCCATCAATCGGTTCTCCGACCTGTGGCAGGCAGAGGCCGACCTCAAGACCCTGGGCCAGGCCGTGGCCGAAGCCATGTCCTTCAACATCGAGCAGGGGCAGACCTTCGACTTCACCGTCGAGGAGTGGCTGGAGTGGTCGCGCCACACCTCGTGGCAGGAGGCTCGTGATCGGGCCAACGCAATGGGAGTCACGGTGGTCTGGGACCCCGAACTGGCGAGGACACCCGAGGGTTACTATCCGATTCGCGGCGGCATCGACTACGCGATCGCCAAATCGCTGGCGGTGGCGCCGTTCTGCGACATCATCTGGATGGAGACCAAGACCGCCAACCTCGAAGACGCCAAGATCTTCGCCGAAGCAATGCACGCCCGTTTTCCCGACAAGATGCTGGCCTACAACCTGTCGCCCTCGTTCAACTGGGACACCACCGGAATGAGCGACGACGAGATGTCCGCCTTCCCGGTGGAGCTCGGAAAGCTCGGCTTCGTCTTCAACTTCATCACCTACGGCGGCCACCAGGTTGACGGTATGGCGGTCGAGGAGTTCGCGACCGCGCTCAAGCAGGACGGCATGTTGGCGCTGGCGCGGCTGCAGCGCAAGATGCGGCTGGTCGAGTCGCCCTACAAGACACCCCAGACCCTGGTCGGCGGGCCTCGTCTCGACGGCGCGTTGTCGGCATCCTCCGGCCGAACCGCGACCACCAGGGCGATGGGCAAGGGCTCGACCCAGGTCCAGCACCTGGTCGAAACCGAGGTGCCGCCACGGCTGCTCGAGGACTGGCTCGCCATGTGGAGCGAGACCAACCACGTACAGGGGCCGTTCAAGGTCAAATTGCGGCCGCACACAGCGGGCTCCGAGCTGCTCGAGTTGAGCGTCTTCGGCCCGAAAAAGACAAAGGTCGCGCGGGTGGTCTTTGCCACCATCCACGACCGCCGCGGCAAGAGCATCCTCTCGATTCGCGACCAGGAGACCATCGATCCAAAACTCCGCAACAAGCGCCTGGCGACCCTGTGCCACCTGTTCCTGATCCACCGCTACAAGGCCGAGTCCATCCACTACGTCACGCCGACTGATGACAATGTCGGCCAAACCAAGGGCTTGCAGAAGCTCGGCCTCTTCGACGAGGTCAACGTCGAGATCGGCGACATCATCGTCGCCGGCATCGACCAGGATCGGGTGCCTGCTCTGCTCCACTCCAATCGGGTCGAGCTGCAGAAGCTGATCAACAAGGAGGAGTGAGCGCCACGCGCACACTCGTTGAATTGTGTTGACCAGCAGGTGTGAGAGCCGGGACTCTGGGAGTTGGATCGCGAGTGCGATTCCTCGAACATTCAAGGTTCCCTGAGCCTGGCAGCGTCTGTGGGAAAGAGTACTCAGTGCCCGCCGAGCACAGTCCATCCTTTTCTCCGCAGCGTCGCCGCAAGCGCGCGTTCGTTGTAGAGCGACTGAAGTTCGGTCGAAGGGTTGAGGTGACCATAGATCTCGGACAGGAGTTTCACCACCGTATCGCCGTTGAGGTGCCGTGCGGCAAGTGCCCCGCCTTCCGTGTGCTGAGCAAGTCGAGTCTCTGGTGAGGTGCTCGTCTGACCAACGTAAACACAGGGCAATGCGGGATCGCGATCGGGGTTCGACCTTTGGACCCTGGCAATCTCAGCCACGTCCGTAGTCAGTTTGATGACGTAGACGTGGAATGTCTCTGGCGCCGGCGGATTCACCACGCTCCATCCCTCGTCTCTCAGCTCCTCAATGAGCTTCTCCTGGGTTCGTAGACAATCGACCTTATGTGTGTGGCGGGACGTGTATTCGGTGAGGACTCGCCGACCGTTGCCATCAAGCATGGGGTTATTCGAAGAAGAAAAATCTCCGTCCGGATAGCGACTCTCCGGCTTCTCATTCCACAGGTATCCGACGTACGCGCAGGGGCTTTCGTCCTTTGCAGCAGGATTCCGTTTGACTACAAAAGGCTCCGAACTGACTTCTTGGTTGAGCTCTGCGACGAAGGCATACCAAACCGCGCGACGTGGGCTCATGTCACTGCCGTGAAAACCCTCGTCCCGATTCCGTGACGGGGGTTGCAAACGTGCTGAAAGAAAGCTCCTAGAAGGTGCCGGGCACCGTATGAAGTAGCAGCGACAATGCGTCGATGCATGAGGTGGCGCCCGGGCGGGTTTCTCACACCGCCGCCGAAACCCGCCTGGCGCCTGGCCAACCGGCTCACGAGATCAGAACCGGAACACTCCCGACACCACCGCGTACTGGAACCACGCGAAGTTGTAGACCTCGTCAATATCGACACCACCTTCAACCATTCGGTATCCCGCGGTCACTGCCCAGCTCTCGTTGATGTCGTAGCCGACCTTGAGAGACAGGTCGATGGCGCGCCCCGGCCCACCCGCCAGACCTTCGAAATCAAACAGAGCATGCCAGCGGTCCAGATACGAGAAGGGCGAGCGCGAGGGACAAAACCACCCCACAGCTCTTTGAATATTTCATGTGTGATCTCCTTCGAATCTATTGATGGCAGTCCGGCGTTTTGCTTACCGGGACACGAGCGGCGAACAGCGCATCGACGGCTAACGTAACCGACGCACCGAGCAGGTCCATTCCATACTCGAATGGCGCAACCACACGGCCTTCAGGATCCGCCGGGAACGCGGTGAAGTTCCGATACTCTTCGCCTCGAAAGGCTACACCAGAGGCACCTATCTGAAATCGAGCCGAAACGTGCCACCTATTTGTAATCTCCTCCGATATATGCGCGAATCCTTGCCGTCGTCTCATAAACATCAGTTCCGCCTTCGGGGCGCTATCTCAGCAGCAGTTCGAGCGCCTCCGGCAGTTCGCGCAGATCATGAATCGTCCGGTGCAAGGCACCCGTTTTCCGTTCGGCTGCGTTCTCATGAAACCAGATGGCGCGAATCCCGCTGCGATTGGCGCTCACTACATCAGCCTCGAAGTCATCGCCCACCATCACCGCATCGTCCGGTTCGATCCCGAGATCGGCCAGCACGAAATCGAAATAGGCTGGCGCCGACTTGCGGTGCCCGACCTCGCGGTAGCAGTAGACCCGATCGATCAGCTCGTCGAGACCATCACGCGCAAGGGCGGACCAGATCTCCCGCGCCTCGGAATCGGCTGCGTTGGTGGCCAGAACGATCATCCATTCGGGCCGGAGCCTGGTCAGTGTCTCTCTGATGCCGTCAACCGCTTTTACACGAGGCCACTTGAACATAGGGCCTTCGAACTCGGGAAACACCCGCATCACGGTGTCACCCCAATCCAGAAGAAGACAGCGGGTCTTTCGGTTCCCGGCGATTTTTGGCATCGATCACCTCCTCACAGGCGCCACCGAAACGACATGAGCGGTGGCCCCGGCACCCTTCAAACTATTCTTGATACGCTCCTGCGGAGTACGTCAATTCGTAGCTGTGAGAGTAGATTTCGATGAGGTTTCCGAATGGGTCTTCGCTGTACACCATGCGATAGGGCTTTTCACCCGGGTAGTATTCGCGCACCGGCATTCGCTGTTTGCCGCCATTTTCCACGATTTTGGCGGCCAGACCCTCGACGTCGGGGTCCTGGACACAGAAGTGAAAGACACCGGTCTTCCAGTATTCAAAGTTGTTTGCCGGTTTTTGAGCATTTCGAAACTCAAAGATTTCAACACCGATCTTGTCACCCGTCGACAGGTGGGCGATACGAAAACTGCCCCAGCCCTCGCCAAAGACGTCGTTGCACATCACGCCTATTGCAGAGTCGTCTGCAACGATCTCGGTGGGCGGCATAAAGACGTACCAGCCAAAGACAGTGGTGTAAAAATCTACGGCCTGCTCGAGGTCTGTGACGGAGAGCCCTATGTGTGAAAAGGTTCTCGGGAAAGTCATTGTTTCTCCTTCATCGATTGGTTTGATGAATGTCGCGTTCCACATGAGAAACGCTGATTCAGCGCCTCACATTGCATTGGTGCCAAGTTTTACGTTGTTGCATTGTGAGCGGAATCCGAATCGATGGGACTCAGACCAGGAGATATGTACTCCAAAGACGCGGTGACCTCGCGCCTCGAACCCGGGGCATCAGCAAGTCGTTACGTCAATGCGGAACGTGGCACCCATACTGTGTCGTTTGACGCCTCCTGCCACATCTCATAACATCGTTATTGAGTCGTCATCCTGGAGGCAACAATCCCAAGGTTCATCGCAGTCACGATTTGCCTGCTGGCGGTCGCCGGAACCGGTATCGCACAGGAGGTTTTCAGCGACGGCTTCGAATCGGGAAACCGATTGGTCTGGTCGAACCTCGCCGCAACGTGCGCCATCCCCGCGGAAGCCGACATCGAGGATGTCTCCAGCCCCACGACGGTGGTCGGTAATGGAACACCGGAGAGCTGCACCTCCGCCGCTTTCGTCGACGCCGTCGCTCAAGGCGGCGTCATCACGTTTGATTGCGGTCCGAATCCGGTCACGATCACCCTCGACCAGACCGCCAAAGTCTTCAATAACACGGGGCCCGAAATCGTGATCGACGGTGGGGACCTGGTGACGCTGAGTGGAGGCAACAGCCGCCGCATTCTGTATATGAACACCTGCGACCAGAACCAGGTATGGACCACGGAACACTGCCAGAACCAGGACCACCCGCGGCTCACTGTGCAGAACCTGACCTTCATCAACGCCGATTCAAAGAACGAAATCGAGTACGACGGAGGTGGGGCCATCTGGGTTCGCGGCGGCAGATTCAAGGTCGTCAACTGCCGGTTCTTCAACAACGTGTGTGGCGACGAGGGGCCCGATCTCGGCGGGGCCGGCATTCGAGCGTTCAGTCAGTACGACGGACTACCGGTCTACGTTGTCAACTCGATATTTGGCGGAGGCCAGGCTTTTGGAAATACGTGTTCCAACGGGGGCGGCATCAGCAGCATCGGCGTGTCGTGGACGATCATCAACAGCTCCTTCTCCTATAACCATGCGATCGGGAACGGCGGCAACCCACCACTCCCCAGCACTCCGGGGGGTGGAAGCGGCGGCGCCATCTACAACGACGGCAACACGATGACCCTGTCCATCTGCGGCACGCGCATCGAACACAACGATGTCGCCACCCACGGCAGTGCAATTTTCTTCGTCAGCAACGACCACTCCGGGAACATCCTCATTGACCGTTCAGTCATTACCGGCAACATCGGCGGTACGTGGTATCCGACGTATCCCCAGATTTCCAACCACTCCGACACACCCATCGATCTGTTGGCCTCGATCGTCAGGTAATTCGATACGGGTACTCTCGGTGCCACATGGGTACCACGTTTCAGATTGTCACATTCTGAGGATGCGTAGCTGCCACCTTGGGGGGTGGCGCCAAAGACCGTCACTCCTCCGGCGCCGTCAGTTTGGCAAGACCGAAGTCCAGCAGTTTGGCGCCGTCACCAGTGAGCATGATGTTGCCGGGTTTGAGGTCGCGGTGGACGATGCCCTGGCGGTGGGCCTTATCCAACCCGTCGACGATTTCGATGCCGACCTGAAGGGCTCGATCGAGGGGCAGCGCACCTTGCTCCAAACGGCTGGCCAAGGTCTCGCCCTCGATGTGCTCCATGACGATGAATTCGATCCCGTCGTGCTCGCCGATGTCGTAGAGGGTGCAAATGTTGGGATGATTCAGGCTCGAAACAGCCCTCGCTTCGCGCTCGAAGCGCTCTCGCCGCTCGGGGTCTTTGGCGAAGTGCTCGGCCAAAACCTTGATGGGAACGTCCCGATCCAGACGCTCGTCGCGGGCGCGATACACCTCCCCCATCCCGCCCTCGCCAATCTTGTCGACGATGCGGTAGGAGCCGAGGCTGCGACCGATAAGATCTCGCATTTGATTGGTTCCCCGCTGCTATGGTATCGCAGCTGTGGGGGTCGAGCGGTTCCAGCGATCCGTCAGTCTGTGGCGGGTGGATGTCAGGCACCGCACCGAAAGGGCCACGGGAATACGGCAGACGATCGCACAGTGCTAAGGTGAGGACATCAGGATCGAAACGAACCCGAAGCCAGAGGCCGGTTGGCTATCCGGGAAAAGGAGACGACAAGATGAACACGCCCCTACGGCGAAATATGAGAACGTTTTTCGTTGCTGTGGCCCTTGCTGCCGTGAGTGTCGCCGCAATGGCGAGCGACCGAGTAGGGACCGATCCGATTCCGGGTGTCGATGTGAAGCTTGCCATGAAAGCGTCTGTTTCGAGCGCGATCCTCTACGGCACCACGGACGAGCAGGGAGGCTGCACCTTCACAGACCTGCCTCCAGGGACATGTTCGCTGAAGTTCAAGGTCAACGGAAAGAAATACAAAGTCTCGACAAACGACGCCGGAGAGAAGATCCGAATCGACTCCCCAACCGCAGAAACAAGCGAGAAAAAGAACAGAAGCGCAGCCAGCCCGATCGTTTACACAAAGAGCCTCGGCGATGTGATCGTCACTGTTGAGGTATATGGCAATTCGCTCAGGTCGAATCTCAACCTTTCGAAGAGCAACGTCGACAGGAAATGAACCATGGGCGCGGTGTCGACGCCGCGCTCTTAGACGAACTCGAGGCGCTCCTCCGGTCGGAGAAACGCGACTCCCAACGCGATGTAAGCGACGGGAAAGAGAAGCAGGCCGAAGAACGACAGAATCACCGTCACCTCACAGAGCCCCAGCGCAATCACTCGCGGGTGCCACGTTCAGGCTGTCGATTTTATTGCCGAGATCCTCGCAGACCCACGCCAAACCCCGGAATCTCTGTCCCTCGTTCGCCGGAAATGCGACAATGCAGCGGTGACTCCAAGTAGTGCGACAACTCATCGCGGTCTGGCGAAGGTGGCGATGTGACCTTTCGATGTCGTCAACGGTCAATAATGGTGTGGATTCCCGGAGCCCTGAACCGTCCGAGTGTCCAAGTGGAAAGGCCGTGGCGGACACGCCATGACTTCAATTGTGCCAGGGGCGTCGAGCCCGGAAGGATTGAGAAATGAAACGATGGAAATACACGTTGGGTTGGCTCGCGATTGTCATCATGTTCTCGGTCCCCATGCATGCTGCGGAGGAAACCGCGCCCGAGGTAATGGCAAAAAGCGTTTCGGCGGCGCGCGTGGCCGATCACGAAAACACCCTGAGACTCGAGGTCGGGCCCTACCTGGAATTGACCTTCGAACCGGACACCTTTTCCGAAGACACGGCGGTGGCGGCACACCTTGACGTCGAAAAACGGACGCTCACGATCACGACGCGCGGCGGCGACGTCTCGCGCGCTCCGGCGAACATCCGCCTCGCTCTGCCCGATCTCGAAGGAGGCCTGCAGATTGTGTACGACCATCAGACGGATGGCGGGTCCTGGCTCGAGGGCACCCTCATCGACCGTGCCGACGAACCGATGCCGCAGATCGTGGCCCTGATGTCCGACGTTCTCGAACCGGTCGCGATCGACAATTCGACCGTTGTCCTGCTCGCGGAAAACAAACAACGGCCGCAGAGAATCCGGTGGACGGACCTCGCCTATGGTGATCACATTCAGGTTCGCTATGGACGCGGTCGGCGCGCATCCTCGGTTGAAGCAACCCGCGTGACCGGCGAAGGAGTCATCGAGAGCGTGACAAATGAGCGATTCAAGTTGGTAGGCGCCACGGCATCGTTGGTCGTCAACCCGCACGCTCGTTTCGAAGATGCCGAGGGCGAACAATTCGATTTTGAGAGCCTTCGACCCAAAGACCGCATCACCCTTCGTATCGACCCACAGACTCGAGAGGTCTGGCAGGTCACGCGAGTCGAGGCGGCCCAGCAGGAAGAGCCGATGCTCGTCGTGACCCACGACGGCACCGGAAATCTGCTGCCCGGGGACCGGGTCCGCATCACCGGAACCGGCCCTCCCGGAGGAACCCTGACGATCGACATCGTCAGCGTGGAAAGCAACCTGAGGGCGACCGAGCTCACAAGTGATCCTGGTACCTACGTCCTGACCTACACGATTCCGCGAGGCGTCTCACTTGAAGAGACCCCAATCGTCGCCCGCCTCGATCTCCCAAACAGACCGAGCCACACGGTCCTCGCTGAAATGCCGCTGGTCTTTACCGCGTCCGCAGCCGGAGACGTTTCTGCTGAAGCCCAGGATCAAGAAAAACCGGAGCCGCCGGTGGTCGCCAGCCCCCAAAATGGCGACACGATCGAGAATTCGATCACGGTGACGGGAACCGCGGCACCGAACCAGAAGGTTCAAATCACCATCGACTACAGAGTCACCAAATCAATCGTCCTGTTGGGTGAAGGGCAATTGGTCGAGACGGAGGTATCGACGGACTCTGATGGGTTCTTTACGACCAAAGAGATTCCAGCCGAAGTCCAAAGCCTGTTCGGAGGCAACACAGATTACACAATCACCGTGACCACCGTGTCCCGAGGTGGCGTCGAGTCGGATCCGACCATGGTTCAGGTGCGGCGTCCCGATTGATGGTTTCATCGTTCACAATTATCGAAATGAGGGGCTGCCACCCGCTCGGCATCTGTCCTTTATTGGACAACTTGGCGATCTCAAATCTCCCGCTATAATGTCAGCCCCGAAATCGGAGGCACGATGACGACCCAAATTACCTTTCATGGCGCGGCCGGGACAGTGACCGGGTCCTGCTCGCTGATCGAATCGGACGAGGCCCGCTTTCTGATCGACTGCGGCCTGTACCAGGGCAACAAGTCGGTGCGCGAGCTCAACTCGCGGGACTTTCCATTCGACGCCTCGGCGATCGACTTCCTGGTTCTGACCCACGCCCACATCGACCACAGCGGTCTGGTGCCCAAACTGGTCAAGGCGGGTTTTGAGGGCCCGATCTTCGCAACCCGGGCGACGGTGGATCTGCTGCAATTCATGCTCGCCGATTCGGCCCACATTCAGGAGTCCAATGCCGAACGCCGCAACCGCGGCCTGGAGCGCCGCGGTCTGCCCCTGATCAAGCCCGCCTACACGTCCGAGGATGTCGCTGTCGCCCTCGCACGCATGCAGGGCATGGACTACGAGACGTGGTTCGAGCCCAAGGACGGCGTGCGGGTCCGGTTTTGGAACGCGGGCCACATTCTCGGGTCGGCATCGGCCGAGGTGGTGTTCGATCCGGACCGCTCCGGGAACAAAATGCGCATGCTGTTCTCCGGCGACCTGGGCCCGGAACACAAGGTGTTCCACCCCGAGCCCGACGCGCCCGAGGGCTTCGACTACGTTGTCTGCGAAGCCACCTACGGCGATCGCGAGCGCCCGGACTACACCATCGAGAGCCGGCGCGAAACCCTGCGGGCCGAACTGACGGCCGGACTCGAACGCGGCGGCAACGTCGTCATCCCGTCCTTCGCCCTTGAACGCAGCCAGGAGCTGCTGCACGACATCCATACGCTCCTCGATCGGGGCGAGATCCCCGAGACCACCGTCTATCTCGATTCACCACTGGCGAGGAAGGCCACCGAAGTCTTCATGCGCTATTCCGACTCGCTTGAAGACGTCGACGTGGACGGAGCCGAACTCTTCAAACACAAGAAATTCCGTCTCGTGCAAACGGTTCAGGAGAGCAAGGACATCAACGGCGTCGCCGGCGGGGCCATCATCATCTCGGCCAGCGGGATGTGCGATGCCGGTCGTATCAAGCACCACCTGAGGGCGAACATCTGGCGTCCCGAGTCCACGATTCTGTTCGTCGGCTATCAGGCCGCAGGGACAGTTGGCAGGCAGATTCTGGAGGGCAATCCGCTGGTTCGCATCCACGGCCGCCAGTGGAAAGTGAAGGCGAATATCCAACGAATCGACGGGTTCTCGGGGCACGCGGACCGCCAAGCGCTCCTGCGTTGGATCGGAAACCTCAAGCGTTCTCCCCGCCAGGTCTTCCTGACAGTGGGGATCTTGGCCGAGGTCGA
>RCNF010005836.1_pt1 | contig 12799 bp, 6 predicted proteins | sample 2041311 | NCBI WGS metagenome assembly RCNF01 (sample SAMN09708228, study PRJNA481090) | Marine sediment metagenome, whole genome shotgun sequencing project. | biome: marine sediment; feature: ocean; material: sediment; isolation source: Sewage treatment plant 2 marine sediment (STP2) ... | reverse complement strand
AACTCGCCGGGCAGGGTCCAGCCGGCTCCCACCCGAAAAGCGGTGGGCAACTTGAACGGCTCGGCCCGCAAGTTCATCTTGCCACCGATGTTGGTCGCACCGGCGGCGAACACCAGGCCCTCGACCACCGCCTTGTGGGTGAGAAAAAAGTCGAAGGCGAACCCGGTGTCCGAGTAGATATCGATCTTTTCATAGATCATCTTGACCGTCACCGCGGCGGCGAAACTGTCCCCGAGCGGGTAAGCGTATGACAGGCCGAGAGCGACATCGTAGGGTTTAAAAGTACCCTCCGGAACACCCACCGGTTCAGCTCCGTAACGTTCGATGCTGTCGGAATAGAACCCCATGAAGATGACGCCCAGAACACCCTTGCCCATACGATTGGCCACCGCGGCCGACTCGTGGTTGAACAAACCTAGATAACGATGGTGCTGCAGGACCAGGCTGTTCTCGAAGTCGGCAAAAACATTGTTGGCCGGGTTCCAGAATATGGCCGCCCCGCCGGTGCTGGTGGCGATACCCGTCTCTCCCATGCCCGCCTCGCGAGCCCCGATGCCCAACCTCAGGGAAAGCAGACCCGCGTCGCCAGGACTGCCAGCCCACGCGACGGGAGCCCATGCGATCGCCAAGGCGAACAATGCCACCAGGGCCAGGACTTTCGTATTGTACTTGCCAAACATGGGAAACCTTTCCTTGTTCATCATCGGACCGCCCTGTTGGCGATCCCGCTAATCTACCTTACAACTGCGAACTGCACCACGCTATGATCCGTTCCACCGCCCGGGGTCTCCACCACCAGACGGCAAAGATACAGACCCGTTACCGTACCGTCCAAGGCAACCTCGATGGCAAATGGTTCGGCCGCTGCGACATCCTGCCAGCTGGTCGCCAAAATTTCCTCGCCCTCAAGGTTGTAGATGAAAGCCCGGGCACGGGCGGGAGCCCTGACCAAACCTCGCACCTTGAGGGGTCCGGACAACAGAGGGCTGGGATAACAATGATGGCTGCCTTCCACAAGACCGCTGCCCTGGCTGGCAATGGGCAAGGTCACCCATTCCTCGGCGTCGTAGGAACCGTTCCTCCAGGGCGATCCACCTGCCATGGGCCAGACGGGGTCAGTCAGGGCCACATCACGCCAGACCGAAACCGAGGACACGTACTCGGTGTCCAGCTCGGTGCCGTCGGTGCCGACCCCGGTGATCCTGGGAAAGGAACCGATGGCCACCAGATCCAGCAGAACCTCCCCCGTCAACCTGCCAACGGCGGGGCTGCCGGCGCTGCGGGCCGGTCCGCCCAGTGGCCAACCGGACACCGACTCTCCCTGAGTGCCGAACCCGAACAATCGGCCGTCCTGGGTGGGGAATATATACTGATCGAGCCGGAGGCCGGAATCGGCAAGTTCGACCACCAGGGGCGACCCGGCGCCATTCCCTGTGACGGCCGCCACGCTGGCGCGGGGCCGCCGGGGCCAGCCGTCATACCAGGCGCCAGAATGACCACTCCTGCCGAAAATGCCGTCCCCGACAAAAGACCCGCCCACCGCCAGGGGCGATTCCATCTGAACACCCTGATCCCAGACCACGTTTTCCCGAACCTGGCGCAGCGAGTTGTCGAAATAAACGGTTTCACCATGGCCGAAGCGATCGGTGACGATCGCATAAAAGACCGGATCGGTAGCCGCAGAACCCGGCACCTGCCCCCAGAAAACCGGGAATGAGCCGGGCTCGACGGCCAAGGGCAATTCCAGCCGTAAAGGGTCTTCGGGGATGAGCGAAGGTGTCAAATCCACAATTACCAGCCGGTGATCGCCGGCGGCGGTGTCAGCCAGAGCGGTCAGAAGAAACTCACCAGCCAGGACCGGGGCGGATCGCACAAGCGAGGAACCCAGATCAATCACCGGGCCCGCGTCAGCGCCGGCTCCACTGAAGAAGCGCAGGGAGGTCTGGCCCATTTCCACGGCCACCGCGCAAACGGAAACGCGCAGCGAATCATCACCCGTCGCCGAAAAATCCACCGGCAGCAGGATCGGGGGCAAAGCGCACCCAGGCAGATCCTGATACAAGCCGACCGCGCCGGGTTCAACATTCCTTACTTCGTTGCCATCGGACTTGAAGGCATAAATCCCTGCCGGTCTCCGCTTCCCCGTCATGATCGAGGTCACCGGTCGCCGGCGGCAGGTTCCATACAACAGGTTCTCCGTTCCGCATTCCGATGGCAAAGGGTTCCAGCGTGGCGGGGTCGCCGTCATGATCCAGGAACTCGTTCAGCTCGCCGTCCAGTACGAACACCTCGCCCTGATGGCCGGCCAGGATGATCTGGTCATTCGATCCCGCGGATTCCAAGGGGGCGATCAGAACATGGGAACCGGTCAGGTCGGTGCCTGCGGGAAATTCGCGCCGGGCGGTCATCATCGGTCCGGCGGCGGCATCCTGGTCAGCGGTAAGGGTGAAGGAAACCGTGTCGGCGTATTCGTAGCCCCAATGGGTGGTGGTGTCCAGAACCACGATATAACTCTGGGAATCCAGAACCACATTGCTGAAGTCCCGGAAAGCGATCCCGGTAAAGGCCCCGCCTGCCGTGTCGGTCGGCGGCAAGGACCGGGCGTCGAAAAACTGAGCCCCTTCGCCCCGGAAGCTGTCGTCATCTCCGCCCAGCATGAAATCGGAAGGTTCGCGGGAATCCAGATCCTGAATCTGGTCGGCCTCCTCCAGATCCACCGCTTTGCGGGACGGGTCGGCGTTGAATAGGTTGCCCGGGGCATCGAACACGTCCTGGATGACGCCCTCGTCGATGTGCCAGATAAAAACCCCGCTGCCTGCGGCCAGTTCTCCCGGATCACAGATCTGATCGGGCCTTCCGGCGACGCATTCCTCCCTGGGGCGGCGCGCATTGTTCTCGCTCATGGAAAAATCCCATTCCGCGTCGGTCACCCTCTCGCGGATGTCCGTCTCGGGATCGAACTTGCCCGTGGGCGTGCCGTCCAGGTTTTCGGAATCGTCATCCCAGAAATCCGGCAGGCCATTCCCGTTCAGGTCGCCCGAAAATGTGAATCGACGGTCGCCATTGGGATCCTGGTTTCGGTATTCCAGAAGCCAGTACTCCTGCCCGGTGATGCTCACCCGGGCACAGGCCGTCGGATCGGCGGGCCGCTCGCTGGGAGTCAACTGCCAGGGCCCAGGCGCCGCCATGTCCGCTTCGTAAGGATCCAGCCAGCCCATCAAGACCTTGTTGAAGGCGCAGGGGTGGGGCGGAATGAACCCCAGCCCGACGAACAGGCCGTAGCCCATCAAACCGAACTGGCCGATACCCTGGCTGTCGACCCGGCCCGGAGGCGTGAAATCACTGAGGGAAAACATGCCCAGATGCAACCCCACCTCGAAGCAGTAGACCCCGAGGCTGCCGAAGCCGCCGTTGAAGATCCCGACCGGATCCTGCTGCTCGGTTTCCGGCAGAACCAGCACGCGGTCGATCCCCGTATCCGGATCATAACCCGAGGCCGGGATGTAGGGTGTATCAAGGATGCTGTCTCGCTGGGCGGCGGCGAAGTCGGCCGGATCCAGGTAGGTGCTGAAGATCTGCTCCGGGCTGTTGCCCAGGATGTCGGTCTCCTCCCCCGCGCCCGCATGGACCAGAATGATGGTGTCATAGTCGGGAAAAACAATGGCGTCTTCGGGATTGTCCAGACTGTCAACCACGGCGGCCGCCAGACGAATGTGCTGCTCTCCCAGCTCCGGGTGGGCGCCGTAAAACCACATGGGCTCCGGAAGGTTCACGGTGCGGGGATGAATCGTGGTATTGACGGTCAACCGGCCCCCGCTGACCTCGTCGAAGTAGTCCGCCACATCCCCCATCAGATGCTGGAAAAAAACCGAGTCGTGGGCGGCGTAGTACCGGTCCGTCTGCATGGGCGGGGGAAAGTCACCGGGAACCTGGCCGAATCGACCGAGCATCAGGCTATCAGAGAAATCACACATCAAAACAATGGCGTTGAGGGTGGCGGGCGCTTTTTCCCCCGCCAGACGGCGGCTCTGCAACCCTTTGGCCCCATCGTCCAGAACCGGCCTGATCCGGGATTTCAGGACATTCCTGATCCGGGCCCCCTCAGTTCCAATCTGCGGGGGAAAGGGCTGGGAACCAGGGGCTGCACACGCCTCCTGATCAAGGAAGAACCAGAAGCAGATTACCAGCATCAACACAAGGGGAAGCGACTTTAGGCGCATGGAGAGAATGAACCTTTCGTGTACAAAACCGGAAGGGACCACCCTGGGTGGGCAATACGGCAGAACCCGCCGGGCATTATATGAAGGTCGCTTGCCAAGGTCAATTGTCCCCTTTGGGGCATTCTCCGAGATAATCTTGATGCTGATAAAAATCGGGAGAGCCCAAGCGCGGTACCTGTCACCCCTGATCGACATTCCCTCGCCGGGCTCTCCTTCATGTGCCGGTGTTCCCGTCCGGTCGGTTTGTTACCTTTCCCGTATGGCTGCCAACCTCTTCGAGAAACCGGCTTCTCACCGGCCGACGGGAGATGGGGGGAAACCACCAACACACACTTAAATTTTCAGACGGAGCCGTTACCTCCTGCCGGAGGTGCCGCCACGGCTGCCTCCGCCCTTGGAACCGCCGCTGCGGCTGCCACCGGAACTGCGGCTGCCGCCACCTTTGCTCCCTGAGCTCCGGCTGCCGCCGGAACTGGATTTTTTGCCACCTACGGACCCGGAACTCTTGGTGCCGGAGCTTTTGCTCTTGCTCTTGCTCGACCCGGACCGCGGTTTCACCGACCCGCTGGAGTTTCGATTGCCGGATGTCCCCTTGCGACTGCTGTCGCGTTTAATACTGCCACCGGACCGGGTGCGGTCACCGGAGGTGGGCCGGTTCGAGCTGCTGCCGGGGCGGACCTGCCGGGTCCGATTGTTACGATCGCTGGATTGGCCGCTTCGGCCCGAGTTCCAGACCCGGGTCCCCCTCTGGCGGGGCTCCACGGGCTTGATACTTCGCTGATTGGCGTTGCCACTGGACCGGGCCCCGCCTTTGGGTAGACCCACTGCGCTACCGGAACGGCTACCCGAACTTCCGCGCACGCTGGACGGGCTGCCTGAACCTCTGGATACCGGAACCAGACCTGAACGGCCGGTGGGTCCGCCGGCCCGATGCCTGAGATCGGAACCGGAGTCCCGGCGACCGGCAGTGCGTGAGCGGGCCGACGTATCGCCAGTCCCACGGATCCGCAGACCAGAGTTGCCCCGGGTCCGCACATTGGCATCGATATTGGGCCGTGCGCGCGAGGTGGCTTTGACTCCACCGGTTCTTCCGGCCCGGGCCCCGGTCGTAGCCAGATTACTGGACCGCCCCTTGATTCCGTCCAGATCCGATACCCGTATGCGGTTGGTCATGGCGTCCCGCTGGCGGGAATCGGGCGTGTCGTTACTGACCATCCGGGAAACGGAGCCATACTCGCGAGTCTTCCGGAACGGCCACCCTGATCACCTGGTGTCAAGGGTCGGTAGCGGCGGTTGCCGTTATCGTAGGAGGTATAGCAGTTACCCGCGTAGTAGGGAGAGTAACCCCAGGAATAACAGCCACCGCCGTACCAACCGTATCCGTAATAGGGCGCGCAGGTATAGGAAGGCCAGTACCAGAAGTTGACCCAGGGACGCCAGGTCCAGGGATCCACATAAACGTAAACCGGATTGGCGTAGACGGGGAAATATCCGTAGTCCTCGTACCAGCCGTTGGCCCACCCGTAATCGTAGGTGATCTCCAGAGTACAGGAGTCCCGGTAGGGTTCATAGGCCACGTCGTCCTCGAAGTGGCACTGGTTGCACAGATAGCGAGGATGGTCCACTTCCCGGTGCACATAATAACTGGTGTAGTTGGTGACCACGTATTCCTCGGAATTTTCCAGGCCGGTCACCGCGAAATTAACTTCGTTGATGGCCAGGAAGGGATCGCCGGCAACCCGGAAGTCGAACCTGTCCGGACCGAGTTCGTGGTGGAAGTCGATTTCCAGATCGCGCAGATCAAAGGGATACTTCGAAACGACGGCCTCGACAAAACCCTCGCCTTCGCTGGTGGAAACCTTAAGCTTGCGCCCACCCGCCACTGGCAGCAGGTATTCGTGGCCACCGAAAGCGAATCCGTTGTCCATGCGGCTGCGGGGCCACAACACCGTCACCAGGCCGTCCACGTCGATCCGGTAAACCACAGCATAGGCATCGGTACTGGTCTGGAAGCCCGCTCCCATTTCTTGGCCGCGCTGGTAGACCTCTTTTTCATCATGGTCGAGCCAGACCCCGACGCGCAGATCGATTTTACTGTAATCGAATTCCCCTGAGTTCTTACCCCCACCGATTTCCTGACCCAGGGCCGGGGAAACAGTTTGACCGACCAAAACCAGGACGAGCGCTGCCAGGAAGAGAACCGTACTGGCCCCTGTCCGGAATAAGACTCCGGCCTGGCCGTTGATGGTATCGTTAACTATGGCCTTCATGGTATTACGCTCCTTGTCCTCTGATCACAATCACTTCAAAAACTGACGATCTGAGGCTTGGTCGGATCCGTTTCCAGATCCCCGGGGGCCTTGAGTTCCGGTAACCCGGGAATAGTCTGGTAGGCCCAGATGATGTCCACCGACCCCGTATTGGTGCCAGTCACGCCGAACTTGGCGTAGTGCAGTTGGGGCGCCTGAATTTCCACCACGTAGATATGGCCGGCGACAAGTTCGAGTTTTCCGGTCTGGGAGTAACCGTCGGCCGGAGCCCAGGAAACGCCCTCGAAGATGAGTTCCCCGTTGCTGGTGAAAACCCCGAAATCCTGAACGAGGACCCGGGCGGGATTGGCTTCAACATAAGGGAATCCGTTTTCGAACAGGATCTTGACGTCATAGGTAGTGATCGCGGGATCCACCCGGCCCTCGTTGAGATCCGACTGGTCGGATGCGGCCATCTCGAAGTTGAAGCCGGACTTGGTGGCTTCCAGACCATTGTCGTCAAACAGTTCAACCGAGAGGTAACGCCCGTTGAAATAAGGACTCATGGGCAAAGGCGCATCGACGACGAACTCGTAGCTCAGAGCGCTTGCATCATCCGCGGCGTTGACCGAGGCGACCGCGTATTCGTACTGCGTACCGTTTTGGACACCGTAGTCTTCGTACCAATGCAGGCCGGTACTTCCGTCGTAGAATTCGTCCCACGCCACTTCATCAAGATAGTCAAATCCGCGGTCGGGGTTGTTCTGGTCCCCTTCCTGGAATTCGCGCCGGTAAATCAAGTAGGCCACGACGTTTTCATTATAGGATCCATCGTAGGGATGATATGAAATGTCGTACCACTGGACGATGACCAGGTTGTCACCACTGATACTGTGGACGCCCGTTGGCACGACCGGAGGCGGTAATTCCACGCAATTGAGACAATCTTCTTCGGACTCGCAACCGGCCACGAGCACCACCATGGCCACCAGGAAGGCCGCCATTATGACGGACCGTCTCCGGCGGTTACGGTTGGTGTTTGAGAGGTTTTCCTTGGCCCATTTCATGTTACGACCTCCAGGTCATCGGGTTCGTATTCCCTACCCCGCTCATCGCACGGTTTGTGCCACCGGAGCCGGATCGAGCTGCCCTGGGTGATTTGGAATCCTCCGCCAGGTTTGAAAGTTTGGTTAAGACCCGAGGATATGGCGTATTTTATTTTATTTCAATTACTTGACCGGAAATACAATCTCTTGGAGGCCCTGCCCCCTATTGTGGGACAAACGGGCCAAGCCCCCATTTATCCCCAGATAATGGCCTCGGATTTGTGTGATTTGAAGGACAGATTATCCAAAAAGAGACGTCAGGAGCCAGGGCAACGGAAAAAGAGGAACAAAAAAAAGAGCCCCGCCTTGCGGCACCCAGATCTTGAATCTCGCCATTTCAAGATCAGGGATTGGGCTCTTTTTCGAGGACCTGCTGCACAGGCCCGGAATGTTAATTATTCGTGTTTCGGGAGAAAAGGTTCCGGTTCTCTCTTGCCGGCGAGAAATGATTGATCCGACCCCACCTCTTCACAATCTTTCCGTCGACCCTTCTTGATGAGAACTCCCTTTTTGCCGGTAAGCATTGAGGAAAAGAACCTCAACTCTCCCGAAAACACGAATTTCACTCAAATTATCGAAGAGGATCCCTGTAACTCACCCCTTCACCCGATACCATTGCACAGCCCATACCAACTTGGGGAAGGGTTTGAGAATTTTAAACTGTTGTTTTTAAATAAATTACCGGGTCAGACCAAATGGCCGGGCGGGGTTGCAGGCTGCGAACTATAAAAGGATTTTACAAAATAATTAGGGGCGCCATAAGTGGCTCATTTTAAACAATCTGTCCTATTAAAAAAATGAAGGCCGATCTGGCCCGGAAAGAAGGTTCTTAATAGGTGGAAAGCCCCTAACCCAGCCCGTAATGCTTGATTTTCTTCAAGAGGTTGGGATAGCTGATTTTCAAAACTCGCGCAACCTGGCTTTTGTTACCGCCGGACAAAGCTAGGGCCCGTCCGATTTCCCGGCATTCGATCCCGCCCAGAGTCTCCCGAAGGGGCAATATAATTTCCGCGTTGGCCCCTGGGACCGGCTGGCCGGAAATATCGTCAGGCAGGTGCTCCGGCCTGAGGACGGAATCCCCGTGGGCCAGAACGATGGCCCGCCGCAGGGTTTTCTCAAGTTCCCTGACGTTTCCGGGCCAGGAATGGTGGATCAAAAGGTCAAGGAACACACGGTCCAGGACGGGCCGAGGGTCTTCCATTTCCAGGCTGAACCTATCGATGAAGTGATCGGTCAGCAGCTCGATATCATCGGCCCGTTCCCGCAAGGGAGGAATCACCAGGGGGAAGTCCAACAGCCGGTAAAAGAGATCTTCGAGGAAGAGCCCCTGTTGGGCCATCTGGCGGAGATCGGATTTGGAAGCGCAGAGGATCCGAACATCGACCTGAATGTCAGTGTTGGAACCAACGGGACGAACGATCTTGGTGTCCAGGAATTGAAGGAGTTTGCCCTGCATGCTGAAAGGCATTTTCCCGATCTCGTCCAGGAAAACGGTCCCGCCCTCAGCCTCGGCCAACAAGCCCCGCTTGTCGGCGTGGGCGCCGGTGAAACTCCCCCGCTTGTGACCGAAAAGTTCGCTTTCCAGCAAAGATTCGGGAATGGCGGCACAATTGATCGTCAAGAATTTGCGCTCGGCACGCTTGCTCAAGGCATGGATCGAATAGGCAAGCAAACCCTTGCCCGTCCCTGTCTCCCCTGTCAACAGTACGGTCAGATCACTCGGGGCAACCTTGCGGGCCAGCCCCAGCATCTCCAGCATCTTCACGTTCTGGGTGATGATGTTCTCGAAGCTTTCGATTTTTTCAAATATCCCGTTGGGGACAGCCTGGGAACCGTCCCGTCCCTTTTCGTAAAGGAACAGGGCCAGGAACCCCATGTAGGTGGCCAGGAAATCCAGGCTGGAACGGTCGAAACCGGGAGCCGTGTTTTCCTGGGAGGATTTGCCCAGGAACAGGAGCCCGAACTGACGCCCATGCAGGGCGATGGGCATGAAAACACAACTGGATGCCACGGTTTGCAGAGCAGGCACCGCTTCGAGCAACCGGTCGCCATCGTCGAGTTTGGAGAACAGGGAGGTGCCTGAGCGGCGGCCGTTGGCCAGTTCTCTGTCGAACCAGTGGGTCAGTTGCATTCCCAGGTTTTCGGTCAGGCCGTGGCGGGTGGTAATCCGCAGGCCGTCCCCTTCACCAGTGTCATCGACCATGGCGATGAATCCGGAGTCGGCTTGAACCCGCTCCATACCCGCTGCCAGAACCGATCCCAGATTGCGGGGAACCGAAGCATCTCTCTTGGCGAAAAGACCTGGCAGACAGGAAATGGCCTGGAGATGACTTTCGGTGTTCTGAACGCCGCCCAAAAGCCCGGTTTCAATCCTATCCCGCAAGGCGACCACGGCTTGGGCAAGGTTGGTGTCATCCAACCCACCTGCGTGCCGTTCCAGTTCGAACACCGTCAAAAGGGCGTCGTCGAACTGGCCCAACCGGATCTGGACCTCGGCCAACCGTTCGAGGATATCGCACAGCATTCGATCACTGACCGACGAGGCGCCGTTATCCTGGGCTTTCATGAGGTAGCGCCGCAACAGGAGAAGTTCGGCTTCGGTCGCGCTACTCAGGCGGTGATCGGTGAAATCGAGGATGGCACGGCACCAGTGATGGGTCAGTTTCTGTTCGCCGAAAGTTGCGATGGCCTGCCGGAAATGGTGATCCGACTGTTTGAGATCGGACTGACCGGAATAGGCCTTACCCAAGGTGGCGTGGCAGAAGCCGATTTCGTAGTTCTCCCCGCACTTTTCGCAAACGGCCAGGGCCACCTGGCTGACCGCCACCGCCTTCTCCAGGCAATTCGCCGCCAGGTGCGCTTCGCCCATCCGCCGCTGCAGTTCCCCCTCAAGATCGTTTCCCACGGCAATGGTGCGGGCTTTTTCGAGCCCCAACTGGTAGTTGAAACGGGCCTTATCGTGCTCCCCCCGCGCTAGCAGAATGTCGCCCATATATTCATCGGCGATGGTCGATTCCCGCAGGAAGCGGTTCTGATCGGCAAAGGCCTTGCCCTCGAGAATCAGTTCTTCGGCCCGGGCCAAACGACCCGAAAGGGTTTCCAAACGCCCCATGGCCAGGTACAAGCGGGTCTGCCTCATCCGATCGCCCAGGCTGATGGCCAGTCGCAGCCCTTTTTCCAGCAGGGAACGGGATTCGCCCAACCGGTCGATCTTCTGGAGGATGATGCCCTGATTGAGGTAGAACCCGGGCAGCAAATGGCTGGCGCCGATGCCGTGAGCCAGATCGACAGCCTTGTCCATCAGGGATATGGCCCGATCCCAGCGACAGCGAATCTTCTGCAAAAGACCCAGGTTGTTCAGAAGGTTGGCAACACCCAGGTCGTGGCCAATGCGGCGGAAGGTGGACAGGCCGTCGTTGAAGAACTCCTCCGCCTTTTCCAGGCGGCCGAGACGCAGGTAGCAGATACCCATACCAACCTGAAGGATGGCGACATCGGTGTGTTCGTCTGTCAAAGCCAGGACGGAGAAAGCGCGCTTGGCAAGATTCAGGGCGTCGTGGAGCCGCCCCCTCTCGCGCAAAGCGGTGGCACGCCTGATTTGAAAAATGGCCCGGCTGACGGCGATTTCACCGGGATCGGAAACACCGCTGGTCCGGGCAATAAGGTCTTCGGCCCGCTCAAGCAAAACATCGACCTGGTCCAGATTACCGAGAAGGATGTTCGAATCTACCGCCTTGCGGAGAACTCGCACCGCCTGGTCCCGGTCCATCAGGGACAAAACCTCATCGTCAATCAGCTGGCGATAATAGTCCAGGGCGGTGGAATAGGCGGAACCGTGGTAATGGAGGTCGCCGATGTCCTCCAGACGAATCCACTCGGAACCTGACCGAGGTTGGAACCGCTCGGATTTCTCCGGTTGGGATCGATGTTGTTCTTTAAAATCGTCTCTCATCAACCGCATCCCTCGGCGAGGAAGTGGACCGGCGACATCTAGAAATTTGTCCCGGCTTCAGGGCCGCCACTCATGGGCAGCCCTAAAAAACCAGCTGGATAAGTGACTTCAGGATGAGCCTGAGCTCATCGATGATCAAACTGTTCCCATTCCCGATTCCACCAGGAGGATTAATGTCATCAGGATCATCGGAAATCCCGTATCCATCCCCGGCGTCCCCAGGATCGCCCTCACCATCGTCATCACTGGCGCCATCGCCTTCGAAAACGATGTCATTCTGGATGGGCCCAGAACCGGATTGCCCATCGTTCAGAAATTCGCTCGCGTAAGCAACGGACGAGAGCGAGGGTAGAGCCAACAGTGACCACGTCACTAGAAGAACCAGAACCGTAAGATTCCTTTTCATGTTCTTCCCCTTCAACGAATACACCCCGTCAAACAGTGAAAGGCCCCGGAACATGCCACCGGAGCCTCGAGTTAAGCAAATTGTTGCATTTATTTACGGATTGGCGGACCGGCCGTCAACCCCATTCCAAATCAACTCGATAAACCCGCCCGTCATGCGGATTCTGGCTGGGTTCGCAGGCCGTACTTGGTGATCTTCTTGTAGAGATTGCTCCGCTGCATTCCCAGCGCTTCGGCTGTCTTACTGACATTGTACAGGTTTTCCTTCAATTTGTGTTGCAGAAAGGCCCCTTCGCTTTCGGATTTGAAGGTTTGAAAGTCCGCACAATCGAAAAATGATGAGGGCCCCACCGAATCCAGGGCGGCACCCGGCAAAAGGGGAAGATCCGCTGGCCTGACAACCTCGTCGGAAGCCAGAATCAATAGTCTTTCCACGAGGTTACGCAATTCGCGCACATTGCCCGGCCAGGAATATTCCTTCAAAATGGCCAGGGTTTCCGGGTCAAATCGGCAGGGTTTGGTTTTCAGTCGGTCGGCCATGTCGGCGGTAAAATATTCCAGTAACAGTTCGATGTCCCCCTCCCTTTCCCGCAGGGGAGGCAAATGGATGGCCAGAACATTAAGCCGGAAAAACAAATCCTGCCTGAAACCGGAATCAGGTGATGACAGATCGCGATTTGAGGCCGCAACTATCCTGACATCCACCGATTTGGTGTCCCCGCCCCCGACCCGCTGAAACTTGTTTTCCTCGACCGCCTTGAGCACCTTGGCCTGGGCCTCTTCATTCATGTCGCCGATTTCGTCCAGAAACAGGGTGCCGCCATCGGCCAACTCGAACTTGCCGATCCTCTGCCGGTCGGCGCCGGT
>RCNF010001912.1_pt1 | contig 12800 bp, 11 predicted proteins | sample 2041311 | NCBI WGS metagenome assembly RCNF01 (sample SAMN09708228, study PRJNA481090) | Marine sediment metagenome, whole genome shotgun sequencing project. | biome: marine sediment; feature: ocean; material: sediment; isolation source: Sewage treatment plant 2 marine sediment (STP2) ... | reverse complement strand
AGGCTGCAGACTACGCGCTATACAAGGCAAAAGCACAAGGCAGAAACAGGGTTGTTACCATTGACGCCCTTCCTGGCGCGAATTAATTTGACGGTTTCGTAAAAAGTCCAACTTCTGCGTTGTGCTGCATTTCATAATCATTCAACGTACGATCAGTACGCCTCATGATTACAAAATTTGCACGCCCTTCTTGTCCCGCTGCTTTTGCGGGGGAATTTGAACTTTTTACGAAACCGTCTACATCAGACTTTTTACGAGTTCATCAATTCTAATATGCTACTGCTTTAGTTGCTTGTCCCTTCCCTTTTGAGCCAGTTTCAAAACGTCCCCTTTCTATTGTAGATATGTTTAAAAAATTGACTTAATATCTAAGAAGTTTTAATTATACTTAAAGCTTTTTTTAGGAGGACAATCTATGATAAAGGAATAAGGCATATGGCTATTAGGGATTTTCTGGTTTCTAATTTTAAAATTGATAAGTGAAACGTGATCAGTGTTTTTAGATGAACCATTTAGCCTGTGAACCCTGAACCCATATACGGTTATTATTTTAAGATCAAATCTTCCCGCCAATGGGGATAAAGAAGGTATCTATTCTTTCCACAAAAAAATCTGGAGCCATTTCTGAAACATCACATTTTAGATTTTACAGTTATCGATTTTAATCTCAATACCGGTGCCTTATGTTTTCCTTCAATGTTGGAATAAAACGCCCTGATACCCTTCATATCCTGTTCCATGTCACCGGTGAGTGTCACCACCGGTCCGATTCCCCCTGATTTTCTTTTGAAATCGAGAAATCCAAGCACCACAGGGACATTGGCTCCGTAGGCAATGTGGTAAAAGCCGGACTTCCATTCCTTGACCCTTTTTCGTGTCCCTGAAGGCGGTATCGTCAGGATAAGCCTATCAGTCTCATGAAATTTGTCGACCATCTGTTCGACCACATTATTGGAACGGCTGCGCTCTATCGGTATTCCTCCCAGCCATTTGAATAATCCTTTGAAGGGTTTTTTGAAAATGGTGTCCTTGCCCATCCAGTTAAGTCTTCCCCTCAGTTTAAAGGCGATGAACATCATAATGGGTAAATCCCAGTTGGACGTATGGGGGGCGGCTACCATCACGAACTTGGGGATATCAGGGAGTGTCCCCTCTATATGCCATCCGGAAATTTTGAGCAAAAAGATGGATATCCATCGAATAACGGTTCTCACTACCGGCGTGTCAAAGATTGTATAATTCAACAGATTTGCCTCAGTACAGTACTCTATGAGACCTTTGCAGATAAGCGCAGAATTCGAAACAGCACTTTTCGAAGATCTCTATATGTGAAAAGACTGGAGAGTATGATATTATAGGAATGAAATGTAAAACAGATAGTGGCGGTTTTACAAAAGTATTACAAACCCAGGGCAAATTGAATGGCATCACGAACCTGTTTTAATTTGTCTTGGAGGAGAACATTTATAACCGATCTAATTTTTTCTTTTTGACAGAATCTGAATATGATCTAAATTGATGGCGCAATTATTTATGGTGGTCAAACCCCAAAAGGATTGTTTTGATCTGATTCTTTTAAAAAGAATGGAAAAAGAGGGTTTGGAAATACCAGTGGTAGGTATTGCCAGGCAGGCCGCCTGTTTCAATACAATTGACCCCAGCTTTATTGTACTGTGAACGTCACTTATCGGGTTGATCTTTGTAGCAGGATCCAGAAGCAATGATGGATGGTCGGAATCCGCTCCCTCTCCTTTCAGGGCTTTAACATGTATTTCTTTTCCTTTTGGCTGGAGCTGGATAACTACTTCAAAAAGATCGGCGACTTTAATCAGCCGGGTGGGAATACCATCTGGTCCCATTGCTTCATCGCGATGGGTTCGCATGGTGAACCATACATATAATGAATTCTTTTGCGCCAGGGTTTTAATCTGTGTAAGCGGTTCATAAATGGATTCATCAAAGGGGAGTCCGTCTATAATAAGCATCTGCGGAGAAAAAATGTTCTGCTCGGTAAGATCTGACAGCCTTTCTTCAAGTTTGGGAACACTAAAACCTTCGACCCTGAAGGTCATGATAAACCTGTGGGGCAAGATGGTTTCGATTAGCCGGTCTGTCTGTTGAATATTGTATTGTTCCGCTATACGACTTAAAACTTCTTTGTACCATAAATTAACTTTATTTACCGGATCATTCAGGCTTATATGAAGGACATTTCTATTTTTAAGAAGGGAGTTTAAAGAAAGTTGTACCAAAAAGGATGTTTTCCCGACACCGGCACGTGCTAGCACTGCACCGAATCCTCCAGGGGTTAGAATCTCTTCGGCTTTATATCCCATTAGTCTTAAAGGGTTTCTTAGTATAAGATCATTTTTCAGCATTCTGAAACTCCTTTCTTTAAGGTGAAAGATCTTTGCCTGAGTACTGTTAAAATTGATATTTGTTTGTGTTGAGTCTTTGGTATCGCGAATAAGTTTACGCAACATTCTTTTTTTCTTCCCTGGCTTTTTCGACAAGTTCTTCCATGATCTGCTGGGGCACCTTTTTATACGTATTAAATTCCATGGTGAACTGCGCCTTGCCCTGTGTCAGGGACCTTAAAACAGTTGAATAACCGAACATTTCAGCAAGTGGAATACGGGATTCGATGCTGCACATGGGGCCTTCATCCTGAGAACCTACTATCATCCCCCGGCGCTGATTCAAGGAACCCATTACGGCACCCTGAAATTCCGTGGGAGTCTCGACTACGACTTTCATGATGGGCTCATGGATAACCGGCCCTGCTTTGGCATACCCTTCTTTAAATGCTCCGCGAGCTGCCGCCTGAAAGGCCATTTCGGAAGAATCAACCGCATGGGATGCACCGTCATCAATAACAATTTTAACACCTGTTACAGGGAAGCCCATTTTAGGCCCTTTGGCAAGGGATTGCTTAAAACCTTTTTCGCATGAACTGATGAACTGAGTCGGAATAGAACCGCCGGTAATTTTATTTTCAAATACGAATTCTTCTTCTGCGACCGGCTCAATATAACCTGCCACACGGCCAAACTGCCCGGCGCCACCTGTTTGTTTTTTATGAATGTAATTGAATTCCGCTTTTCTGGTTATTGTTTCTCTGTAAGCAACGCGGGGTTTTCCTGTAGAAACTTCTGCGGTGTATTCCCGTCGCATCCTTTCAACATAAACTTCAAGATGAAGTTCTCCCATTCCTTCTATAATGGTTTCCTTGGTTTCATCACTTACATGTGTCCTGAAGGTTGGGTCCTCCCTTGTGAATCGTCCAAGTGCCTTGGACATGTTAATCTGAGATTTGTTGTCTTTTGGAGCAATCGCAAGAGAGATTACAGGTTCAGGTACAAACATGGATGTCATGGTCAGGCCTGTTCCCAAAGAAGCAAAGGTATCCCCGGAAGCACATTCAATACCGAAAAGGGCGCCTATATATCCTGCATCAATTTTATCAATATCTTCCATCTGATCTGCATGCATCCTGGCAACCCTGCCAACTTTGAACTTTTTCCCGTTACGAACGTTAACCATTGTCATACCTTTGGCGAGAGTTCCCTGATATACCCGTATGTAAGTAAGCTGACCATATTGCCCGTCTTCGAGCTTAAATGCAAATGCAACGAGGTCATCATCAGGGCTGTTGGAAAGGATAACCGACTTTTCATTATCTTCCTTGTCAAGGGCTTCGTTTTCAACATCGGACGGACATGGCAGGAGGTTTGTAACAGCATCAAGAAGCGGTTGGATGCCTTTGTTTTTATAGGCCGATCCCATAAAAACCGGAGTCAATTCACGTGCAAGGGTGCCGCTTCGTACGGCAGATATTAAAAGATCTTCGGTTACCTGATCTTCGAGTGCGGCTTCCATAAGTTCATCCGAAAACATGGAGGCTGCATCAATAAGTTCTTCCCGCTTTTTAAGCGCCTCATTAATAAGGTTATCCGGTATGTCCTCGATGCGAACATTCTCACCGTTGTCGCCATCAAAATAGATCGCCTTCATTATAACAAGGTCAACAATTCCTGTTAAATCAGCTTCAAGGCCTACAGGTATTTGCATTGCCACGGCATTATGACCAAGCTTTTCTTTAAGCTGGTTGATGACTCGTAAAGGGTTTGCCCCGCTTCTGTCGCATTTATTGATGAATGCAAGGCACGGCACTTTATATCTTTTCATTTGCTGGTCAACTGTAATGGACTGGGACTGAACACCACCAACACTGCACAGGACCAGTATTGCGCCGTCAAGCACACGCAGGGATCGTTCAACTTCAATTGTAAAATCGACGTGGCCGGGAGTGTCAATGATATTAATTTCGTGACCTTGCCACTTACAAAAGGTTGCTGCGGAAGCAATTGTGATGCCCCTTTCTTTTTCAAGCTCCATGGAATCCATGGTAGCACCGATACCATCCTTACCTTTAACGTCGTGAATGGCATGTATTTTTTTTGTATAAAATAGAATCCGTTCGGTAAGAGTTGTTTTTCCTGAGTCGATGTGTGCACTTATGCCGATGTTTCTAACTTTTTTTGTGTTGTTTTCCATAAAGCTTTTTCCTGTTTGATAAATTTTAACAAAAAATCCCTCACCTGGAGGATAATACCAGATGAGGGATTTCCAAATCAGTATTAAAAAAGATGGTTAAATATATTGATCAAAATAATAATGTCAAGAGAATATTTTTTCTTTCAAACAAGCTCCAAAACCTTGTTTACAAGTTTCTCTATGCCGACAGCAACATCCTTTATGCCTGGGCCTAGCATGTAAGCAGGAGTTGTAACGAGCTTATTATTGCTGTCAACGTGGATCATGTCAACACTGCATTCTTTATGTTGCCCTCCCATTGCCTCGATTGCACCGGCTGTGCCTATATCGTTGCCGATAGTTACTTCAGGATTTTTCCCTTCCAGGGCTTTAGTTAAAGTTGCAGGAGCAATACAAATGGCACCAACAGGTTTAGCGGTTGAAACCATGTCGTTTAATAGCCGTTTAACATCTCCATTTACAACAGCGTCCTTTCCTTTAACGGCAAAATTACTTAAGTTTTTAGCAGCACCGAATCCGCCCGGAATTATGAGGCCGTCTATATCTGCCGCCCGGACTTTGCTTATATCTTTGATGTTGCCCCTTGCAATCCTGGCTGATTCAACCAGCACATTTCTTTTTTCACCTGTTGCTTCGCCCGTTAAATGGTTAACTACATCGAACTGTTCCACATCAGGTGCCATACAGACTGTTTCGGCTCCAGCCCTGTCCAGAGTAAGCAATGCAATCACAGCTTCGTGAATTTCACAGCCGTCGTTCACTCCACAACCTGAAAGTAATACACCTATTTTAGCCATATTGCCCTCCTTTTTTATTTTGTGTAATAAAAAATATCAGGCAATTGCAGGAAGGTCAAACATAAATCGCTTTTTGATTAATATTTATACCGTTTTTCAAAGGTCTCCTGATTTTGAGTTATTGATTGAGTTATTGATTTCTTGACTAAATTTATAATTTAGGTTGAAATAGAAATAAGAAATGTTTCAGGAATAGAAAATGGAGAAAATAAATGAAGTTGAATAAACATTGTCCGGATAAACTGGTGTCTGCCGCGGAAGCTATTTCTAAAATAAAAAGAGGCAACAGGGTTTTTATCGGCACAGGATGCGGGGAACCTCAGCATTTAATCAGGGCTATGGTACAAGATGAAAGTCTCCAGGATATTATGCTCTATCAGATGCTTTCGTCAACAATTTCCGACTATATCGAAGATGAATCGTTTTTCAAACGGTTTTTTCTCAAACTTTTTTTTATAAGCAGTCAGATGCGCAAAGCGGCTTTTGACGGAAAAATTGATTATATACCGACCTATCTTTCCCAGATACCAAGGCTGTTTGCAAGCCAGCGTATAGGCCTTGATGTTGCTCTTATACAGGTAAGTCCTCCTGATAAATTCGGATATTGCAGCCTGGGAGTATCGGTTGACATCACAAAATCAGGGATGGAAAACTCAAAAATAGTTATTGCACAGGTAAACCCGATGATGCCAAGAACATGGGGAGACAGTTTTGTTCACGTCGACGATATCGACTACCTTGTACAACATGAAGAACCGCTTGTAGAAGCGCTGCCAAGGATAAAAAACAACGAAATTGTTTCAAGAATCGGGTTTTACATAAACCAACTTGTGGATGACGGGGCTACGCTACAGATAGGATTCGGGACTTTACCCTACGCCATATTAGAACATCTGAAGAATAAAAAAGATTTGGGGATACATACTCAGCTTATTACCGATGCCTTTCTTCCGTTATTTGAAAAAAATGTTATTACAAACAAGAAAAAGTCGCTTCTTCCCGGAAAGGTAGTAGCCTCACTGTGCATGGGGTCTGAGAAAATTTACCGTTACGTGGATAATAACCCCATGTTTTATTTCCGTTCATCGGAATATGTTAATGATCCGACAGTTATTGCACGAAACGATAACCTGATTTCCATAAGTTCAGCACTTGAAGTCGATCTTACCGGTCAGGTTTGTACAGATTCCATGGGGTACACGTTTTACAGTGGCATTGGAGACCAGGTCGATTTTATCCGTGGAAGTGCAATGTCCAAAGGAGGATTTTCCATTATAGCCCTCCCGTCCACAGCTAAAGATGGAACTATATCCCGCATTGTATCCCATCTGAGTGAAGGGGCAGGTGTGGCCACTACAAGAGCAGATGTTAACTTCGTTATAACGGAGTATGGAATAGCGGAACTGCAGGGGAAAGGGATATATCAGAGGGTCATGGAGCTGGCTCAGATTGCCCACCCAAAATTTCGCAAAGAACTTATAGAAGCGGCTAAGAAGCATCGCTACATTTTTTCAGATCAACTTCCGCCATCTGAGGATGATCTTATGTTTCTTGAAGAATATAAGAGCGCTTTGACATTAAAGAACGGAAAAACTGTTGAATTCAGGCCTATTTTACCTTCGGATGAATTTGGCTTTAGAAATTTTTTCTACTCTTTGCAGGAAAAAACGATTTATTTTAGATTTTTTTATAAAATGAAATTGTTTTCACACGAAATCCTTCAGAAACAGTGGGCCAGCGTTGATTACCGGAAAAATATGTCAATTATCGGACTTGTTCAAAAAGGAGGACATAAGGAGATAGCGGCAATAGGCTCATACGCAATGGAAGAAAGCAAAAGAGCGGAGGTTGCTTTTGTAGTGCGCGAGGATTGCCAGGGCATGGGTATTTGTTCTTATCTTCTTGAATTATTAGAAAAAATAGCCAGGGAAAACGGTTATACCGAGTTTTCAGCAACGGTGTTAAGAGAAAATGCTGCGATGATTCATGTTTTTAAAAAAAGGTATCCTGATTTGAAAACTTCGATGTTAGGTGGAAACAATGTCGGTATTTACATGGATTTCAATGCTGCGGGGTCCAATTAAGGCAAAAAACAAAGAGTTTTTAAGCAGCCGTTAAATTTATCTTGATAAAGTGGTATTTTTTTTGATATATTAAAGGTTTGAGAAAAAGATTAAAAAAGGAAGAAAGACAACCAAGGATTACATTAGGATGCTTTACATATCATATGCTTCTGTTTGTGAATTGGGAACTTGATATATTATTGGCCGGGGATTTAGCTTTAATTAAAAAAGATGAATAGGCTGCGCTGAACAAAGACATAGCGGAAATCGAAAGAATGTTAAAAACGCTGATAAAGTCTTTAGAAAACAAACCCCTGGCCCAGACCGATCACCCTTACTATATTGTCAATAAATGATTATTTTTATGAAGCTTAGCCTATACTTTAAGTAATCACCGAGTCGCGACAGGGCAGGCCTTGAATCCTTGACCCCTGTAATCCTTGGACCTTCTTCTCCAACTAAATTGGAGAAGGACCTAATTAATATTTTAATGGAGGAATACAATTGTCATATACACTTGGCCAAGAACAACTTGATAGAATGGAAGATATTTTGCAGGAGCATCTGGTTGATATCGGGGTTCGTTGTGTTTTTCTGATCGATATGGCAGGCAACATCATTGCCAATAAAGATAACGGTAAAATAAAACACGATGTTTATTCCCTGGCGGCTCTTGCAGCCGGAAATTTCGGGGCAGTAAGCGCCATGGCCAAAATTATTGGGGAAGGTGAGTTTTCATTGCTTTTCCATAAGGGTAAAAAAGAGAACATACATTTTAACAAAATAGAGGCGGATTTTTTGCTGATTACAATATTCAGCAATGAAATATCGCTGGGTTTTTTAAGGTTGAAGGTTGGTGAAGTCGCAGAAATGATAAAAAAAGTTTTAAGCGAAATTAATACACCATGATATTTCATTTTTAAAGGATAACCAATGGTAATAAAAAATACAAAGCGAAATAAGTTAACAGGTTTTTTAAATGGCATTTATAAATCCTAAAAAAAAAGAAGTTCAGGTTAAAATTGTCTATTATGGTCCAGGAAGGGGCGGAAAGACAACAAACCTTGAATTTATATATAAAAAATTCAATACTCGTATAAAAACAGAGATGGTTACTATCAAAACCCATGGTGACCGGACGTTGTTTTTCGATTTTCTTCCTTTTGATATTGGAAAGGTAAATGGATATGATGTTAAGATACAACTTTATACCGTTCCGGGACAGGTGAAGTATAATGCCACCAGAAGACTTGTATTAAGAGGGGTTGATGGTATTGTTTTTGTAGCGGATTCAATGATGGTAAGAAGGGAGAAGAACATTCTTTCCATTAAAAACCTGCAGGAAGATCTTGCAAATTATAAAAAAAGCATTTTCAAGATCCCCTTAGTCCTGCAATACAACAAAGTTGACCTTTCAGAACAGGGGATTCCCCTGACATCTGTTGAGACGTTGCAAAAAGATCTTAACAGCCAGCTAAAAACATCGGCTTTTGAGGCAAGTGCACTTAAGGGAACAAACGTTGTGACGACAATGAAAAAAATTATTTCAATGACAATTGCTACGATAGTAAAGGAGTTAAAATAGGGGGTAAATAATTAATGCCGCAAAATACCGATGATGCATTAGTCAATGAGATTGATGGACGGCTTGATGATTTGTTTGCCGAGGATAAAACACCTAAAAAAGCTGATGGGGAAAGCAGCGATATTAAAGAATATCCTTTAAAAGAGTTAAAAGCTGTTATTTTGTCCATCGATTGGGAAATTACTGATGATGCAATGAAACGGCTGGCAGATCAAGTTGTCGGATTAAAAAAAAGATATAAAGACGACAGGATTGTTTTTATGCTTATTCAACTTCTAGGTTCAATTGGCGAGCATATCAGGATCAACAAAGGCAAATCGCATCCGGATTCCTTTAAATTTCTTAATTCATTGTTTAAAAAACTGGATAAAGTAGTTCGCACTAAGGGCTTAACGGAATCTGAAAAGAAAAAGATTCTTTCGGTGGAAGTAAATAAATATAAGGTTTTAAAAGATAAGCTATCGCCTCGAAAACCTGTTGCAGAAAAGGGAAAACAGGTAAAACCGGCTGCTAAGGCAAAAGCTGAAAAGGCTGATGTACTTCCCATAGAGGCTTTTGCCAATGCAATGGATCAGATCAGGCAGTTAATCCGATCAGAGTTCAAGGCCCTTAGGGACGAATTAAGATCAGGGAAAGAAAGAAAATAAGGTCATGTGAGCCAATTTCAAAACGTTCCATTTCGAAGTCTGCGCTTATTTGTCCCCCGCCGCAGGCGGGAAACGTTTTAAAGCCGGATCATGTTAAAAATAATTTTTCAGAAATAGTACATCGGAGGTAAGGCAATGGACGTTTTGTCGGGTAATATTTCATCTATGGTCTTCAAACAAATTGCCACAGGCGGCACGGGTGACGTTACTTTAGACAGCAGGCTTCTGAATGTTTTTTTGGGATTGGATGGCAAAAAAAATCTTGGAATAATTGCACAGGAAACAGGGCTGAATATAGATGAGATAAGGAATGCAATCTCCAGGCTTTTACAACTGAAGCTTGTCGAGTCGGCAGCAGAGGACATCTTGATGGCAGATGATGATTTTTTTAATTTCCTCAACATTCAATTATCACTTGCCGTAGGGCCGGTTGCTGAAATTTTAATAGAAGACGAGATAGCAAATATGGACCATGGCATCTCAAAATTTCCTGCTTTCAGAGCAGCTGAACTTGTTGAGATACTAGCTATGAACATTGAGCGTGAAGAGAAGAGGTCTGTATTTAAGCTGGGTATGGTTAATAAATTAAAAGAAAAAGGGTATTAAAAGGCTGCCGAGTTTAATAAAAAAGGAGTATAATAATGATTGTTATATGCGAGGAATGCGGCAAAAAATACAATATTGACCCTTTAAAACTTAAAGGCGATAAAGCAAAATTTAAATGCAAAGTGTGCGATTTTATAATTACGGTTATAAAGCCTGTTGAAGCTCCCGTTGAAACTCCAGCCACATCTTTACCCAAGCCGCAGTTCACAAAACCTGATAAGGAAGTCGATGTCAAAAAAACATCTGCTTATAAGCAAAAAAATAAGGGGAAATATGCCAGAACAAAGAAAACTAAAAACTTTAATTTAAAGGGTTTTGGATTACGCAGCAAAATGCTTCTGCTTTTTTTTGTAATTCCTATTTCTTTAATAATAACTGCCAATATACTCTATTTATGGCAAATGAACAATCTTTCTTCACTCCTTACCTCAGAAAGTTCAAAAATCCTTAAAAATCTCATTGAAGAGAAGGTAGCTGATAACGCAAGGACGGTTGCCGCACAATGTAATCTCTATCTTAATTCCCATCCCGGCATGAAAAAAGAAGAATTTAACTACAATGCTGAATTTAAAAGAGTAGCTGTACAAAAAGTGGGAATGACTGGGTATTCCGCTCTTTATGAAATACCGGACTCGAAAGGTGTCTGGCGTACATGGATCCATGTTAATCCAAAAATAATCGGTATTGACATGAGTGCATTAAAAAAACCTATGAAGAAAAATTTTGCCGGTTTTTGGAAAGTTTATACCGGAGTAAAAGAAGGTGGAGAATCAAGAGGATATTACAGGTGGTATGAAAAAGACGGCTCTTTTAGAGAAAAGTTTATGGTATGCACTCCTGTTGAAGGGACATCTTTTATCATTGCTGCTACGACCTATGTTGATGAATTTACAGGGCCTGTTAAACTACTTAATATCAGAGCAAAAAAACAGACGGATATAACCCGAAATATTGTTTTTGTGATATTTATAGGCACTATTTTGCTTATCGGTTTTATTGTTTATTTTTACGGGCACAGATTAGCAGGAAGAATCAAATCTTTAACGGATGTTACTAACCGTATCAGCGTGGGTGAGCTGGATGCTGAAATAGATATTGCTGGAGAGGACGAGATAGGCGATTTAGGGGAAGCAATTTCAAGGATGCAGGATAGCATTCGTCTTTCTATAGAGCGCCTGCGGCGGCGGAGATAGAAGTAAATGACATTAAATTAATTAGACGGTCTGGTGTAAAAAGTCTTTGAATAAGCGCCGGATGGCTAAGTTAAAAGGCTCATATACCCCCGCTAAAAATCAGCGGGATAAAAAGGCGTAGCGGTTTTTCAGGGACGAGACCATATAGTATGTCGAGTTTCTGAAAAACCGCTACAACTTGCACCCCAAGGGCACTTCCTGCGGGGCGTAGATGAGGCTTTTTACGACGCCATCAAATAAGGAGATTAAAATGAGTTGGCTTGGAAAAATAGTTGGCGGCACAATAGGGTTTGCTTTAGGTGGTCCACTTGGTGCAATTGCAGGCGCTGCGTTTGGTCATACGTTTGATAGAAAAAATGAAAGGTTATACATAAGCGGGCAGACACGTCTTTCAACGGGTGAAGAGGCACAGTTTACCTTTTTTATTGCTGCATTTTCAATGCTGGCAAAGCTTGCAAAAGCTGATGGACAGGTATCCGAAGAGGAAGTCGATGCTGTCAATAAATTTATGCTGTATGATTTAAACCTTGATCCTGAAAGCAGGATGGCTGCAATGAATATCTTTAATGCAGCTGTTAATTCACAGGAAAATTTTAATAATTTTACGACACAGTTATACAGCCAGTTTCAGTCTCAGCCCCAGATTCTTGAACTTATGATAGATATCTTACTAAGAGTATCTATTGCAGATGGTGATATGAGTGAAAACGAAGAGAGACTGATACGTTCTGCTGCCAGGATATTCAATTTCAGCGATGAAAGATATAAGAAACTTAAATCAAAATATGTTCAGGAGTTTGAAAAATATTATGCGGTCCTGGGGTGCGGAAAAAATGATACAAATGAGCATATAAAAAGCCAGTATCGAAAACTTGTTATGGAATTTCACCCGGATAAAATCGTATCAAAGGGCCTTCCGGAGGAGTTTACAAAGTTTGCCCAGGATAAATTCCGTGAAATTCAGGATGCTTATGACTATATAAGGAAGGAAAGGGGCATTAAATAGTGACGGTCTCGTAAAAAGTCCAACTTCTGCGTTGTAGCGGTTTTTCAGGAACTCGACATACTATGAGTATAGTCTCGTCCCTGAAAAACCACTACGCCTTGAATTTGAACTTTTTACGAAACCGTCTAAATCGGACCTTTTACGATTTCATCAAAAAAACGGTTTGTAAAAGAATATCTTATACCAAACCATCCATTTTCAAAATGAATCCAATCAAACCATTAAAAAGCGTTGTTCTCGTATCAACGCCGTGGCCTATTTTCAACCGCCCCTCTATTCAGCTCGGTACGCTGAAATCATATTTAAAATCACAGTTTCCTGAATTGGAAATCGTTGCGCATCACTT
>RCNF010009575.1_pt1 | contig 12802 bp, 8 predicted proteins | sample 2041311 | NCBI WGS metagenome assembly RCNF01 (sample SAMN09708228, study PRJNA481090) | Marine sediment metagenome, whole genome shotgun sequencing project. | biome: marine sediment; feature: ocean; material: sediment; isolation source: Sewage treatment plant 2 marine sediment (STP2) ... | reverse complement strand
TTATTATATCTACCAATTCAATATTTAAAAAATAAATATGGGAGTGAATGATGAAAACGATATTACTTACTTTTCTTCTATTTCTTCCTTCGCTGCAAGCACAATCTCAATTCAGATTTTACATCAACAACATCAATATGCCGATGAATAACAAGGGAATTTTAGCCGATGTCAGCATTCCCCCGGATGGATCTCTTGGAAGATACCTGGATGTCCCATTCCTTTTTTCAGGAGGCTTTTGGTTATCAGGTTACAATGAAGATACTCTTTGGGCAAATGCAATGGCGTCAGCTTCTTTAATTGAAAATTACTTGCCTGGGAATGTTGGTTCCAATCAATACGATCCACGTTATAAAATTTATGTTGTTAAAGAGAGTGACCAGCCATTTGGTCCTTCCTGGCAGGAATGGATTTTTGCTGTAGAGGTTGGGGCTGAGTTTTACGATGGAGATAATGATGGAATTTACAATCCAATTGACTTGAATGGTAATGGGGTATGGGATCCTGATGAGGATAGACCTGATATTATCGGAGACCAGGTTGCCTGGTGTGTTTTTAATGATGCAGTAATGCAAAGGTTGAGATTTCAAGGTGTCCCACCATTAGGAATTGAGATACATCAAACAGTATTCGGTTATAAAACAAATAACGCACCCCAGCTTAAAAATATTTTGTTTATCCGTTATAAAATTCATAATACAGGAATGGTTAATTCGATACTGGATTCAGTTTATTTTACTGCCTGGGCTGATGCTGATCTTGGAGCTGAACACGAAGATGATGTAGTTGGTTCTGATACACTTACCAATTCTGGATTCATATATGGCTTAGATGATGATCCTGGTGGATTTGGGGATGATGTTCCTTCCTTTTTTATTAATCTTTTACAGGGTCCTTACTCCTATATTCCAGGAGAAACCTTTATTGATAATAATTTTAATGGAACGTATGAAGATAGTATAGATACACCGATTGATACTGCATACAATCACCAAGCTTCACCAAAAGGAATTCAAATATTCCCCGGCGCAAAAAATCAAATAATGACAGCATTTACTCATTATATTTCATCCGATCCGGTTCGGGGTGATCCTAGTGATGAATTTGAAGCAAGAAATTATATGCTTGGTCGGTTGAAATTAGGTGAGCCTATGGATCCCTGTAATGATGTCTGGAGTAATGTTTTTGGGGGTGTACCTTGTGAGAATATAAATCCACTATACTGGTTTTCCGGAGATCCGGAATCTAATTATGGATGGCTGAATATTGGACCCACGGATCAAAGAATGCTTGTGCATACAGGTCCTTTTTCATTAGACGTAGATAAACCAATTACTATCATTGTTGGTTATACAATTGGAGATGGAATAAATCCACTCAATTCCGTTACCGTAGGTAAAGAAGTTTCTGCATTTGTTCAGCAGTTTTATCAATCCAATTTTGATTATAATATTTTACCTGTTGAAGATGAAACGAACATTATTGTTGATGAGTTTAAGTTATACCAAAACTACCCTAATCCTTTTAACCCAACAACAACCATCAAATATCAAATTCAAGAATTAAGTTCTGTTACAATTAAAGTATATGATGTTTTGGGAAAAGAAGTAGCTTTACTTGTTAATCAAGAAAAACCTGCCGGAGAATATGAGGTTGAGTTTGATGCAAATACATTATCAAGTGGCATCTACTTCTACAGACTAAAAGCAGGTTCTTTTGTTCAAACTAAGAAAATGGTGCTGATGAAATAAGGAAATAGTTTCTGATGTTTATTAAGCCCCTATCAATGAAAGTTGGTGGGGGGGGGGTTTTATATCTACTCCCCATTTAATCCAGCCTCTCAACAGCATTTCGCAGGTCATCACTTCTAAGAATTTATGATCTCATAGTCCAAAAAGGTGTAGGTTTTTGGAATGATTTTCACACCGACTAATTACCTTACTCACAATAAATTAACATAGAATTTTTTACTACCCTTTGTGGAAAGAGTTGCTAATAACATATAATATTAGCAATTTGTACTTGAAAGTATTCTCTACACCTACGGGAAAGGTTGTGGAGCGGATTACAGTACATTCCAGAATATTCTTACCACAATTATTTCCCCTGAGGTTTAGCGTAGTATATATTGTTGAACACTTCAGGGAGACAGCTATGAAAAACTTATCATTACTTTTTATTGCATTTCTTTTAATACAACTTACTTCACTTGCACAAGAGGGATGGTTTGAGCAAACAAGCGGAACATCGGAGCATTTGAGTGGAGTCTCCTTTACTGATGCAAATAACGGTACAGCTGTTGGTAATAATGGAACAATCCTAAGAACTATAGCAACCTGGACCCAACAAACAAGCGGAACAACAAACTGGTTATATGGTGTCAGCTTTACCGATTCAGATAACGGTACAGCTGTGGGTGATGATGGAACAATCCTGAGAACTATTGACGGCGGAACAACCTGGACATCACAAACAAGCGGAACAACAATATTTTTAGGTGGTGTTAGCTTTACAGATTCAGATAACGGTACGGCTGTTGGGCGGGAAGGTACAATTCTCAGAACAACAAACGGCGGAACAACCTGGAGTTCACAATATAGCGGAACAATAAAAAATTTGGGTGGTGTCTGCTTTACCGATGCCTTAACAGGTACAGTTGTGGGTGAGGATGGCACAATTCTCAGAACAACAAACGGCGGAACCTGGACATCACAAACAAGCGGAACAACAGAATGGCTCTGGCGTGTCAGCTTTACAGATTCAGATAACGGTACGGCTGTGAGCGGTAGTTATTCTACTGGAGGAATAATTCTCAGAACAACGAATGGCGGAACAACCTGGACATCTCAAACAAGCGGAACAACAAACTCGTTATATGGTGTCAGCTTTACCGATTCAGATAACGGTACAGCTGTGGGTGGAAGCGGAACAATCCTAAGAACTATTGACGGAGCAACCTGGACCCAACAAACAAGCGGAACAACAAACTGGTTATATGGTGTCAGCTTTACCGATTCAGATAACGGTACAGCTGTGGGTGGAAGCGGAACAATCCTTAGAACGACCAATGGTGGAGTCTCATTTATTGAAGAACAAGAGATTGATGAAATGCCAACTCAATATAAATTAAGTAATAATTTCCCCGATCCTTTCAACCCTTCAACAAAGATAAGATATTCAGTTCTACAATTATCAAATGTTGTGATAAAAGTATTTGATTTGCTTGGCAATGAAGAAACTTTAGTGAATGAAGAAAAGAACACAGGCACTTATGAGATAAATTGGTATGCAGAACAACTGCCAAGTGGAATATATTTCTACAGGCTACAAGCAGGTTCTTTTGTTGAGACTAAGAAGATGGTGTTGATAAAATAGAACGGTGCAAACAATGAAAAAAATAATATCATTTGTAATTATATTTTGCTTTACAGAGTGCTACGCTCAAACTATTATCTCACCACAATTCTCTGAGCTAAAGGGAATAGAGGATCAATCTGGCAACACTCATTTGTTTTATAGAATTTATACTCATTATGAATATGATCCAATCTATCAATGGAGTAACCATATTTACCATTGGGACAAATTTGTAGGAGTTGATACTTTATTTATAACTGCTTCTGGAATTGAGAGCCCAGGATATAATTTTCATAAGTGGGTAAGAGATGTTGATTATTGGAACAACAATCCTGCTGAATTTATTTATTGTGGGGGAACTACTTCGGGTCCATTTTTAGAAGGGAGCGCTTACGTTAGTAGATTTGATGGATTTATCAATAGATTCGGCTATTTTTGGGGCTCAGCAAATTATGTTGATATATCACCAACCGATGATAGCTTACTGTATCTTGGTATAAATACTGATGGTGGATTTGGAGTTTTGAAAAGCGTTGATGGTGGTAGAAGCTGGGATTCAGTGTCAGTTATATATCAATTTCTTTCTCTTAATCCTTACTCCGAAAATATATACTTTACTGAAGACGAAGAAAGAAAATTATTCAGAACCACTGATTCAGGTGTTACTTTTAATCTTGTTGATCCTGAATTTTTAGTGGATACCCGTTTCTATTACGATTCAGATAGCTTACACATTTATAGAAAAGCTTATAATAAATTACTTGTCTCGGATAATCTTGGAGAACAGTTTTCCTGGCAAACAGTCTTTACAAAATCTACAACGGATCCATTTTATTTCAGCAATGATATTTCCGTTTCAGGTTCAATTTACATTGCAGACAGGAAAAACATTTTCCTTTCAACAAATTACGGTAATAATTTTAACCTGTATAAAAGTTTAGATAAAAACATCGTAGGCATCTATAAAAAACCTAACTCCAATAAACTTTACGCCGCAACAAAATATAAAATTTATGAAATCACTCCTGATACAATACAATTAATTAAGAGCTTGCCAATTCCTGATGAGGTGTTAAGTTATTATCCTTTAGCTATTGGTAATAAATGGATTTACGATGAGAATACTCTAATTCACGATCCCTATCCAAGTGGTTCACATAGAATTGTAGTTAAAGAGGTAATAGGTGATACAATTCCGCCAAATGGCAAGCATTACTTCCAAATAATTGATGAAACGTTGTGGGAGAGTTATGTTCTTGAAAGAGTAGATTCATCTGAAGGTAAGGTTTACAGGTATTATGAAGATTCAACTCTTACTGAAAATGAATATTTAGTGGATGACTTACTCGCTGAAGTTGGCGATACCGTTTACAGTTCAAGAATGGGGTATTCTGGTGGGATGGCAATTACAACAATCCTTGCTGAAGAGACATTTGAGAAATGGGAATTAAATAAATCAAAAAAGGTATTTCAACAATACTATTCAATTCACCCACCTGTTTATTCACTAACTCAGGATATTGGTTTAGATAGCATTCATTTTTATTTTGATTACTTTGGAGATACCTGGACGGTATTAAAAGGTTGCATAATTGATGGAATAGTTTACGGTGATACTACCGTTGTATCGGTTGAGGATGTAACCGAAATTTTCCCAACAAAATTTTCACTTTCGCAGAATTACCCAAACCCGTTTAACCCAACAACAATGATCCGTTTTACGCTGCCGGAACGGGCAATTGTTAAACTGGAAGTATATGATATCCTTGGACAGCGGGTTGCTAAACTAATAAACACAGAACTGCATGCAGGAAAACACGAAATTGTGTTTGATGGAAGAAATCTGGCTAGCGGAATGTACATATATCTGCTTAATGTAAAAGATAAATTTTTTGAAGCTAAGAAGATGATTTTATTAAAATAAATTCCAGCATCTAAGTTCTTTTCACTAATCCCTGCTTAATAACATAGGCGGGGGTTTTTTATTACTTGCCAATCGTTAACCGTTCATTGCTTCTATAAAATATTTTTTTCATTTTAATAACTATTATTTGATGTTAAAATGATAAAAATAGTTATTGCAAATATGTTCGATTTTCCATCACGCTTTCTTTTAATTGGATCAAACTTTAGAGGGCATTGTGAGAAACCCACCTCATTAGTCTCACAAGTTCTACCTTATTTTGATTCTGAATCGCTTGCAGATTATGACAGGAGAACTAAAGAAATACAAAAACTTGGAACCGGTTGGACATATCGCCTGAAGGAAGGGTCTCCATTTTCTCTTGTTTATATAGGATATCCCGGGACTGGACATCAACCAAGCTTTGAAAAAATGTTATGTGGGTTTTTTACAGATGTTGATACCATTGGTTTGCGAGGAGGTGATTCAGACATAACTATGCCCCTTGTTGGTACCAGCGTTGGAGGCCTGAATCTAAAAGAATGGGTAGAAAGTTTTAATCGTGTAGCAAAGGATTATAACGAACAAAATAAATACACATGGATCACCACTGTTACTATAGTTTGTACAACTCCAGAACAAAAGGAATTGATCGATAAAAAAATTTCCCCCTCTTGTTTTACCACTTAATATATTAAGCTGATGGTTATTTTTAGCTTGAGTATTTCCATATAAAAAATGAAATAGTCTTTCCTATATTTTTATTTTAATTTTGGATTGTATTAAAGTATTTACTTGGCATAGATGCATTTTGTAAGAATACACATATAAGGAGTAATTGCAGTTGTCAGTAAAAAAAACAACTGAAGATTTTAAGGCTTTTTCACAAGAGATTTTAGGTCACGTGAATAGAGACGTATCAAGAGTCGACTTTCTTCACGAGGTACTGAAGAGGTTCTTGTCATTTTCTGGATGTGAGTTTGTTGAAATAATGATGAAGAAACATGACAAGTATATCAGTTGTAAAATTAACCAACGGGTTGAAAAATCATTCCAATATAGCGCGCTAAATTTTAATAACAATGGAATTGAAGCGGTGCAAAAATTTCAGAAACCGACACCTATCGAAAAATTACAAATTGATATTATTGAGCAGCAATTCGACCATAGTCTACCAAATTTTAATATTAACGGTAGTTTTTGGACAGGCGATGTAGAAAAAGATATTGATTTGAAATCTGAATTAGAAAAAGAAAATAGAACTGGTAGCCAGAATTTAGAAAAAGATTATAAATCCTTAGCTATAGTTCCTATTTATTTTGTAGATAATATTATTGGATGTCTGTTATTGGTGAGTAAACAACCTGAGTATTTTAGTGAAGATGATATCCAGCAGTATGAGGGTTTATCGCATAACCTTGGTATCGCCCTTATAAATCAACGTGCTCAAGCAGCACTACGCGAACGAGTTAAAGAATTAACCTGCCTATACAGTATTGCGAAGGTGTCTGAACAAAAAGATTTATCTCTAAATGATATTTTGAGGGGTATTATAGAAATTATTCCTCCTGCTTGGCAATATCCAAAAATTGCTATGGGTAGAATATCTATAAATGGAAATATTTTCTCAGCACCAGGTTTTCGTCAAACTAAACAAAAGCAGACTGCGGATATTATTCTAAATGATGAAAGACGAGGTTCTGTTGAGGTGATCTATACAGAGGATAAACCAAACCTTGATGAAGGTCCTTTCCTGCGAGAAGAAAGAAATTTGATTGATATCATTGCGAGGCAAATAGCTTTGATTGTTGAACAGAAGGAAGCTGAGAAGAACCGGTTGAAGCTGCAGGATCAGATCAGGCATGCAGATCGATTAGCTACAATAGGACAACTTGCAGCAGGGGTGGCTCATGAACTTAATGAACCGTTAGGTAATATTCTTGGTTTTGCACAGCTTATAAAGAAGGATCAAGAACTTCCTGACAATGTAAACAAAGATGTTGATGGAATTGTGGATGCCTCTCTAAATGCACGTGAGGTGATAAAAAAACTTTTGATATTTGCCCGGCAAGCGCCATCTAAAAAAGAATTGGTTAACCTAAATCAGTTAATAAGAGACGGCTTACATTTCTTTGAGGCCCGATGCGCGAAAGAAGGAATCGAATTGGTTCGTTTGCTCTCGAACCATTTACCAGAAATCTATGGTGATCAAGCACAACTTAATCAGGTATTAGTCAATCTTGTTGTAAATGCCATTCAAGCAATGACGCACGGAGGAAAGCTTATCATAGAAACCAAAACCGCTAATGATAATGTCTATCTGATAGTAAAAGATACGGGCAATGGTATGACCGAAGATGTATTAAAGAAAATATTCCTTTTTTTACAACCAAAGATGTAAACGAAGGAACTGGATTAGGATTATCTGTAGTTCATGGAATAATCACTTCGCATAAAGGTATGATTAAAGCTGAAAGTTCGGTAGACAAAGGTTCCCGATTCGAGATTAAACTACCCATTACCGAAACTTAATATTTTAAGGAAAACTTTTTGAATAATAAAACGGATATGAAGGAAAATATTTTGGTTGTGGATGATTCTCCCCAAACTCTCGAAGTTATCCAAAGAAATCTAACCTTACAGGGTTATGTAGTGTATACTGCCCCGGGAGTCGAAGAAGCAATTAGAATTTTAGAATCGACTCTGATTGATTTAGTGATAACCGACCTAAAAATGCCAAAGGTTAGCGGGCTTGATTTAATTAGACATGTACGCGAGAATTTTAAGAATACGGAAGTAATGATGATCACCGGCTACGCCACTATCGAAGGCGCAGTAAAGGCAGTTAAAACTGGGGCTGAAGAATTTCTTGCCAAACCGTTTACAGATGAAGAACTCACGTCTGCCGTTAAAAGGTCACTAGATAAACTTCGGATGAATAGATCCAGCAATAGTAAAACAACTAAAAAGCCAGAAGCTAAATATGGTCTTCTTGGTGAATCAAAAAATATGCAGGAAGTCTATCGAGCCATTTCGAAAGTTGCATCTGCATCTGCCAATGTACTTATCACTGGAGAAAGCGGCACTGGGAAGGAACTTGTAGCAAGGGCGATACACTATAATAGTCCACGATCTTCAGCTCCATTTATACCTGTAAACTGTGGTGGTATTCCAGAGGGTCTTCTCGAAAGCGAACTTTTTGGTCACGTTAAGGGAGCATTTACCGGGGCAAGTGTAACACGGGCAGGCTTTTTTCAAACTGCTGATGGTGGTACTATCTTTCTTGATGAAGTAAGTGAAACAAGCTTGTCTATGCAGGTAAAGCTTTTACGAGTACTTCAAGATAAGGAAGTATGTATGGTTGGAGCCAATCGGGCACAAAAAGTTGATGCTAGAATTCTGGCCGCAACTAATAAGGATTTATCAAGTCAAGTTAATAAAGGTGCTTTCAGGGAAGACCTGTTCTTTCGTTTGAATGTTATTAACATTAAGGTTCCCCCATTAAGGGAAAGGAGAGAAGATATTTTGTTATTAGTAAATTATTTTGCTAATAAGTATGCCGAAGAGTTTGGTAAAGCATCACCGCAGTTTTCTAACAAGGCCTTAGATGTATTTGAAAATTATAATTGGCCAGGAAACGTTAGAGAACTTGAGAATGTAATACAACGTCTTTTAGTCATGGAGGATGATAACATTATTGATGCTCCTGATTTGCCCTCCTTAATGAGGTTTTCTGCATTGAGAGAAACAGGTTTTACTCGTAATCTGGCTGAAGTAGAGGCAGAATACATTAGCAATGTATTATCAAGTGTTGAAGGTAATAAAGCAAAAGCCGCGAGGATATTGGGAATAGACCGGAAGACTTTACGTGAGAAATTAAAGAAACTGGTACTAACAGCTTAGCTAATGAATAAGGGGGAGATATTCCCCACTGGTTCATTTTTCCCCGCTTACAATTTCTTTTCTTTTAGACTGCCACTGTTTCCATTATTAAATCATCATTGCTTAACTATTTAAATTTATTAGACTTACCTTTTAAATTTTTAGAAAAACATCAATTCTCCGATCATAATCCAATTATTGGCATATCCTTTGCCTTTGCAGTATCAAAAAGTGTATGATGATAAGTATATATAATTCATTAACATCTTTTATTCAGAGCTTTGTAATAGAGGATAGGATGATTTACAGCGAAGAGATAGGTCTTTGTGCAATATGTAACAATGTTGCCACTTGCTTTCATCGCAGGAGACATGATCAACCAGTATGGCAGTGTGAAGAGTTTGACGATTCTGACTTAACGGAAGCAAAACAAAAAGATAATGCCAATATGCAAAATGTTAGCATGGAAGAAGTGAATGATAATTGTGATGAACATCCAAATAAACTTGGGGGACTATGTTCAAGTTGTATACACCGTGAAGTCTGCACCTATTCTAAACCAGATGGTGGTGTCTTGTGTTGCGAGGAATATGAATAGATAATTATAGGAAACCATTTTGGGAAAACTGTTTTAAGGGAAATATAATATGGAACCTGAAAATGTGAATCAAATTCTTGAGGATAATATTTATAGGACAACAGGACTGATTGCAATTCTTGAAGAAATTCAATCCAAATACAGTTACTTACCCGAGAAAGAGCTAAAAGAAGTAGCAGAAAAAACCGGACGCTCACTTGTAGATATATATGGAATTGCCACATTTTATAAGTCCTTCAGCTTAAAACCAAGGGGTAAACATCTTATCTCCGTATGTTTAGGAACTGCTTGCCATGTACGCGGTGGTCCTGCAGTTGCTCGAGAACTTGAAAAGGCATTGGGAATAAAAGCAGGTGAAACAACTGAAAATAGAGAGTTCACTATGGAAACAGTAAATTGTTTAGGTGCTTGTGCACTTGGACCTGTTGTAGTAGTGGACGGTCATTATTTCCCACAGGTGAAGGCTTCTTTAGTCTCAGATATACTTAGGAAAACTCGCACAGGTCTTGATGTTGTAAAGGTTGAGACTGACGAGCGCATCTTCCCGGTTGAGGTTAGTTGTTCCCGTTGTAATCACAGTTTAATGCATTCGGAAACTATAATTGATGGATACCCTGCTATTCGAGTTACAGTATCATTTGATAACAAACATGGCTGGCTTGCATTATCCTCCCTTTACGGAAGCCCTAGAGTTGTCTCACTATATGAAATACCACCCGGTACTATCTTAAATATTTTCTGCCCTCATTGCCATGCCGAACTCATTGGCGGTGCTAAGTGTGGAGTGTGCGGTGCACCAATGGTGCCTATGATTGTCCGTGGTGGTGGTGTAGTACAAATATGTGCACGACGTGGTTGCAAAGAACACATCTTGGATGTGGGAGGGTCTACAGTAGAATGATGATTTTTCAGAATTGTTTTTAATAGGAGATTATTTGATGAGGAAACATTCATCTGTTAAAGAGTTCAGTAATTTTCGTCAACGCGTTCTAAGTGAAAAAGAGATGCAGCCTGACGAACCAACCCTAGTTGTATGTACTGGTACTGGTGGGCAAGCCAGTGGTTCTAATGATATACTCAGAGTTATTAAACGTTATATTATTGAACGCAGCATGGGAGAAAAAGTTAAAATTAGAGTTACTGGATGCCAGGGTTTTTGCGAAATGGACCCGTTTATCTTGGTTGAACCAGGTCACCAGCTTTATCCTAAACTTAGTATGAAGGATGTTCCAAGAGTAGTTGAAGCTGCTGTTGGCGGATTTGTAGATGAAAGTTTGATTTACCAGGATCCAAAAATTCAAAAATATTACCATTGTCAAAAAGACATTCCCTTTTTTAATAAGCAAACTCGTACAATTCTGGGTAATAATCAGAAATTAGACCCAATAAGAATCTTGAACTATATTGAACTGGATGGCTATGCCAGTCTCGAAAAGGTCTTAACAAAGATTGATCCGGAATGGATTATAAACGAAGTTCTGCTATCTGGTATTAGAGGGCGTGGTGGCGCCGGTTTCCCTACCGGTAAAAAGTGGCAATTAGCAAGAGTTTCGCAAAATGGAGGTGGACAAAAATACATTGTTTGTAATTGCGATGAGGGAGATCCGGGTGCTTATATGGATCGAAGTCTCCTTGAGGGAAATCCTCATGCTATCATTGAAGGGATAATCATTGCAGGTATTGCCATTGGTGCTACTAAGGGATTTATCTATGTGCGCAGCGAATACCCATTAGCAATCAAACACACGCTCATTGCCCTTAGACAAGCAGAAGATATGGGCATTTTAGGAAAAAATATCTTAGGCACAGACATTAACTTTAATATAGAAATCATCCGCGGAGCTGGAGCATTTGTTTGTGGTGAGGAAACAGCCTTAATTAAGTCTATTGAGGGCTTTATGGGTGAACCACAACAGCGTCCGCCATATCCCATTGAAAAAGGGATTAGTGGAAAGCCTACCTGTATTAACAATGTGGAAACGCTTGCTAATATTCCGGTTATTATTAAGAATGGAGGAAAAGAGTACGCTAAAATAGGAGTACCCGGTAATACTGGTACAAAAATATTTTCGCTTGTAGGTAAAATTAAAAATACCGGGCTTGTAGAGGTGCCGCTGGGCATCAAAATGAGCGAAGTTGTTTATGATATTGGTGGTGGTTCTGTAGGTAAGGCCAAAATCAAAGCTGTTCAGACCGGTGGTCCTTCCGGGGGTTGTATTCCAGCTAAGATGTTTGATCTTCCAATTGATTACGATAGCCTTGCCCAAGCAGGATCGATCATGGGTTCAGGTGGAATGATTGTAATGGACGATAATACTTGCATGGTTGATGTGGCTAAGTACTTTATGAAATTTCTAAAAGATGAATCTTGCGGGAAATGTTTCACGTGTCGCAAAGGTACTCAAAGGATGTATGAAATTCTCGAGGATATTTCTACAGGAAAAGGAACACTTAAGGATCTCGATCTTCTTGAGGAACTAGCTCTGGTTGTAAAGGATACTACGATGTGTGGACTCGGGCAATCTGCTTCCAACCCGGTGCTTAGCACTTTGCGTTATTTCCGGGAGGAATATGAAAGGCATATCATTGACAAAAAATGTGATGCTTTTGTATGCACTGAACTTGTGGGTGCTCCATGTCATTCGGCATGCCCAGTAGGAACAGAAGCTTGGCGTTATGTTGCTCATATTGCGCGCGGTGAATTCGAAGAGGCTTACGCTACTATACGCCAAGCTAATCCATTCCCTTCGGTATGTGCCAGAGTCTGTGACCATCAATGCGAAGAACGCTGCCGGCTGGGAACAAGCGGAAGTGATCCGGTAGCTATAAGGGCTCTTAAACGTTTTATAACAGATCGCATTGATCCATTAACTTACAATCCAGTAAGAGAAGCCAGTACCACCAAAGATTCACCTTCGGTAGCAGTCATTGGCTCAGGACCGGCTGGACTTACAGCAGCTCATTATCTTTCACTAAAAGGATATAAGGTTACTGTTTTTGAAGCTGAAGAAGAACCTGGCGGTATGCTGTTCTGTGCCATTCCATCCTACCGGCTACCGAAA
>RCNF010001366.1_pt1 | contig 12806 bp, 9 predicted proteins | sample 2041311 | NCBI WGS metagenome assembly RCNF01 (sample SAMN09708228, study PRJNA481090) | Marine sediment metagenome, whole genome shotgun sequencing project. | biome: marine sediment; feature: ocean; material: sediment; isolation source: Sewage treatment plant 2 marine sediment (STP2) ... | reverse complement strand
CCATGTTCGACCTGGTACCTGGCTCTTAAATGGGTGCAGTTTTTGCTAACAAGATTGTTCGCAACTGCTCGTTTATCCCGATCAGCGGAGCACAAGCTAGATTAGCCTCTTTCTGAACATGTGTCACGCGTATGACTATCGAATATACTAGCGCTACGTTCGCTCGATCTCGAGCAAGACTGGCGCCAGCATTGGCTATTTGAAATAAAATGATAAATCGGTACTTTTTTCTGGTGATCGTCTGCCAGGCCTTGCTGCTGGGCACTGTGGTCGCAGACGAGTCAACCGGGCCAGGCGATGACGAAGCAGGGCCGAAAACGGGCATCACTCCCGATTTGCGCGATGATGCAACCAGGCTAAAACTGCAAAAGGGCGATATCGTCGTGGTACCGATTCCAATCTCGAATCCAACACTGGATACCGGGCTGGTGGTTGGTGGCGCCTATTTTTATCCTCAGACCGCCGATCAGAAAAAGACACAACCTGCCTCCGTAACCGCTGCCGCTGCGATGTACACAAGCTCTGAGAGTTTCGCGTATGGCGTTGCTCACCAGCACTACTGGAAAAATGACCAGTGGCGCTTTGGAGGCGTGTTTGGCCATGCCGATTTGAAGTTGAATTTGCGTTCGCCGTCAGAAACGGCCGATGGCGAAAGTCTCGACTGGTTGATCGACGGCGATTTCTTGTTCGCACAACTTCTCGGGAAATTCACCGGGCGCTGGTATGTGGGCCCGGTTACTCGATTCGTCGATGTGAACCAACGCATCGGCAGCGCTTCATCGCCGGATGAACCCGAAGATATTCCGGAAACCAGGGCAATCGGGCTCGGCGTCAATCTGGAGTACGATCACCGTGACATGCCGTTGAACACGTATTCCGGAAATATTTTTCAGCTCAAAACATTGTTCAATGATGAGTCCTTTGGCAGCGACTCAACGTATCAGTCTTACGATATCTCATACCGCGCTTACCATGAGACGAAAATTCCACTGGTCCTGGCGTGGGAGGTTGAGGCTTGTAAGCGAGCTGGTGATGTCCCTCTTTGGGACATGTGCCGAATTCCATTGCGCGGCTTTTCCGCAACCGATTACTTGGCCAGGAATTCGGTATCCGCACAGTTCGAGGCGAGGTGGCGAGCCCACAAAAAGTGGGGCCTGGTCGCGTTCGCGGGTGGCGGCTATCTCGTAAGCACCTATGTTGAGAGCGATAACAGGGACGTGATACCCAGCTATGGGATCGGTCTGCGCTACATGGTACTGAAAGCCAAGAGAATCAATCTCCGCCTCGACTACGCCAGATCCAGAGACAGCGACGCCGTCTATTTCTCAGTTGGCGAAGCCTTCTAGCTTTCGTATTGCGATCACATTAGTGATGTGGCCATTATTCGCCACAAGTGTTTCACGTCGATGACAGCTTTGGCTGTTGTTATCTCCCGCAGCCAACGGGAGAATCTGCATGCAGCACAAAATACCTGAAATTAGTCGATCTTTGTCCGTCAAAGTTGCCCTTATTGGCCTGATGGTTATGGTGCTGCTAATTCCGGTCGGCATGATCAAGGACGTCATCAATGATCGGCAGATGGTCAGTCATCAAGCCGAACGGGACATCTCGCAGTCCTGGGGTGGGCAACAGTTGGTGGCGGCTCCGATTCTGGTATTGCCTTACGAGGGCATGGAAGCCAATCAATACGGTCGCATTCTGGTTACCGGAAAACGAATATATGTACTTCCGGAGACGTTGGATATTGATGTCGAGCTGCATCCGCAAATTCGCTATCGCGGTATCCACGAGGTGCCGATCTATAGCTCTGTTGTTCGGTTCAGTGGCAGCTTCTTTTTGCCAGACACAAAAGCGCTAAAGGTCGATACGTCGCGAGTCAATTGGGATGAATTATCCATAGCTGTTGGCGTTAGTGATGCTCGAGCAATACTGAAAACTCCTGTCTTGAAGATTGGTGACCAGTCCAGCAGTTTTGTCGCCGGGGGGCTGGTGTCCGATGGTTTGCCTCCACAGATAGTTGCGCCGATCCGGAATCCGTTCAACGAGCAAAACGGACACCGGGTTTCGTTTTCATTTGAGATGAATCTTAATGGCACCAGGAGCCTTCAGTTTTTGCCGTTGGGCGACACAACCAGCGTGACTATGAGCTCGTCATGGGCATCGCCTAGTTTCTCAGGTGCCTACCTGCCAGTGAAACGCGCTATATCGGCAGACGGATTCACAGCATCATGGCAAATATCAAGCCTCGGCCGTTCCATGCCTTCAGTGTGGCGTGAGGGTGAGCTGAACGCCAACGCAATGCCTCAATCGGCATTTGGTGTCGATATTTTCATGCCAGTGGGTCTATACCAGCTAACGCTGCGGGCCACGAAATATGCGGTCCTTTTCATAGGCCTGACATTTGTTGCGTACTTCTTGTTTGAAGTAATGGCCGGTGTGCGCTTGCACTTGCTGCAGTATCTGATGATCGGCTTTGCGAACACTCTGTTTTATTTGTTGCTGCTATCGCTGGCGGAGCACATTGGATTTGGCTGGTCCTACATTATCAGTGCTGTTGCATCCGCAAGTTTGATCGTCGGATACAGTAAATCCGCCCTGAAGTTTCGCTATCAGGTAGGTCTGATTATTGTCGTGATGCTGTGCCTCTACAGCTTCCTGTACATGACTTTGCGTGCTGAAACCTATGCCTTGCTGTTTGGTTCGATCGGTCTTTGGGTGAGCCTCGCGATCATCATGTTCCTGACACGGCGTGTCGACTGGTTTGGCAACAGCTCAAGCACTGCGCAGGAGCTTTGAGCAGGCGAGCCCAATTTCTGTAACCTATTGATTATTCATTAAATTCTCTCATGCGGAACTACGTCACTTCATTTTGGCGTGGATTATGGCAAAAAGGACCTTAGCGTGCTTCGCGCGCAAAACCTGTTGTCGGGAGACTGTCATGAAATTTTCGCTGGGCGTGTTGCTTGCTGCGCTGCCATTACTGACTGTCGCCGAAGTCGTTGTGCCCATCGACTCCGTAGAAGAGCACGTTAATGTTCGTCTGTCGCCGGACTCGAAATCGGAAATTGTTGGTCATCTCAATCAAGGTGATGCAGCGGTGTTGCTGTCAACTGATGGTGATTGGCACGAAGTTGAAATTGTTGGCGGCTCGACTGGGTACATAAGCGTTGACTGGACGAATGTTGTTGCTGAGGCACCGCTGCCCGCGGCAGAGCCATCTGCAGAAGAAGCAGCAGAAGAAACAGTAGAAAGTTCGCCAGAAGTTTCGGCCAGGAAATTGTCAGAAGAATCGTCAGAGAAATATTCAGAAGAAAAAGCCGGCGCGCTCGCAGTTGCGGATCAGCACCTGCCAACCTCGGATGAGGAAGCCCCGGAGCCGGCAGAAACACCTGATATCGCCGAAGCGGCGCAAATCGAAACTCAAGAGCAGGAAGCTGTCGATGAAGACAGCTCGGTGGTTGATGTGCCTGTTGAAGAGTCGGTTGAGGAGGTAGTCGAATCAATCTCTCCTGAAGAGCCGTTGCCCGAAGCGCAGGTGTCTGAAGAAACACCATCTGATACTTCATCGTTGTCGGAAGTAGCACAAGCTGAAGTGGCTGAAATCGATTCGGTCGCAGCGGAGTCAATGACCACGGCACCGGTTGATGGTGAGACGACGATCGTTCCTGTTGCTATTGCTGCACAAGGCCCACGAGGCCCGGCGGGACCACCCGGAGAGGCTACGATCAAGGGCACCCAGAATTTTCTGGTGAAATTCTCCAAGCCTGAGACAGGTGCAAACTCGCAAATTTACGACGATGGCAACAGCGTTGGTATCGGTACAAAGGAGCCTAAACAGCGTCTCGAGGTGAACGGAAACATTCAGATTCACGAGCAGAACAGCAGCGTTGCAGGATTGATGATTACGCAGTCGTCTGGCGAAACCGGCTACATCATGCACAACCGTGCCAGCACACTAACTATCGGTGCGGGTTCAGTAGACCGACTCACCATCGATCGCGAGGGCAATCTTGGTATTGGAGTTTCGCGGCCATCACACCCGATTGAAATGGCCAGCGGTGCACACGTAACCGCCGGCGGTGTCTGGACAAACAGTTCGTCACGAGCCAGAAAAGAGAACATCTCGAACCTGTCGGCGAAAGAAGCACTCGCAGCCTTGTCGCAACTGCAACCGGTGCAGTTCAACTACAAGAACGAGCAGCATGAAAATTACGTGGGATTCATCGCCGAAGATGTTCCTGCGCTGGTTGCGACCAACGGGCGTAACAGCCTTAGCACGATGGACATTGTTGCGGTACTAACTAAAGTCGTTCAGGAACAGCAGCAAAAGATTGCGGAACTTGAAGCTCGATTGAACTCAACAGACCGAGGTCAGGTCAGAATTCAGTAGTTGCGTTTGCCCTCGACGGGGACGAAAAGCTTTAGCTCGACAGTCGCTATTCGGCGACAAAACCGAGTAGATGTTAAATCGATGCGTACTGTGCCAGTCTTTCAATTTATAGTGTCGTTACTGAGTCAAATGTGAATGGAAATGACAGCGAATTATCCTCATAAAAAGCTCGAGTGCCTGCTTCTGTTGGGTACGCTGCTACTGGTTTCAGCCTGCGGAGGCGGAGGCGGAGGATCCGCGTCCGGCGGCACTACGCCGGACCCACTGCCTGCTGTGCAGACTGGAAGTTACTCACTAACAGAGGGCGATGCGGGCGATGCGACGCTCTCAATTGAAGTTAGATTATCAAGAGCCGCGGCAGGTGCGGCAACAATTGATTTCTCGACGGAGGATGGGACAGCCACTTCTCCGGAGGATTATGAGGCGGCTTCGGGCACGGTGTCATTTCCCGCAGGATCGACCTTGCAGACCCTCAATATTATCGTGCACGGCGACACTGATGTCGAAGTAGACGAGTCTTTTCTGCTGCGTTTTTCAAATCCCAGCAGCAATATTGTTGCTCCCACAGGAACATCGACAGGCGTGATTCTGAGCGACGATGTTCCGCTATCGGGTCTTGCTGCCCGGCCACAGAATTTGACCTGTGTCGCTCCGGCGCGACCCCAGGTAAACACCAGTGTCGCAGTCGTCAATGCCTATCCTTCGCTGAGTTTTTCACAGCCGACAAAGATCTTGCTGGAGCCCGTCGCTGATCCGCGCTGGTTTGTGCTGCAAAAGGGTGGTCAGGTTGTCGTGTTCGATCCGGACAACGCGACAACGCTGGAAACGTATCTGTCAGTAGCCGTCAATTCCAGTGGGGAAGGTGGCCTGCTTGGTATTGCTTTCCACCCGGATTATCCGGCCGTGCCTGAAGTATTTTTATCCTACACAAGAACACATTCCGGTCCGTCCATGCGCAGCGTTGTATCTCGATTTATTCTTGATGACACTGAATCGCCGGGAGCAGGCACCGTTGAACAGGTAATTCTGGAAGTTGATCAGGACTTTAGCAATCACAATGGTGGCGACATTGCGTTCGGTCCTGACTCTGACCCTGGCCCTGAACGACTGTTGTACATCGGATTCGGGGACGGCGGCAGTGGCGGAGATCCGAATAATCGTGCGCAGGACACACGTTATCTGCTTGGCTCAATGTTGCGTATTGACGTGCTGGGAGCTGGCGTATCCGCGAGCAACCCCTATGTCATTCCGGGTGACAATCCTTTCGCGTCAGAGGCCAAGTGCGGTCCGGGGGCGAATGCGAGCTCCTGCCCCGAGATCTACGCCTGGGGACTTCGCAATCCGTGGCGTTGGAGTTTCGATATGCCGACGGGTGAACTGTGGTTAGGCGATGTCGGACAGGGCGCGTATGAGGAGGTTGATCTGATTGAGCTTGGTGGAAATTATGGTTGGCGTTGTCGCGAAGGCGCACATGATTTTAATACCAGCGGCTGCGGCGGAAGCTATATTGACCCCGTAACTGAGTATGGCCGTACACAAGGCAATTCGATTACCGGTGGACTTGTCTATCGAGGCTCAGTAATTCCCGGGCTAACCGGCCGCTATGTGTTTGCCGATTATGGTTCCGGTCGAATCTGGGCGTTGCGCTCGGACGGTGCCGGCGGATACAACAATGAAGAAATTGTGGACACTTCGACCGGGCCAACATCATTCGCTGCTGGTCCTGACGGTGAAATTTTCTACACGGATATCAACAGCGGTCGCGTCCGACAGCTTGTGCCTGAAGCTGGCGGCACGGATACGATTCCGGAGCTACTGTCGGACACCGGCTGTGTCGACCCAGCCGATATTACACAAGCTTATGCGGGGCTGATTCCGTACGATATCAACGCGCCATTCTGGTCGGATGGCGCGGTCAAGGACCGTTACCTCGGGCTGCCTGATGGCACGACAATATCAATTGGCGGTGATGACGACTGGACTTTCCCGGCGGGGTCTGTGCTGGTGAAGAATTTCCGACTGAATTCACAGCTTGTTGAGACGCGTCATTTAATGCGCCATCCGGACGGTGTCTGGGCGGGCTATACCTACGAGTGGAATGCTGCGGAGACGGAAGCGACTCGTGTGCGTGGTGGCAAAACAGTGACGGTGAACGGGCAAGACTGGATATTCCCCAGCGAAGCTCAGTGCACGCAATGCCACACATCGGCCGCCGGGTTCGCACTGGGACCGGAAACGGCGCAGTTGAATCGGGATTTCACGTATCCATCCACGTCGATCACGGCAAATCAGCTCGCAACGCTTGATCATGTCGTTATGTTCTCGTCGCCATTACCCGCAACTCCGGGCGCGCTGCCGACAATGCCGGATCCGGCGGACACAGGCGCTGATCTGGATCAGCGTGCACGTGCCTATCTGCATACCAACTGTGCGCAATGCCATCAAGGTGGTGGGCCAACGCCAGTCGATATTGATTTTCTCTACACGACGGCGCTCAGCAATACCGGTGCTTGTGATGTCGCTCCGCAAGCCGGGGATCTTGGATTGACTAATCCAAGCATCATTGCGCCGGGAAATGCATCCAGATCGGTGCTGGTAGCGAGAGTAAATACTCGTGACAGCAACGGTATGCCGCCTGTAGGAAGTACGATTCCTGACGCCGCCGGCGTGGCTTTGCTGACAAGCTGGATCAACAGCCTTGTGAATTGCAACTGACGAGAAAATTCTCCGAAAGTAGTCCGCTTGCGAGTGTCTGTCTCATTCGCGCATCGAATGTGCGGCTTCGATGTGGCGGTGTTTCTGTGACTTGAGTCAAAGGATTCCATGTGGGTCGCGCCCATAATGGGCGCATTATGGAGTTCTTATGAAGAGCCTGCTGGCCCTGATCCTTCTCGCGCTCGGTCTTTGCCATACGGTAAGTGCTGATGTATGGAAATGGACTGACCTGAAAGGCAACACGCATTTCGTCGATACCATGACACCGATTTATACGTGGGTCGGTGATATGGGCAAGACTCACTATAGTGATACCCCCGATCATGAAGACGCCGTTAGCGTCGTATTGGTTTGGGTCTCCAAAGGAAACCTCGCGGAAATTGGTGACGAATCTTTAGAGGAAGAGTCTGGCGGATACGCCTATCCTGGAGAAACGGAAAAACAGAAAGCTGAGCGTGAAGACGAGGAGGCATATTACTGCAAGCGCGCTACAGAAATTTACGATTCCTATGTTAACGCGCCAAAACTGTTCAAAACCGGCGCCGACGGTGAGCGAGAGTATTTGTCCGAAGAATCGGCGGCCGTGACGATTACTGAAACCAAAGCGAAGAAAGACGAACTCTGTCGGTAACCCCTAGTTATCCGACGCTCCCGATGTACCGCTGAATGCGCCGGTTTGCAAGAATGATCGGGTGTTGTCGATGACCAACTCGTCCTCTGTAATATAATGGTGATCTGAATCGACGATTAGAAAGTCGATCATGCCGATAACGCGTGTACTCTCGACTGACACTTTTCCATCGTTCGGCTCGGGAAGCATTGCTGACATAAACGGATTGATCGATCCGCTTCCGGCGATTACGCCCAGTTCAAAGTCAACCGGGCCAAGATGTGAGGGGACGCTGTCAGCATCAGTTCCGAGTTGCAACCCAGCTTCGCCCGAAATCATTTCAGCGCCGGGCCAATCCCGCATTGCGTCAACTAACTCGCTGCCCTGGTTTGGCGGTGCCAGCATTACGACGCGGCCGATGTCGGCAATGGGAGACTTGTGGTGTGCGTAGCGGAGCAATATGCCGCCCATTGAATGTGTTACGAAATGAATTCTGGTAGAACCAGAATCGCGGCACTGCCGCACACCCTCATCGACTGAAAGTGGCACCAGTTCCTCGATCGGACCTGCTTGCGACGGATAGTCCACGTTCACAGTCGTAAAGCCGGCATCGGCGAGCGCCGCTGCCATCGGGCGCATTGCCCTCCAGCTTCGGTTTAGCCCGTGCAAAAGTACAACGCACTCCGACTTGTCGGCTGCGTGCGATACCTCAACCTTCGGTGTCGTCGCGCATGCAACGACACATAGCGACAGAACTGCAGCCAAGCCCATTGGAGCTATTTTCTGTACACGCTTCATTTCGGTGAGTTTGCCAGAAGACAAGACTATATGCCGCATAGGATAGTTGCCGGCATGGCCGGGTTTCTGCGGCTTATCGTGACTAATGGTTTCACCTGCAATAAAAAAGTTTGTTTGTTTCGTTCGAAAGTTTACGTCGAGTATTGTCATCGTTGGTCGCAATGCTTTGTGCCTTTCAGAAATTGCGTATAATCGATCGTTCGTACTCTTGCAGCGGACGAACTAAATGGAAGGCGGGATTTTCGATCAGGGTCTGACTCTCATGCTTGTTGGTATGGGCACGGTCTTCACCTTTCTCGCAGTACTTGTTACGGCTATGTCGCTCATGTCTCTGCTCATCCGACGGCTGACACCTGCAGCAGAGGACGCTGGCGTAACTGACGAGGAAGTTGTTGCAATAACCGCGGCGATTTCGAAACACCGACAACAATAAGCACCTGGACACTGAACGATTATGAGCGAACCGAGAAAACTTGGCATAACAGAAGTAGTATTACGAGACGGGCATCAAAGCCTGTTGGCGACGCGCATGCGCCTCGACGACATGTTGCCGATTGCGGAAAAGCTGGACAAGGTTGGGCTCTGGTCTGTTGAAACCTGGGGTGGCGCCACGTTTGACTCCTGCATTCGCTATCTCGGTGAGGACCCCTGGGATCGCATCCGACAGTTAAAAGCAGCAATGCCCAACACGCCGCAGCAAATGTTGTTTCGTGGCCAAAATATATTGGGGTATCGGCACTACGCCGATGACCTCGTCGCAAAATTTGTTGAGCGCGCTGCCACCAATGGTGTTGATGTATTTCGTATTTTCGACGCACTCAATGACATGCGAAATCTTGAAACTGCAGTCAAAGCTACTTTGGTCGTTGGCAAGCACGCGCAAGGTACGATTTCATATACGGTGAGTCCCGTGCATACGGTTGATCTTTGGGTGGATCTCGCCCGGCAGATCGAAGATATGGGTGCACACTCAATCTGTATTAAGGACATGGCAGGTTTGTTGAGGCCGTATGTCGCATATGACCTGGTAAGCCGACTGAAAAAGGCGCTGGACATTCCGGTGCATATGCACTGCCATGCGACCACAGGACTGTCTATCGCAACTTGCCTGAAGGCTGCTGAAGCTGGTGTGGATAACATCGATACCGCGATTTCTTCGATGAGTATGACTTACGGTCATTCCCCAACTGAGTCACTGGTCGCGATGCTGGAGGGGTCCGAGCGACCAACGGGTCTTGATCTGGTCCAACTCGAGGAGATTGCAGCTTACTTCAGAGAAGTACGCAAAAAGTACGCTCAGTTTGAAGGTGCGTTGCGTGGTATTGATTCGCGAATTCTTGTTGCTCAGGTGCCAGGAGGCATGTTGACCAATCTTGAGAATCAACTGCGTGAACAGAACGCCAGCGACAAAGTCGATGAGGTATTGATCGAGATACCGAAAGTGCGTGAGGATCTTGGCATGTTGCCGCTGGTGACACCTACGTCGCAGATTGTCGGTTCGCAGGCGGTAATTAATGTGCTGTCCGGCGAGCGTTACGCGAACATAACCAAAGAGACGGCCGGTGTGCTGAAGGGTGAGTACGGAGCTACGCCGACCAAGCCAAACCCCGAATTGCAACAGCGAGTGCTCGACGGCGCCGAAGCGATCGTCTGTCGCCCGGCTGACCTGCTCGAGCCAGAACTCGACAATCAAACAGAAGAACTGACAAAGATCGCGAAGGAGCGGGGCATCAAACTCGCGGCCGATGTCGTGGACGACGTATTGACCTATGCGTTGTTTCCGCAGATAGGGCTTAAATTTCTTGAGAACAGAGACAATCCCTCCGCGTTCGAGCCAGTTCCGGATCCCTCCACTAAAGCACCAGCCGCTGCTTCGGCCGCGACCGGACGCGCCGGTGAGACGGTCGCCTATTCCGTGCGGGTCAACGGCAAGACGTTCTCCGTCGAAGTGGCTGAAGGCGGCGAGTTGACCAAAGTGCAGCGAGCCCAGCCAACGGGTTCGCAACCCTCGTCCGGGGCCGGTGAGACTATTGATGCCGTACTTGCAGGCAATATATTCCGCGTCGACGTAGCTCCTGGAGATGTTGTTAGTGAAGGACAAGCTCTACTCGTCGTTGAGGCCATGAAAATGGAAACGACGATCAGCGCGCCCAGAGATGGCACCGTAAGCAACGTGTTCGTCAAGGAAGGAGATGTTGTGAAAGTGGGCGACCCACTTATCGCAATCGACTAATGAGTGCTGTTGAAGAAATCTGGCTTGGGTCCGGTCTTGCCCAAATTACTGGCGGGCAAACTATCATGCTGGCTCTGTGCCTGCTCTTGTTGTATCTCGGAATCGTGCGCAAATTCGAGCCACTGTTGCTGGTTACCATCGGCTTTGGTGGTCTGCTGTCAAATATTCCCGGTGTTGAGATAGCGACAGGTGACGGCCTGCTGCATCTGTCCTATGTGATTGGAATTGAGACGGGTGCATTCCCTCTGATTATCTTTATGGGTGTGGGAGCATTGACGGATTTCGGGCCCTTGCTCGCGAACCCGAAAACTCTGTTTCTTGGTGCTGCCGCCCAGTTCGGAATTTTTGCGACGCTCTTGGGCGCATTGGCACTTACATCACTCGGGTGGATGGATTTCTCGCTGCGAGAAGCTGCCGCTATAGGCATTATTGGTGGCGCCGACGGGCCTACGGCCATTTATGTCGCGGGAAAACTTGCGCCGCACTTGCTTGGTCCGATAGCGGTAGCGGCATATTCCTACATGGCGCTGGTGCCATTGATTCAGCCACCCATAATGAAGGCGCTGACGACGCAGGCAGAACGCGAAATCAAGATGGTTCAGCTGCGCGACGTATCCAAAGCCGAAAAGATCGTTTTCCCACTGCTGTTGCTACTCCTGGTCGCCATGTTACTGCCGTCGGCAGCACCACTGCTCGGTATGTTGTGTTTCGGTAATTTGATGCGCGAATGTGGAGTCGTTGATCGGCTCTCCGATACTACGCAGAATTCGCTGATCAACATCGTCACTATCTTCTTAGGTTTGGCTGTTGGTTCCAAACTAAGCGCGGAGCAGTTTCTGGTGCCCAGTACGCTGGGTATCCTGCTTCTCGGCATGGTTGCGTTCGCGATCGGCACGGCAAGTGGAGTGTTGATGGCGAAACTAATGAATGCCGTTTCCCGTCAGCCGATCAATCCCCTGATCGGCGCGGCGGGGGTATCGGCGGTCCCAATGGCGGCGAGAGTTGCGAATAAGGTCGGGCTTGAAGCAAACCCGCAGAACATATTGTTAATGCACGCGATGGGTCCGAATGTGGCCGGCGTGATCGGTTCTGCCATCGCGGCCGGTATCATGATCATGTTCACTTCCTAACGCTCTGACGGCTCCGAGCCAGATTCGGCGGAAGGTCATCTTTCTAAAGCGCTGAAAAAACATTCTGAAGACATTACAATCGCCGGGTCCCAGCGGTCTCAAATCAGGAAGTTAATGCAGTGAAGCTCTCGATAGTTATTCCAGCCAAAAACGAAGCCGCCGCGATTGGCGATGTTGTCAGGACAGCGCTCGATGAGTTTTCGGGCGCTGAGGTGATCGTTGTTGACGACGGCTCAACAGACGGCACTGCAGATGCCGCTGAGCAGGCAGGCGCAATAGTCATCAAACATCCCGAGAGTCTCGGTAATGGTGCTGCGGTCAAAGCCGGAGCCCGAGCTGCAAGCGGCGATGTGTTGGCAATGATGGACGGTGACGGGCAACACGACCCACGCGATTTGAAACGCCTTCTTGCGAGGCTCGACGAAGGCTATAAAATGGTCGTCGGCGCGCGAGATTCCGGTTCTCATGCCAGTGTTGGCAGGCTGTTTGCGAATGGCCTCTACAATAAGATGGCATCGATTCTGAGCGGTCGGGAGATTCTGGATTTGACGTCTGGATTCAGAGTTGCGCGCGCGGATCTCTTTAAGCAGTTTCTGTATCTGCTGCCGAACGGCTTTTCTTACCCTACGACGATAACGATGGCTTTCCTGAGGTCAGGTTATCCGGTTGTGTTTGAGCCAATCAAAGCCGCAGATCGAATAGGCAAAAGTCATATTCGCCCAATACGCGATGGCGTTCGCTTTCTGATTATCATATTCAAGGTCGCGACGCTGTATTCTCCGCTCAAAATATATTTGCCGGTCAGCGGACTCTTTTTCGCCACCGGGGTAGGCTATTATCTGTATACTTTTTTTACGGCGGGTCGCTTTACGAACATGAGCATGCTGATTATTAGTGCATCGGTGATCATCTTTCTGATCGGACTGATTT
>RCNF010001362.1_pt1 | contig 12815 bp, 11 predicted proteins | sample 2041311 | NCBI WGS metagenome assembly RCNF01 (sample SAMN09708228, study PRJNA481090) | Marine sediment metagenome, whole genome shotgun sequencing project. | biome: marine sediment; feature: ocean; material: sediment; isolation source: Sewage treatment plant 2 marine sediment (STP2) ... | reverse complement strand
GTCTGGGCCTGCGGCAGCGCCGGTGTCTACGGTTTCCTGTTCGGCCTGGGGAAACTGGTGCTGGGAGAGCCGGTCGCAGCGGTGCCGCTGTTTGCGCTGGCGGTCGGTGGCGCCGTGGTGGTGACCAGGGAATTGCGAAACACGTGATTGTGCCCGGTCAGATCTTCGTGAACTCTTCGGTGAACCGGTAGCCGATTCCCCAGACGGTCAAGATCAACCGCGGCCGGTTCGGGTTGTCCTCGATCTTGCTGCGCAGCCGGTTCACGTGGCTGTTGACGGTGTGTTCAAAGACTTCGGCGTCTTCTTCCCAGACCAGATCCAACAGCTGGCGACGACTGAACGTGCGTCCCGGCATGGCGGCCAGGGTGTGCAACAGATCGTACTCCTTTACGGTCAACTGAACGGGTTCGCCGTGGACCTGCACCTTGCGTTTGCCGTGATCGATTTTAAGAGGACCGAAGTCGAGGATGCGATCGCCGGAGGTGATGCGGCCCAGTTCCTCAGCCCGTTCGATCCGTCGGTAAAGGGCCTTGATCCGGGCGGTAAGTTCCCGGATGCTGAACGGCTTGGCCAGGTAGTCGTCGCAGCCGAGTTCCAGGCCGAGAACCTTGTCCGCTTCCTGGACCCGTCCGGTCAGCATCACGACCGGAGTCCGCGTGTCGATGGCGCGGATTTCGCGCAGAACGTCGATCCCGCTCATGCTCGGCAGCATCCAGTCCAGAAGGACCATGCCGTACTGGCCGGCCTGGAAGGCGCGCAGACCGGCCTCACCGTCGGCGGCGGCGTCAATCTTGTAGCCTTCGGCCGTCAAATGGAGGGTCAACAGATCAATCAGTTCGCGTTCATCCTCGATGACGAGGATTTTCCTGATGGCGCCCGTGGAGGCATCCATGGATACACTGTCCTTCCCGTGGGGTTGGAATCTCGCCAAAAGGACATACCCAATCCCAAGCAGGTATACGGCTCATTTTGGTAAGCCGAAAACCTCCGGCAACGATCCCTGAGTTTCCGTAACTATTCATATAGTAGAATGATACGGACATGGCAAGGGGGCCTGGATTGGACTCTGGAAATGACAGCGAACAAGTAGCCTTTTGCCGTCCGGTAAATAATATCGCGAAAACGCCATTATTTCGTGATACTTATGTGAGTCTTTCAGCGGGGAAATCTGGATTTTTTGAGACCATTTATCCAGAAAAGCCGGGGGATTTCACCGGACCAACCAGCGGTTGCCAGAGGCTGTCCGGGGGGTGATACTTTGCCGGCCCCAGGGATTCGTTTTTTTGACAGGAGCGTCCATGACACGATCGAATATCGCCACGAACATTCCTTGGCCCGAGGTGGGGGAAACCATCCTGACCCTGGATTCGGTTTCCAAATCCTACGGCAAGGTCCATGCCGTCAAGGGTGTGAATCTGGAAATTCCGCGCGGCAGCATCTACGGTTTTCTCGGTCCCAACGGGGCGGGAAAAACAACCACCATTCGCATCATCATGAAAATCATTCTGGCCGATGGCGGCACCATCAACCTGGCCGGCCGTTCCCTCGACACCGATATGCGAGACCGGATCGGTTACCTGCCCGAGGAGCGCGGACTCTACCGCAAGATGAAATGCCTGGACCAGCTGTCCTACCTGGCGGAGCTCAAGGGCGTGCCTCGCGGTGAAGCACGCAAGCGGGCCGACGCCTGGTTGAAACGTATGGGCCTGGAGGAGTGGCGCGATCGCAAAGTGGACGCGCTCAGCAAGGGCATGCAGCAGAAGATCCAGTTCGCCGCAACTTTCATTTCCGAACCCGATCTGGTCATCCTCGACGAGGTCTTCAGCGGCCTGGATCCCTTGAATATCGAGCTGCTGCGGGACATGATCCTGGAGGAAAAAGACAAGGGCACGACCATTCTTTTTTCCACCCACATGCTTGCCGAAGCTGAGAAGATCTGTGACGCCATCTGTCTGATCGAAGGCGGAGAAATCATCCTCGACGGTCCCCTGGACAAGGTGCGGGCCGACTTTCCCCTGGAATCCCTACGGGTGGCCTGGGAGGGGAATCCGGAACCGCCGGCGGACCTTGCGGGGGTGCTGCACCGCGAAAAAACAGAGGGCAGCTGGCGGTTGACCCTCGCCGAAGGGGTCAATCCTCGGGAGCTGTTGCCCGACTTGATGGCCTTCGGCCCCTTGACCCTGTTTTCGGCCAACCGGCCTTCCCTGAGTGAGATTTTTCTCGAAGCGGTGTCCCGTCACCGGAAGGGAGGGGCGTCGTGAGAAAGATCCTGACAGTCATCCGCAAGGAATACCTGGAGAGAGTGCGATCGAAGAGTTTTTTGATCGGTACCCTGCTCGGCCCCCTTCTGATGTCGATGTTCATCGTGATTCCCGTGCTGGTGGCCGGCAAGGGAAGTGAAGACACCCGCACTGTGGGCGTGATCGACCCCTCGGGCCTGTATTTCGACTCCCTGGTCGAGGTGATGGCGGACTGGGGACGGGAAAACGTGAATCTGGCATTGATGACCGGCGGTTCCGGACCCACCGAGGCAGCCTTGGACGAGATGAAAGACGCCATCCTCACCGAATCCATCCACAGCGGCATCCTGATCGCCGTGGATTTCCTGGAGTCGGGCAAGGCCACTTTCTACAACCAGTCCGTCAGCGCGGTCTTCATGCAGGAAGAGGTTCTCGAACCGGCCATGAACCGGGTCCTGCGCGAGGGCCGGTTCGCCGCCGCCCAGGTACCCGACTCCCTGTTTTCCTATCTGTCGGAGCGTACGGAGTGGTCGAACATCGCCCTGAACGCCGAGGGTGGGGAAGAGGAGCAGGACGAGGATGTGGGATTCGTCATGGCCTTTGTCCTGATCATGATCATCTACCTGATGGTGATCATGTACGGCAGCCACACCTTGACCGCGGTGATCGAGGAAAAAAGCAGCCGCATGGTCGAGGTCCTGCTGGCCAGCATTTCCCCGGGCGATTTGATGCTGGGCAAGGTCATGGGCATTGGCCTGGCCGGCTTGACCCAGTTCACCATCTGGACCGGGACCCTGTTTGTGCTCAGTCAGCGGGGTGTTTCGGTGGGTGAACTGAGTCTCGACACGGCCTTCTTGACGCCCGTGATTTTGATCAATTTCATCGCTTTTTTCCTGCTCGGATTTTTTCTGTACGCCACGCTCTACGCAGGCATCGGAGCCATGTGCAACACGGTCCAGGACAGCCAACAATTCCACACGCCGCTGGTCATGGGGCTGGTGCTGCCCATGATGATGCTCAGCCTGGTCCTGCGCTCCCCCGATTCGACCGTGTCGGTGGTGCTCAGCCTGATCCCGTTGTTTTCCCCGGTGATCATGTTCATGCGGGTGTGCGTGGAAACCCCGCCACTGTGGCAGATCGCGCTGTCCTGGGCCCTGATGGCCCTTTCGATCTGGCTGGCCGCGCGGATGGCCGGCAAGCTGTTCCGCATGGGGATCCTGATGTACGGCGCCTCGCCCACCTGGGCGACGCTGATCAAGGTCTTGAAGAACTAGGGCATGATCTCGAAACCGAAGCGGTCGCCGACCTCGATCAGGTCGACCACTTCCATGCCCTCGACAACCTCGCCGAAAATGGTATAGCGGCCGTTGAGGTGGGGCTGCTCGGACAGGGTGACGAAAAACTGGCTGCCGCCGGTATCCTTGCCGTCGTGGGCGATGCCCACGGCGGCTCTTTTGTATCGTGCCCGGCTCCATTCACTGCGGATGGTGAAGCCGGGTCCTCCCCAACCGTCCCCGCGGGGATCGCCGCCCTGGACCACGAAATCCGGAACGACGCGGTGGAAATTCAAGTCCTTGAAGTAACCCTTGCCGATCAGATCGAGAAAAACTGCGCAAGTGTTGGGAGCGATCTCTCCGTTAAGCGCGATGACGAATTCTCCCCTGGGTGTAACGCACCTGATTTTGGGAGCTTCAAAAGGGCCCGTGACCGGTGGTTGCCGTCGACCCCGGGCAACCGCGGGCAAAGTAGCTTTGAGGCTAGCCTCGGTGGGGATGAGATTCTTCGGCAGCAATTCCGTGGTGACCGCAGCCTGACGTCCTTCCAGCCGGATGCGGATGTCGGCCGAATCAAATGACTGCCGCAGCAGGGTGGCGGCTTGGGACTTCAAACTGTCGGGCCCCTGCCAGGACCCTTTTTCCTTGTCCAGCATCTTACCCATGCCCGCCAGGACCCCCCGCCTCAACTCGAATCGGTCGGGCCCGGCCGCGCGGTTCCACAGGCGTATCAGGGCGCTCAGCGAACCGCAGCAGGGGAAATCTCCGACAAGGTTGGCACAGCTGGTCGCGACCACGAAATCCTCATCGTCCAGGCCGGCATAGAGATGACTTTCCAGCCTGGCCTCGGCGGACGAATCGTGCACCAGCTGCGGCCGTTCCTTCAATACGTGAGCCAGGCCTTCGTAGGCGGCCTCACGCACCATGGCGTTGTGGAAAACAGGTCGTTCATTTTCGCCGAAGTCGGTGGGGAAATCGATCTCGGCATAGTGGAGCAAAAGCGACGCCGGATCGGGATGATGACGGCTGATGGCCCGTACTCCCGCGGCCAGGACACCGGGAGAGTCTTCCGTTTCGAGGCCGGTTACCAGGTCGTCCGCCGCACCGGATCCCCGCACGGCCGCAAAGGCAGTGAAAGCCGCGGTGCGAACTCCGGGACCGGGCCGGTCCAGGTGGGACCGGGCCGATCGGGCCAGACGAATGCGCCACACAGGCAGCAGGCTTTCCTGCTCCGCGGCTTCGGGTGGCAACGGAGCGGATTTCACCAGGACCGCCATGGCGCCCAGGGCCGTTTCGGCCACATGGGGATCGGAACTGCCGGCAGCATTAATCAGGAGCGAGGCAACCTTTCCGGGTTCGGTGGCCGATTCGTCCAGCAAAGCCTGGCCGCCCAGCCGGCCCAAAGCCCGGCAACCGGCGATCACGACGCGGGAGTGATCGCGCCGCCGGAAATCGGCGTGACTCTCGAATCCCTGCAGTACGGCGGCCAAGGCGGCCGGGCTTTCGATGCGCGCCAGGCAGCGGTAGGCGTGCACTCTGACCTGGGTATCGCTGGCCTCGGCGAACGAGGTCATCAGCGGGGCGGAGGTGGAATCGACCACCATTTCGGCACACCGCAGGACCCGCCAGCGGACATCCGCTTCAGGCCGGGTCAGTCCGCCCTGGATGGCGTTCAGGATTTTTTCCCTGTCGGCATCTTCAGCCATGTTGCGCAAGCTGTCCCAGGCCAAAGCGGCATCTCCGGCTTCCCCGTGGACGGCGGCTTTCATCAGGGCCTGGCCGTCATTGGTGACGTGGGCGAGGCCCGCCAGGGCAGCCAGGCGGATAGAGGTCCTGGGGTCCTCGGTCGCCTTTTCCAGGTAAGGGACGGCGTCTTCATTTCCCAGCAGGCCCAGGCTCCAGGCGGCTTCGGCCCGGACGGTAACGCTCGGGTCCTCGAGGGTGTCCAGGAGCTGGGGCAGCACGTCGTCACGACCGATGAGGCCTGCGGCACGGACCGAGGCCAAACGGACGTGGGCATCCTTGTCGGTGAGCATGGCCAGCAGTGAGTCCTGGGGAGCCAGTCGCTGGTCCTGCCAGTGGGCGATAGCTCTCAGTTTGACCTGGCGGTTTTCGGGTTCGGGAAAGCAGCCGGCCAGGAAGGCCAGGACCAGGGCTCCGAAGGCGAAGATGGGAAATTTCCGGCTCATGACGACTCCCGTTATTTGGGCCACCCTTTTCGATTCCGCAGATGAAGACTAACACCCCGACCTCGTCCGGCCAATCCCGGCTTTTGACCCCTTGACCGGCGGATGTTACCATGGGCCGCCGAGCCAAATTCAATAAGAAGGGTATCCATGAAAGTCGCGATTCTGGGCGCCACCGGGCTGGTGGGCCGGACGATGCTGAAACTGCTTGAGGATTGCGCTTGGCTGAGCGGCGATCCGGTACTCCTGTGTTCGGCGCGCAGTGCTGGTACCAGGTTGGAGTTCCGGGGCCGTCAGCTGGAGTGTCGGGAGGTGTCCGCCCAGTATTTCGAGGGCGTGGACATCGCCCTTTTCAGTGCGGGGGGGCGAACCAGTCGCACGTGGGGGCCGGTGGCCGCAAAGGCCGGCGCCTGGGTCGTGGACAACTCGTCGGCCTGGCGGATGGAAAATGATGTCGCCCTGGTGGTACCGGAAATCAACGGCAAGCTGGTCCTGCCGGTCGCCCAGTGCGATGTCGGCGGCATCATCGCCAACCCCAACTGCTCCACCATTCAGATCGCCCTGGCCGTCGCCCCGCTGGATGAAACATTTGGAGTGACCGAGACCCACGTGACCACCTTGCAGGCGGTATCGGGCGCGGGCCAGGCGGCGGTTGCCGAACTGCAAAATCAAGAGCAGGGAATCAAAGCCGACCCCGAAGGGAACTTCCCCCGAACCATTTTCCGCAATGCGATTCCGGCCATCGGAGCCGCCTTGCCCGACGGATCCTTCGAAGAAGAAACCAAAGTCGTTCGTGAGCTGCGCAAGATCCTCGGGCGCCACAACGACCTGGCCGTGACCTGCACCGCCACCCGGGTACCGGTGGTTACGGGTCACGGTGCGGCGGTGCGCCTGGTTTGTGAAAAGACGGTCGATTTGAAGCAGGCCGTCGCGGCCCTGAGACAAATGCCCGGGGTCGAGGTCGATCCCGATCCTCACGGGTATGCCACCCCTCTCGAAGCTGCCGGCCGGCCCGAGGTTCGGGTGGGCCGGCTTCGGGTCGACGCAGGCAATCCCCATTCTCTTCTGCTGTGGGTGGTGGCCGACAACTTGCTCAAGGGTGCGGCTTGGAACGCGGTGCAGATCGCCGATCTGCTGGCGGGAAAGCCCTCGCGGTGATCCACGGAGCTTCATTCGCACCGGCGGCTTTGAAAGCCACCCCACTCAGCCATCCGCATCCGGCCGTCCGTCTGGGAGCGCTGATCCTGGCCTTGCTGACTTGCCTGACTGTTTCGGCCTGGGGTCTGGCGGTCACTGCCTTCGCCCTCACGGCGGCCCTGACCTGGACCGGAATGGGCCCCGCCAAACAGCTGGTGGCCCTGAAACCATGGGCGATCGTGGCTCTTCTGGTGATCACCGTCCACACCTTTACCACCACGTGGGCCGCTCCGCTGGGACATCCCTCGGTGGCTGGCGCCCTGGCGGGGGGGCAAGCTCTCTTGCGGGTGGCCTGCTCGGTCGGATGTCTGGGCCTGTACCTGCGCGTTTCCCCGTTGGATGATCTGGTGGTCGGGGTGAGCTGGTGGCTGCGGCCGCTTGGTCGCCTGGGTCTGCGAACCGATGATCTGGGTTTGATGCTGGCCGTGGCTCTGGGCACGGCCCCGCTGGTCCTGGGTGAAGGCCGGCGGATTGAAGCGGTGATCACCCTGAGGCAATCGGTTCCCGAGGGCAGTGCCACCGTCGCCCGACCCCATCGCGTGAGGGGATTTTTGCGGCGGTCCGTTGGGCGGGCTGCGGTGATCGTGCCACTCATGGAGTCCCTGGCTCGCCGGGCCGAGGCCTTGACCCTTTCCCTGAAACACCGGCGGCCGGAACCACTGTCAGCCGGCAGCGTATCGGTAGGGCAGATGTTGTTCCTGGTGGTCTGGGCTGCGGGAGTGATCTGGTTGGTGATCCAGGGAACGAAAGAGGTTGTCGGGTGAGTGAAGTTTTCAGGCTGCGTCTGGATCTGGCCTATGTGGGACTCGAATTCCACGGCTGGCAGATTCAACCCGACGCTCGCACCGTTCAGGGTGAGCTGCGCAGCTGCCTGACCCGTCTGCTGGGCAGGGATGCCATTCCGGTGGCCGCAGGCCGGACGGACGCAGGGGTGCACGCTCGGGGCCAGGTGGCGCACCTGACGGTCAACACGGCCGAAGAGGTCCAGAGGATCGCCAGGGCCCTGCCTCACATGGTGCCGAAGGACATCGAGGTCCGCCTGGTGCGCCGCGTGTCTCCGGCGTTCAACGCGCGCCATTCGGCCATCGCCAGGCGTTACAGTTACCGGATTGTCCAGGTGCGGGACATCTTCCGTCCTCACGCCTGGTATGTTTTCCGACCCCTGGATCGCCAGGCCATGGACCAGGCGGCCGCCGCTTTTGCCGGATCCCACGATTTTTCCAGCTTCTGCAAGGCCAAATCCCTCAAGGAAGATCACAACCTATGCGATGTAAGTCATTGCGTCTTTGACTGGAAGGACGATTCGGCTATCTTTCACGTCCAGGCCAACCGGTTTCTGCACCACATGGTGCGCAACATGGTGGGGACGTTGGTGGAGATCGGGCGGCGCGAACGGGATCGGGACGAAATTCCGCGGATCCTGGACGCCCGCAGCCGCAGCGCCTCTGGCCGCATGGCCCCATCGCAGGGTCTGTTTCTCGAAGAAGTTCATTATCCGGAGCAGCTCATGGATCCGGCGTATGTGGATTCCGAAGACCAAGATTGCGACCGTTTTCCGGTCAACCCTCCGGGAGGAGATACCCCATGAAATTTTTCATCGACACCGCCAACCTTGAGGCCATCAAGGAAATCAAGGCCATGGGCATGTGCGACGGCGTGACGACCAATCCGAGCCTCATGGCCAAGGAAGGCAACACGGATACGGACAGCGTTCTCAAGGAAATTTGCGACGTGGTCCAGGGTCCGGTCAGCGGCGAAGTGACCGCGCTCGATGCGGCGGGGATGGTCGCCGAGGGCAAGAAGCTGGCCGCCATCAGCGAACACATCGTGGTCAAGGTGCCCACGACCTACGAGGGCCTCAAGGCCACGGCCGAGCTGGCGGCCCAGGGCATTCCCGTCAACGCCACGCTGGTTTTCTCGGCGAGCCAGGCCCTGCTGGTGGCCAAGGCGGGAGCGGCCTATGTGTCGCCCTTTGTCGGCCGGCTGGATGACGTCAGTGAAGACGGTATGCAGCTGATCAGCGACATCGTGGACATCTACGAAAACTACGGCTACGAAACCGAGGTCATCGTAGCTTCGGTCCGGCATCCCCTGCACGTGGTGGACTCGGCTCTGCTGGGCGCCGACATCGCCACCATTCCGCCGGAGGTCATCAAGAAGCTGGTGGCTCATCCGCTGACCGACAAAGGTCTGGCCGGCTTCATGGCCGACTGGGAAAAATTGCAGGGCGGTAAGTAGTGAACGGGCGCAGCGCATGGATGGGGGTCTTGTTGGGCCTGCTGGCGGGGGTGGCCCTGGGCGGCATATTGCTGGCCATCCGGTCGGACTCCCTTTTCCTGCGTGGGGACCGCGGCGATCATTCCGGACATGAAAACCACAGTGTCGATACCCAGGTCCGAAGCGACACCTCATCGGCTCGGGGTGGTTTTTTCGGTAGCTTCGAGGTTCCCGAATCCACAGCTGAGGCCCTGGCCGACGAACGCGGCAACGCCATCGTCCAGGCTACGCGAGAAGTGGCGCCGGCGGTGGTCAGTATCAACGTGGTGCAGGCCCAGTCGGGGCCCGATCCGTCGATGCAGTTTCTCGAGCGGTTGGGGCTGATCCCCCAGCGGAACTATTTTCGCAACGTGCAGAACATGGGGTCGGGGCTGATCGTTTCCGAAGACGGCCTGATCGTTACCAATCAGCACGTGGTTTCCGGGGCGGTGCAGGTCATCGTGACCCTGTCGGACGGCCGGCAGTACCAGGCGGTTATCCTGGACGAGGTCGCACGATACGACCTGGCCATCCTGCAGATCCAAGGGCGTGACCTGCCGGTGGCGCGCATGGCTGCCAATGACGATTTGCAGATCGGGGAGTGGGCCATCGCCATCGGGTCACCCTACGGTTACCTGCTGGCCGACACGCAACCCACGGTGACCGTCGGGGTGATCAGCGCCTTGAACCGGGATATCCGTCAAACCAAGGGTGAGCGGGCCTACCTGGGCATGATTCAGACCGATGCCGCCATCAACCCCGGCAACAGCGGCGGTCCGTTGGTCAATACTCAGGGTGAAGTGGTTGGCATCAATACCTTCATTTTTTCCGATTCCGGTGGCAGCGTGGGGATCGGTTTTGCCTTGCCGGTATCCCGGGTCATGACCGTGATAGAAGAGATCCGAAATTACGGACGATACCGGGAGGCCAACCTGGGCTTCAGACTGCAGCGGCTTTCCCCGGGGATCATGCACTACCTCAATATCACCGACCCGGTTGGCGCCTTGGTCATGGTGGTGCAGCAGGATTCTCCGGTTTGGAAATCCGGGCTCAGGCCCGGGGATATCTTTCGGGAGATCGAGGGCCTTCCTCTGGATAACCTCGATACCCTTTATCGGGTGGTCTACAATGCCAACGTGGGTGACCGGCTGCAGTTTCGCGCGGAGCGGAATGGGGAGTCATGGAACGGGGAAATAGTGCTGGAAGAAGGCACGGCTCAATAGATGCCAATCGTTCAAAAACTGATCGATAACAACAGGTTACACAGGAGAGTTTAAGTGACATCACAAGATGGCGGCAACATGAGCGAGCAGGCGGCCTCCTGGCGTCGAGTCCTGGTTACGGGCGGGTCGGGCTTCACTGGTATCAACCTGGTCCGGTATCTGCTCGGCAAAGGGGTTAAGGTCCGTTCGCTGGATCTGGCGGAATTTTCCTACGACGATTGCCAGGACAAGATCGAGATCGTCACCGGGGACATCCGGGACCCCGAAGCAGTGGACAAGGCGATGGATGGCGTGGACCTGGTGATCCACACGGCCATGGCGCTGCCTCTTTATCCGCATGACGACATTGTGACCACCGGCATCGACGGCACCCGGCTTCTTTTGCAGACCGCCCAGAAACACGGAGTGGGGCGGTTCGTGCACATCTCATCCACCGCGGTCTACGGCATTCCCGACCACCACCCGCTGGTGGAGGACGATCAGCTGGACGGCGTGGGCCCCTACGGTCATGCCAAGGTCGAGGCCGAATCCGTGTGCCGCGATTTCCAGAAGCAAGGCATGATCGTGCCGATCATCCGGCCCAAGAGTTTCATAGGACCCGAGCGCCTGGGTGTGTTCGCACTGCTTTATGATTGGGCCCAGGACGCCCGCGGTTTCCCCATGATCGGAAGCGGCAACAACCGTTACCAGCTGCTGGATGTTGCGGACCTGTGCCAGGCCATCTGGCTGTGCAGTACCCTGGACGATGAGATCGTCAACGACACCTTCAACATCGGCGCCGCCGAATACACCACCATGAAGGAGGACTACCAGGCGGTCCTCGATTTCGCCGGCCACGGTAAAAAAATCAAAGGGTTCCCGGCCGCACCGGTCATCTGGGGGCTGCGCCTGCTCGACAAAATGGGTATGTCGCCTTTGTATAAATGGGTATACGAGACGGCCAGCAAGGATTCGTTCGTGTCGATCGACAAGGCCCGGCGGATTCTCGGTTACGCGCCCGAGTACTCGAACAAGGACGCACTGGTCCGCAACTTCGAATGGTATCTGGCGCACCAGGCCGAATTCGCCAAAGCTTCCGGTGTGACCCATCGCGTTCCCTGGAAGCAGGGTGCCCTGGGTCTGGCCAAGAAGTTCTTCTAGACGGGAGAATACCGTGATCGCTGTGACGGGTGCCGCCGGTTTCATCGGCAGCAACATTGTGTGGAAGCTGAACCAGGCCGGCCACCAGGACATCATCGTGGTCGACGTGCACCCGACCGATGAGGGCAATGCCAACCTGGAGGCGCTGAAGTACGAGCGCTACCTGGACAAGGACGCGTTTCTGGCCTGGATGGTCGATCCGGACAACGCCGACAGCCTGGAAACCGTTTACCACATGGGGGCTTGCAGCAGCACCACCGAGACCAACGCTGCCTTTCTTGACGAGAACAACTTCGGCTACACCCGGAAACTGTGTCTGTTGTGCCTGGAAGCGGGGGTGCGTTTCATCAACGCCAGCAGCGCGGCCACCTATGGCGGGGGCGAGCATGGCTATGACGACGACGAGTCCGGCCTGGATGATTTACAGCCCTTGAATCTGTATGCCAAGTCGAAACAAGACTTTGACTTGTGGGCGCGGGATGAAGGATTGCTTGAACGTATCGTCTGCCTGAAATACTTCAATGTCTTTGGCCCCAACGAGTGGCACAAGGGCGATATGCGCTCGATGGTGTGCAAGGGATTCGAGCAAATCACCGCCCAGGGACAGGTCAAGCTTTTCAAATCCGATATGCCCGAGTTCGCCGACGGGGGGCAACAGCGTGACTTCGTCTACGTCAAGGACGCCGTGGACATGACGACCTGGTTCGCCGACAAACCCGCCGTGAACGGTATCTTCAACGTGGGCAGCGGCGAGGCCAAGGACTGGAACCGGCTGATCACCGCCATCTTCACCGCGATGGATCGTGAACCGAATATCGCGTACATCATTATGCCCGAGCACCTGAAGGGCAAATACCAGTATCACACCGAAGCGCGCATGACCAAGATCGCGGCGGCGGGGTACGACAAACCACAAACCGTTCTTGAAAAAGCGGTTGCCGACTACGTGCAGAACCACCTGGCACCCAACAAGCACCTGGCTTCATGAGGGACCCGGGACTTTTTCCCATCCCTAGTGCCGATCTACTCGATGGGTTGGCCGCCCTTCCCAAGGCCCTTTCCAAAGCCTTCCCCCTGAAAACCAAACACCGCGCGGCGCTTCCCGGAGGGATCCGCAAGCTGTCGGACTACCTGACGATCGACCGCGAAAACCTGCCCCGGGACTACATGTCGCGGGCGGAATTCCTCGCGGCCTATCTGCATTATTTTCTGCCTTGGAACATCTATCGTCAGGGACGCCTGTTGATGGGGTTGGATCTGGCGTTGAAACCCGGAGCCCGTGTCGTTGATCTGGGGGCG
>RCNF010001360.1_pt1 | contig 12818 bp, 13 predicted proteins | sample 2041311 | NCBI WGS metagenome assembly RCNF01 (sample SAMN09708228, study PRJNA481090) | Marine sediment metagenome, whole genome shotgun sequencing project. | biome: marine sediment; feature: ocean; material: sediment; isolation source: Sewage treatment plant 2 marine sediment (STP2) ... | reverse complement strand
CACCTGGGCTCGTCAGGTGCGCACGAACATGGATTGGGAAGAGATGGGCGCGGCTGTGGTGGGCGGGCTCCAAGAGTGGATTGTTCCGAGCAACTACCTAACCGTCCTGGTGTTCCTCCCGATGAGCCACGAGGTGAACCTTGTGCCGCTTATGGATGCCGATCAGGAAACTCGTTTCGTCACCACACGGACACCCGACCGTGGCGGTGACCTTTCTGTTCACGAGTTGGGTGGTCCACTTGAGGTGCATCGTCTTGGGTTCCTTCAGCCACATCAGTCGGCGCGGTCCGTCAGCCCTGATGAGATCGATGTCGCCTTGCTGCCCGGTCTTGCGTTCGACTTGTTTGGCAACCGTCTCGGACGTGGCGCGGGCTATTTCGATCGCCTGCTGCGGGCGACGCGTACGAACGCAAAGCACGTTGGCGTGGTGCCGGCTGACCTGGTGGTCGATCAACTTCCCGTTGCCCCTCACGATATTCCGGTCGAGTTTCTGGCCACCGAAGAGGGCGTAATCGAAACCGCCTAACCCCGCCTAGTAGAGCGATCGGGGATAGAGGGCGCGGATTTCGGCTGCGTCGATGTGGAACGAGATCTCGTCATCGACGGCAAAGCGGCGGCTTGTCGTTGCTTGGAGGACGGAGTCGCCAATGGCGAACTCCACGTTGTAGGTGCCGCCGCGGTATGTCGATTTCAGAACTACGCCGGTGGCGGGTCCATCGAATGCCACGCGTATGGCCGCCGGTGGAATAGTTAGGCGCTGTTCGCCAGGGTCGAGCTCGCTTGCGATCTTGGCCCAGCCGACATCAGCCCATCCGTCATAAACCTTAGCGTCGACCATGGCAGAGAACCCCAGCATCTGGGCTACAAACTCGTCGCGCGGATCGTCCCACAGTTCCTGTGGAGTTCCTTTGCGGATTAGCCGCCCATTCCTCATGACTGCAACGGTGTCTGCGATAGCGAAGGCCTCGTCACGGTCGTGGGTTACGTAAATCGCTGTCACCTCGAGATCGGTGAATATCGCATGCATTTCTGCGATCAGGTACTCGCGAAGGCCTCGGTCGAGGGCACCAATCGGTTCGTCGAGCAAAATCAATCGTGGCGAGGGGGCCAAAGTCCTAGCCAGGGCGACCCGCTGTTGTTCGCCGCCGGACAGTTCGTGGATGTGGCGGTCGGCAAAGTCGGCCAATCCCACGGTTTCGAGCACGTCATCGAGACGTTCGGTGCGTCTCACCCTGTCCACGCCGTGCATACGGAGACCGAATTCCACATTGCCACGCACCGTCAGGTGGGGGAAGAGTGCATAGTCCTGGAACATGAATCCGAAGCCCCTGTCGTGCGGAGGGACGTCACGAAGGTCACGCCCATCCCAGGAGACAGTGCCGACATCGAGATCCTGGAGACCGGCGACCGCGCGGAGCAGTGTCGTCTTGCCACAGCCAGATGGCCCCATAATCGCGACAACTTCCCCGTCATGGACGGTCAGGTTCACCGCATCCAGCGCAAGCGTGTCTTCAAACTGTACGGAGAGGCGCAATCCCTGAAGCATTAGAAATCCCCCACGGAATCTGTGCGCAATCGCTCTATCAGGAGGACGGTCGCCGCGGTTCCGATCATCAAGAGTGTGCTCAAGGCCATTGCACTAGCGAAACTTTCGCTGCCCGGCCTGCCCAACAGTCGGAAGATAGCCGTCGGAAGAGTGGGATTGGTAGGGAGCGCCAGGAACGAGGTTGCCCCGAACTCACCAAGAGAGACTGCAAACGCAAAGCCCGCACCGATCAGAGCGGCGCGTGTCATCAGCGGCAGATCGATTTCACGCCAAACCCGTTCCGGTGGGGCGCCCAGCATGGCGGCAGCTTCTCGCAGGCGGTCACGAACCGAGCGGAGCACGGGAACCGCGGTCCGGACGACGAACGGTATGGCAACCATTGCGTGAGCGATCGGGATTAGCCAGATTGATGTGCGTAGGTCGATCGGTGCGTCGAGGGCGAGCAGGAATCCGAAGCCAAGAGTCACCGCTGAGGTCCCGAGGGGGAGCATGAGGAGCGCATCAAATGAGCGGGACATCCAACCTCTGCGGTACGCAATGACGGTGGCAGCCGCCAAGCCGATGGCCACGGCCAGCAGAGTGGCGATCACCGCAAACCGTGCCGAGTTCCACATGGCGGTGGTGGCGGGGGCGGCGAGTCCGGCGATTTGTTCGTCCAATCCGGTGTAGGCGGCGAAGGAGTAGCCGGACGCCGACCGGAGCGATCGCTCGACGAGAACAGCGATCGGCGCACCCAACAGCAATGCCATGACCACCAGATTCGAAACCACGTGTATCTGCTGGACGCGGGTGATTGCTCTGGGGGCAGTCTGTGATGGTCGGTGAGTGAACTGGACAGCCTTGCGTTCTTGGTAGCGCGAGTACAAGAAGAGGACGACGGAAATGCCAACGATCTGAAGGAAGGCGAGCGCAGCCGCCACCTCGAAGTTGACGAGGCCTGTCGCCTGACGCCAGATCTCAACTTCGATAGTCGCCTGACCGATTCCTCCCAAGATCAAGATGATCCCAAACGAGGTGAAGGTGAACAGAAACACCAGCGATGCCGCGGACGCAAGAGCGGGGCGGAGCAAGGGGAGGGTCACCTGTCTGAATACCCTGGTCCTGCTGGCGCCGAGCATCTGCGCTGCCTCCAGCAGCGATGGGTCGATTCGTTCCCAATAGGCAGCGACGGTGCGCACCACAATTGAGTAGTTGAAGAACACGTGGGCTACGAGGATTGCCCACACTGTTTCGCGTAGGTCGAACGAGAATGGACCCTGCGGTCCCAGCAAGGCCAGGAATGCGCTGCCAACTACAACTGTCGGCAATACGAACGGGATGACGATCGCGGCCCTCACCAATTTCTTGCCAGGGAAGTCGTAGCGGGCCATGACGTTGGCTGCAGGCAAGGCGAGGAGCATTGTCAGTAGGGTCGACGCAACGGCTTGCCATATGGTGAACCAGGCAACGTTGAGCAGAGCGTCTCTGCGAAATACGGTCTGTAGCGGTCCGAGATCTATGTTCCCGTTTGAGGTGAACCCAGTGATCAGCACCGTTGCCAGTGGGTAGATGAAGAAATACGAAAGAAACGCCAGCGGGATGGCTACCAGTGCGATTCCCCCGCAGCGCGATCTTGTCATCGAAGGATGTCCGTCCATTCGTCGATCCAGGTTTCGCGATTCAGTTCGATAGTCTGCGCGGCCACTTCTGACGTAGCAACTGGGACTGGCGAATAATCAGTAAATACCTCCGGTAGTGTCGCCGCGCTGTTTGCCGGATAAACGAACATATTTAGTGGGATGTCTTCCTGCACTGGGATCGACAAGAGGTAGTCGATGAGCTTGCCAGCGGCCTCCGGGGCATCGGTTCCGGTGAGGATGCCGGCGTACTCGACCTGACGAAAGCAGCCGTCGAGGACGGCAGCCGTCGGAGCCTCGGCCGGTGGTGGGTCGGTGAAGTAGACACCCACTGCCGGTGACGAGGCATATGACACAACGATGGGCCGGGTGCCGCCCGTGCCGCTCCCGCTAAAGGCGCCGATGTATGCCTCTGTCCATCCCGAAGCGACGAGCACCCCATTGTCCTTGAGGTCCTGCCAATAGTTTCGCCAGTTGTAGTCACCCTCCTCGCCGAAGGTTGCAATGGTGGCGAGCAGGAATGCAAGGCCGGGCGATGAACTCGCAGGGTCTTCGACGACCAACATGTCCCGGTACTGCGGATCGGTGAGATCGGTGAGTGTTTGCGGGGGAGCGGTGGTGGTGAACGCTGCTTTGTCGTAGTTGATACAGACGTCCCCAAAGTCGATCGGGGTCACTCGGGAGTCCACCTGGAGGTTGCTTGGTACATCGGTGAGTAGCGGCGACTCGTAGACGATGAAGATGTCCTCTTCGAGCGCCCGCGATAGAAAGGTGTTGTCGACACCGTAGGCCACGTCGGCGATGGGGTTGTCTTTGGTGATGATGGCCTGGCTGAGCATGGTGCCGGCATCGCCAGATTGCAGGACGGTTACGGCAATCCCTGATTCCTCGGTGAAGCCGTCCAGGATGCCATCGGAGAGTGCGAACGAGTCGTGCGTCAATAAGACGAGCTCTGTTGGTTCGTCGGTTGCCTCGCCGGAGTCGGAGCAGCCGGCGATGAGCGTGGCTGCCGCCAACAGAGCGATCGAAAATCGTTTGGTTAGCACTGGCTAGTCCCTCTCGTGGATGATAAGCGCTTGCCCACTAATGACCTGAACAGTGGCTTCGCTGTCGGTGATTTCATTGCTGATGCCACGGGTGGATCCGGGGATGAGCGGATTGTCATCAAGGGGCCATTTCAGCCCTGTCGACTGGCAACTGGCCGGTGCGCCTACAGCCAGCACCGACAGAAGCGGTCCTGCTGTCGCACGATAGGTGCCGTGTTGACCGTTTCGGAGTGCTGTGATGCGGGCTCGCGACGTGAGCCAATCGACATCGATGGCCCGCTCTTGGAGTAGCAACATGGCGTTGGCCATGGTGTGCGCCATCCTGCCGCCGGTGCCACCGATGATCGTTGCTCGATGGAACCCCGCGGCCGTCGCCGCATCGATTGCGAGCTCGAGATCGGTTGCGTCCTTGTCTTCGGGGTAGCGGACGATAGTGATCTGGTCCCTAGCGGCGGCGGCCAGCGCCTCCGGACTGACCGAGTCCATATCGCCGATGACCAAGTCGGGGCGGATTCCAAGCCGGTTGGCCTGGTCGAGTCCAGAATCGGCGGCGATTATCCAGGTGGGTGAGCCGAGGCGCGCCGCCAGACTTGGCTTGACTGGCTTGCCACCGGCAATGATTAATGCCCATCCGGGCTTCGTGGTTTCCACGCTCTTCCTCCGCTGGCATGATCCAGTTCAGGTTCCGCGGGTCGGTGACGTTTGGGGCGTGTGCCCGTACGGCCACCCTCTCAGTTCGGCGTTCCCGAACTCCCCGGGGTGGGGTTGTGAGAGCAGGATACCAGCAGGGTGGTGACCAGTAGCCGCGGCGACTCATCGGCTGCCCTACAGGTAGCCGATGAGTCGGACCTGGAGTAGTCAACCCTCCTTCTGGCAGCCGCCGCAGACCGTTGTGACAAAACCTCTTGACAGGATGACATCACTATGACATTATAACGACATCAAGACAGTGTCAGCCCAGACACAGGCGCAGGAGGATGCAATGTTGTGGACAAACAACCCCGAGATCATGAAGGCCCTGCACGACGAGCGAGTCCGGCAAGTCCGGGCCGGTTGCACTACCCGCAAGCCACGGCTCAAGCTGGTTGCCGCGGATACGGCAACTGACGCAGCTAGCGTCGCCTAGGTAGCTGGCCACCGGAGGACTGATGAATACCGAAGCAATATCCGCCAAGCTAGAAGATCAACTGGTTGCCCAAGGCCGGCTCGCGGGGGTGGACAGCGGATCTGAGCAGGTTGTCGAGGCCCTCCTCGCTGGGCTGGGACCCGCGATCCGGCAAGCTGCGCTCGAAATCGCAGAGCAAGCGGCGGCCGAGGTTGCCGCCCAGCTAACCAACAGTCACATCGATGTGGTGCTCAGCGAGGGACAACCCTCTTTGGTCGTCCGCAGCGATACGACGGAATCTTCCTTCACCACCGATGACCTCGAAGCACGTATGACAGTTCGTCTTCCCACCAATCTGAAGGCGGCCCTCGAAGAAGCTGCTGACGATGCGGGTGATTCAGTCAATAGTTTCGTCCTCAAGACCCTGTCCAGCGGGGCGACCCGCAGCCGCAAGGGCCAAAGAATCCGGGAGACATTTGAGACATGAGTGATCGAACAGAGACTTTCGAGATAGGCGAATCGGTGCGAATCATCGCAGGGACCCGCAGCGGCGACATCACCGTTGTCGGTGGTGAACCGGGTTCAGTGCGGCTGGTGATCGACGGCCCGGGTGCTGCCAGCTACGAGATCGATCAACTCGGTGACGTCATCTCCATTGAGCCACGTCGCAAGGGCCGTTTCATCGGCTCATCAGCAGATATCGTCCTGGAAGTTCCCACGACTGCGAGCCTCGAACTGTCGTGTACCTCGGGCGACATCAACGTGCAGAGCCCAGTCTTCGAACTTCGGGCGTCCGTCGCCAGTGGGGATGTCCGCGTGAGCGCTGTAGAGACGGTGTGCCGTATCAACTCCGCCTCGGGGGACATCAAGATCAGCGGGGCCCAAGATGCGGAAATCAACACTGCATCAGGAACGGTGCGGGTGGGGTCAATCGGGCGAAACCTGCGGCTCAACGCAGCCAGCGGCAATGTATACGCGGACGAGATCGGTGAGAGCGCAATCTGCAAGGTCGTCAGCAGCGATGTCCGGATCAGCGCGTTCCTAGGAACCGAGATTAGGCACAAGTCTATGTCCGGCAACTTTCATCTCGGCATCCCGTCGCGACGCACCATTGAGATGGACTTCTCCAGTCTGTCTGGTCGGCTTCGCAACAAGCTCCCCAAGAGCGATGGCGGTCCGAGCGAGAAGTTGTTAGCGATATCAGTAGCGACTGTATCTGGTGATCTAACCCTGCGTGGCGCCAAGAACTGACTCGACCGTAGCCGACCGTCACCCGCTATCCTCTGCACCGTGACGGCATCCCTTGAACCCCTCGCAGACCGCAGTACCTTGTCCAGGGAACAGGGCAGCTGGCCGACCGGTGGCGAAGACCGGCCCGCCATCATCGGGATAGCCGGAGGCTCCGGGTCTGGAAAGACAACCATCGCCGAGTCCGTAATCAGGGCGGTTGGAGTCGACACCGTTTCGCTGATCCAGCACGATGCCTATTACCGCGACCTCCCTCATCTCGCCCTTGAGGATCGGGCCAAGGTCAACTACGACCATCCCGACTCGCTAGAGACCGAGTTGCTCATCCATCACATCGAGGAGTTGCGGGCGGGCCGTGAAATTCGGCGGCCGGTTTACGACTTCTCCAGCCATCTCCGGACGACGAACACGGTGTTGGTGCGGCCTGAACCTGTTGTGGTGATTGAAGGCATTCTTGTGCTCAGCGAACACGACTTGCGCAATGTGATGGATCTGCGGATCTATGTCGATGCGGACTCCGACCTTCGTCTCATGCGGCGTATGAAACGTGACATCTTCGAACGCAAGCGCACTCTCGACTCCGTCATTGCTCAATACGAGCAGACGGTTCGTCCCATGCACCTGCAGTTTGTGGAACCATCGAAACGTTACGCTGACATCATCGTGCCCAATGTCGGCTACAACGTCGGGGCAGTCGGGACGATCACCTCGATGATCCGCGACGTCCTGTCAGGGGCTCACAAGCGCGCCTAGCTCCCAGTCTGTGGGAACGCCTGTGGCGTTCCTTGCGACTTCGGCTGCGCCGAACTCGGGGGTATTTTGCTTCCTGCTTGTTCGCTCTCGGTGAGGCGCTCGACCAGGGCGTTGACTGCAGGCATCGCTGCGTTTGTGTAGATGCGGTGACCGTAAGCCGAGGCGTGGAACAAGTCGCCCGCAAAAACCTCATCCGGGTTGGTGCGGAATTCGTTCCACCCCAACGACCATGTGTGTGTCTTCACAACATCCGGATAGCGAGCGGTCACACGACGTACGGCGCGATCGAAGGATCGGCCGCGAATCCGGATCAGCGAACGCGCCATTGTGGGGAGGCGAGGTATAGAACCGAGGTCACCAACGCCGGAGACGGCGATCCCCGGCACATGCTTGGTCATCTGTGCAAGGATTTCGTCGTACTCATGCTCGAATCGGGATAGCGGCGTTCCTCGCATCGCGTCGTTGGCGCCAACAGAGATGACGGCGATATCGGGCCTGAAAGCAATTGCATCGGACAACTGACCGGCCAGGACATCGCGGGTCTTTGAGCCACCCACGGCCACCGAGTGCAGCTCCACACAGAACCGCTCGGCCAGGCGCAGTGCGATCTGACGTGGCCAGGCAGCATCAAGTGGTTCGACACCGGGTGCAGTAACCGAACTGTCGCCCATCACCACGAGACGCAATCGCGGAGACAGCGGCGAACCAAATACACCAGAGGGGTCCTGGTTCTCCAAGCTGGGCAGGTCGTTGCGGTGAGCCGCCTTGAGAACCTGCGCCATCAAAAGGGCGATGCCGATGAGAGGCTTCTGGAGATATCGAAGATGCAGCACGTCACCCCTTTCGTCACCGTGATTCTATCTGCGAGGCGAGCCATTGATTAACGCCAATACAATGAGCTGATGAACGACCCACAGCGGATGGAACAGCTCAAAGAGCTATTCCACAGTATCGAGGACCTGATTCCGTTCAATCGATATCTCGGCTTGCACGCCGACTCCATCGACGAGGACGGAGCTGTTGTGCACCTGGATATGAGGGACGAGCTGATTGGCAACTTCCAGCACGGAGTGCTGCACGGCGGCGTGATCTCGGCGACGCTGGACGTTGTTGGTGGCATGGCAGCCATGGTGACGGCGGTGTTACGCGAGGACTCCATCGAGGATTCCATACAACGTCTCAAGCCCACGAGCACCATCGATATGCGGGTGGACTATCTGCGGCCGGGAGCGGGGGAGAGGTTCACCGCACGAGGTTTCACGCTGCGTGCCGGTTCTCGTGTTGCTGTAACCAGGATGGAGCTGCACAACGAGAAAGACGAGCTGCTCGCGGTGGGTACCGGGACCTATATCTACAACTTCGCTGACCCTGCTTAGAAGCGAAGTTCTCCCTGCGATCCGTTCGGCACAATCGGGGTCGTCGGCATGATGCGAGGAGCTGCCCCGTACGGCTCGTCGAGTGCCGGTCGTTCGTCCGTTGCGCCCTTCTCTGGCCAGTAGGCCATCGCTCGCTCCGTCATTGCGGTGATGGTGAGCGATGGATTGACTCCGAGATTCCCTGGTAGCGCCGACCCATCGGCAACGTGCAGGCCGGGATGGCCGAAGACTCGGTGATACGGATCGATAACGCCATGTTCAGGGTCGGGTCCGATGCAGGCCCCGCCGATGATGTGGGCTGTTGTGGGGACGTCGAGCAGGACCTCGTTGATCGAACTGCCGGGGAATCCACCCATCGACTTGGCGGCGACCCGGGCCGTCTCATTGGCGATTGGGATGTAGCTCGGGTTTGGCGTGTCACTGTCTTGGGTCGAGGTGAGCCGGGTCCCCAAGAATCCCCTCTTGAGAGTTACCTTGATCTTGTTGTCGAGGCTCTGCATCACGAGCAGGATCACCGAACGTTCCGCCCACCGTCGCACTGAAAGGCTTCTGGCGAAAGCAATCGGATGGCGCACCGCCTGCCATAGGAACCGCAGCTGACGGGGCACCTTGCCGCCGCCGTCGACAAGGATCGTGGCGAGCAATCCCATCATATTGCTGCCGCGCGGATAGCGAACCGGCTCGATGTGCGTGTGCGGTTCGGGGTGGATCGATGAAGTGATAGCGACGCCCTCTGAGTAGTCGACGTCGAGTCCGCGGGCGGTCGCAGCAAGAATCGCCTCGGAGTTGGTGCGTACCGTGGATCCGAGGCGGGTCGACAGGCTCGGCAGCGATCCGGAGTCTCTCAGCTTGAGGAGGAGACGGGTTGTGCCGAGAGCGCCAGCGGAGAACACAATGTGGTCAGCCGTCAACTGCCGTGGCTGTTTCCGCAGCCAGGCCCCGGGCCGTTCGGTGCTGACGGTGTAGCCGCCCTCCTGTCGAGACGTGACATCGGTGGCTTCCGTGTCGGCATGGACGTCGGTTCCCGCTTGCTCCGCCAAGTACAGGTAGTTCCGGTCCAACGTGTTCTTGGCGTCGAATCGACATCCGACCATGCATCCGCCGCAAGTTACGCACCCGGTCCGCTTCGGTCCGGCTCCGCCAAAGAAGGGATCGGCCGCTTCGATTCCCGCTTCCCCGTAATAGACACCAACCGGTGTCGGTTGGTAGGTGTCCTCAACGCCGAAGTGCACCGCGATGTCCTTGATCACCTCATCGGCTGGTGTTGTGGTCGGGTGTGGAGTTGCGCCCAACATCCGCTTTGCCTGGTCGAAGAAAGGCAGGAGCTCTGTCTTCCAGTCAGTGATGCCTGACCACTCACTGCCTGTATAGAACGCGTCGTGCGGCTCGTACAACGTGTTGGCGTAGACCAGCGACCCGCCTCCCACTCCGGCACCCGACAACACCAAGACGTCCTTGAGCAGCGTGAGGCGCTGGATGCCGCGTAGTCCGAGCCGGGGGAACCAAAGGAACTTGCGTAGGTTCCAGTTGGTCTTTGGGTAGTCGGCGGCGCCAAACCTGCGGCCGGACTCGACTACCGCGACCCGATAGCCCTTCTCCGACAGGCGAAGGGCGGTGACGCTACCTCCGAAGCCGGAGCCGATCACGATGACGTCGTAGTGCATTAGTCGATAGCTTTGCGGATTGTCCGCCAACGCGCCACTGGGATTGTTCTTGCGTATATGCCGCCGGGATTCCGGGCCGGTGTACGCAATTTCGCAGGGGGCGCTAGACGTTGAAGCGGAACAGGACCACGTCGCCTTCTTGCACGACATATTCTTTGCCTTCGAGGCGCCACTTTCCGGCGTCTTTGGCACCGAGTTCGCCGTTGTGTTCGATGAAGTCGTCATATGCGATGACCTCAGCGCGGATGAATCCCTTCTCGAAATCGGTGTGAATCTTGCCTGCGACCTGGGGAGCGGTCATCCCGTGGCGGAACGTCCACGCGCGCGCCTGTTTCTCGCCGGATGTGAAGTAGGTCCCGAGATAGAGAAGGTGATAGGCAGCCCGGATGACACGGTTGAGGCCGGGTTCGGTCTCGCCGATGTCGGCGAGGAACTCGGTCCTGTCTTCGTCGTCGAGCTGTGAGATCTCGGCCTCGATCTCGGCGCAGATGATCACCACATCTGCATTCTCTTCTGCGCCAATTCTCTGGACTTGTTGCACAAGCTCGCTGTCGTGCTCAGAAGCCTCTTCGATGTTGGCCACGTACATCATCGGCTTGAGGGTTATGAGCTGGTATTCACGTATCGACTTCAGCTCGTCCGGATTCAATCCCAGCGTTCTGGCAGGGAGACCTTGGTCGAGGTGGTCTCGGAGCTTGTGTAGCGTTGCCAACAGCTTTGCTGCCTTTGGGTCGCCGGCCTTGCCCTTGCGTTCGGTGCGGTCGAGAGCCCGATCAACAGCATCTTCGTCGGCGAGTGCCAATTCCAGGTTGATCGTGTCAATGTCGGAAATGGGGTCGATCTTGCCGGTGACATGAGCGACGTCCGGATCCTCGAAGCATCGAACGATGTGCACGATGGCGTCGGTGTCACGGATATGGTTGAGGAACTGATTGCCCAGCCCTTCGCCGCGCGAGGCCCCGGCAACGAGCCCGGCAATATCGACAAACTCCATGGTTGCCGGCACGATCTCTCCGGGTTGCACGATGTCGGCGATCTTGTAGAGCCTCAGATCCGGCACCGGAACCACACCCACATTGGGCTTGATGGTGCTGAAGGGGAAGTTCTCGGCCGCAATCTTGGCGCGGGTCAGCGCATTGAACAGTGTTGATTTTCCAACGTTGGGAAGTCCCACGATGCCGCACTGCAGCGCCATATCCGGTCTCCGGGGGTAGTCGAGAGCAGGAGCATAGGTGTGTTGAAGCCAGCCGGAATCAAGGGGGGCGACCGACGGTCGACACAGCCAGGTTGATTGTCTCACAATTGCCGCTCGTGAATGTCGGTGGGATGCGATAGGTTCATGGCGTGGAAGACGTCGCAACACTTGTGGAGGGCAGCGATCTCGACGGGTTGATCCGTCGGATCGACGGCTTTGTCAGCAATCGCGATTGGGACGATCTGATTGATCTACGCGATCGTTGCCTCGAAGCGGTTGACCGCGGCAAGCAGCTGTGGGGGGTTGCGCAGTTCGCCGAGTACCGCATTGCGCTCGATTCACCAGCCGTGCACGCAGGACGCATGGTCAGAGAGGGTGCAGGACGGTTCGCTCTTGGTCCCTTGTGGGAAGTAGCTGCCTCGACGCACAAGTGGGATGAAATCGCTCCACATGTCGAGGATGATCGGATTCGCACGCTGATTGCCCATGAACGGGTCCTGCGTGGCGACACGGTCCCCCTAGCGGATATCGATCCTCATGTCCTCGAGGTACCGCTGGCAATCCAGCCCTGGGAGCCAGCGTATGCGGTGGCCGCATACCGGTCCGATCGTGCTGACTTCCCTGAGTTCGACGCAACGGGTTTGGACTGGATTGAGCTGCCGGAACCCCTCAAAAGAGAGGCTGAGGACGATGCCATCGAGTCCCTGTTGGGTTTGGTGCAGCCGTGGACCGAGCAATCGGACGGCCGCGCCGAAGGAGTGGTGGTTGCCGGGAGCGCACTTGAAGCGATCCGGACGTTGGGCCCGCATCGGGTACGGGCTGCGGAGATAGATGCCGCCGAAGCTCTCGCTCTCATGGCATGGACCGGTGCATCAGGTGGCGCTTATGGGCGACGGAGGGGGAGCCCCATCGGACGAATGCAGGCGTGGTGGACTCTGGCGGCGCTATTGGGATTCGATGACATAGACGAAACGGACGAGCTGGGTACCGAGGCCTCCAAGTTGCGCTGGCTCCGTTGGGACCCGGGTGACCAGATCGGTGGCTGGGGTTTCCATCTCGCCATCGAAGACCCCGGCGACGGCCTGGCTTGGGCCGTCAGCGCAGTCGACGCCCTCTGAACCCGCGTCTGGCGTCCGTGAGCGCCTTATTCAGCGCTGGTGGACGCCGGACGGTAGAATTGCGGCGTCCTACTCCGCACCGATTGCCAGGTGGTGCCGAGGACGGGTGGCCAGGCGGACAGCTCGTGGCGGTGGTGAGTGGACCTGATGA
>RCNF010001392.1_pt1 | contig 12825 bp, 8 predicted proteins | sample 2041311 | NCBI WGS metagenome assembly RCNF01 (sample SAMN09708228, study PRJNA481090) | Marine sediment metagenome, whole genome shotgun sequencing project. | biome: marine sediment; feature: ocean; material: sediment; isolation source: Sewage treatment plant 2 marine sediment (STP2) ... | reverse complement strand
ATGCCCAAATGAAGATGTTTTTAACACGTATGGGGAAAGACGCCAAGTTTGTAATAAATGGCGACCCAGGTCAAGTAAGGCCTCCAGGCATCTTCGCAGATAAGATTCGGCTGATGCAAAATTCCGGGGATCAGACGAAAAAACATCGTAGTTATCAAGCGGTAAAGATCTCAAACCAGCAAGCATCTGCCTGATCCATTTAGCTCGCTCAATAACTACCTTTTCTCGCATTTTTGACGGTGTCATCTATTCATTCCCGAAAAGTATCTGACGTCTACGTTGTTTCTCATAATAGGCCAGGTCCCCTGCCCGCCTCAGGACAAAAAGCTCAAGTTCGGCCTGAGCATCAAAGTCATCACAATAAATGAGTTCTCCTCGAATAATTTCAAGAGCTAAAAACGGTTCTATTTCACTTATGACTACCAGATCAACCCGCTGCTCTTGGAAAAGGTCCTCAAGATCAATGGTAAGTTGCACCTTTTCCCTTGCTGATAGTTTATGACCGTCAACTGGCTGAACGCCAATATCCACGTCAGATCCGGGATGCCTGGAACTGGAGAGCTCTCCCCTGAAAATGTTTCGGAAGGGACAAAAGAAGCTGTCTTAAATGAGATTGACGAAACGAATGCTGAAGATGCTGAGGACAAAGATAATCACCACAGACACCATCTTCCTATTTTGGATTACCACGCCATGTCCATGGAAAATTTGGTAGGGGAACTTCAAAAAATAGTCAAAAATGAAAAAATCCAAGCGATCAAAAAACATGTTGATGGCATTAAACATGAATTTGACCTCAAATTTCAGGAATTCATTGAGCATAAAAAAGAAGATTTCGTCAGTAATGGTGGCAATGAGATAGATTTTAGATACAACTCGGTCTCTAAAAGACAATTCAACGAAGTATATTCAGAATATCGCGAAAAACGCAATCAGTATTATAAAAATCTTGAAAGCAGTTTAAAAGAGAACCTGGCGAACCGTTTGGGGATAATAGATGAACTCAAGAGTTTGGTAAATGTTGAGGAAGATATTAATACGACATACAAGCATTTTAAGGATGTTCAGGAAAGATGGCGTACTGCAGGTCCGGTACCAAGAAACAATTACAATGATGTTTGGCGTACGTATCACCATCATATTGAAATTTTCTACGATTTTCTTCATATAAATAGAGAACTGCGTGATCTTGATTTCAAGCACAATCTTGAGGAAAAACTAAAATTAGTTGAACGTGCAGAAGCCTTGGAAAAAGAGGAAGACTTGAATAAGGCTTTTCGTGAATTACAAACGCTACATAAAATCTGGAAAGAAGACATAGGCCCTGTTGATAAAGAGCATAGGGAAGAAATCTGGGAACGCTTTAGCAATGCCACAAAGGTTCTGCACCACCGAAGACAGGACTATTATAAGGATTTGGATAAAATCCATGAAAAAAACCTTGAAAATAAGAATGAGATTATTGAAGCTATTAAAACCATCTCAACAACAGTCTCTGATAATCACAGAGCACTTCAACAACAAATAAAACAAATTGAGGAATTACGCGATGCTTTCTTTAAGGCAGGTAAGGTTCCTCAAAAAGTAAACGAGCAGATATGGGCCAATTTCAAGGATGCCGTTCGAAATTTCAATAGAAATAAAAATGCCTATTACAAGAACCTAAAGAAGGGACAACAAGAGAATCTTGAGAAAAAACGTGACTTATTGAACCTAGCAATTTCTTTAAAAGATAGTGAAGAGTGGGATTCGACCACTTCAGAACTGAAGCGAATTCAAAATGAATGGAAGAAAATAGGTCATGTGCCCAGGAAGTATTCTGATAAAATCTGGAAAGATTTCAAAGATGCATGCAATCATTATTTTGACCGTTTTCATGCGTTGAAAAATAAGGCCCACAAGGACGAATCAGAAAATTTTGATAAAAAGAATGCCTGCCTTGAACGCTTAAAGTCTTTTGAATTATCTGGCAAAAGGGACGAGGACCTTACCACCATAAAATCATTTATTGAAGAGTGGAAGAAGTATGGCCACGTGCCCTTCAATAAAAAGAACATCAACCAAAAGTTCAATAAAATACTTGATGCTATTTTCAAGAAATTGGATGTTAGCAGACAAGAATCAGAACTTTTGAAATATGGGAATAAAATTCAGCAATTGGCAGGCGCAGATAATGACAGGGCAATTGCCAATGAACGATCATTTATTCGCAAAAAAATCGATGAAAGTAAGAATGAAATTCGTCAGCTAGAGAACAACCTCTTATTTTTCTCGAACGCCTCAGAAGACAACCCTTTGGTAAAAGATGTGGTAAAAAAAGTGGAGAACCATAAAGAGGCTTTGGAAACTTGGCAAGCCAAGTTGAAAAAGCTGAATGTTCTGCAGCACAATCTACATAAAGTAGTTGAAGAGATTCCTGAAGAAACGAAGGCCGATGCTTCCGAAGAAGAATAACGGCCTTACATTGATTCAACTATATTAGGCTTTTAACCTAATCTTCATATTGTTGTATTAGGAAGTTGATTAAGTCAGTGGTGGTAACAATACCAACCAGCTTGCCTCTGTCTACGACTGGTATCGCATGGAATTCTCTTTTCGAAAGAATCTCGGCTACATCTTTGATAAATGTGGTTGATGATACACTTATAAGGTTTTTAGCCATTACTTGTTCTATACTGAACATGTTGTATACCATGGTATCTACCGATTCTTCATCTTCATAAACGGCATCTGCAAAACTTATACGTAACAAATCCGTATAGCTTAATATACCGATAATTTTATTTCCAGAACAAACTGGAATGTGTCTTATATGATGTTTTTTGAATAAATGTTCCGCCGTTTCCAGATTATCGGTTGTCTTTAAGGAAATGACATTTTTGGTCATTATTGCTGATATTGGAGTTCCTCTTTTCATGTCCGACGATTTTAAATTCTGTATTAAAAATAGTCAGATATACTTCGGAAAAGTATGATAAAAATCATATGCCGCCGCAAACCTAATCTGTATTTTTGCCGTGTTTAAAATAAAGATTTTTAGCAGCTTTATAGACCTTCAAGGTAAAGTGGCTCAATTATATACATGGCTTTGAAAAATTCCTATAATCAAGGGTCATTTAAAGCCCGAAAAATTGATCCGATTTTATTACTTCAACTATCCTGGAATTGAGATTACCCTTAAATTTACTATAGAAAGCCATTCCTCAATCTATTGGTTTAGTTACGAGTCTACTTATATATGTTATATTTAGATAAAAGATATAATCCTTGCATGAAATTAATATCATTCCATACCTTTTTCATTTTTCTTTGTATTAATTTATATGCACAAGAATTACCACCGATTCAGAGTTTTGCTCCTCATGAATATCAAGGAGAAAATCAAAACTGGGATATATCCCAGTCTTCTTCCAAAATTATTTATGTAGCCAACAATAAAGGGCTATTGGAGTTCAATGGTGCAAGTTGGAAACTTTATCCTTCACCGAATGAGACTATAATGAGGTCTGTTCATGTAGTTGATAACCGCATTTACACAGGTTGCTTTATGGAATTTGGCTACTGGCAGAGAAATAAATTAGGGGGTCTGGACTATACTTCACTTTCCCAGAATATAGGCATTCCACTTATTGAAGATGAAGAATTTTGGAATATTCTAGCCTTGGATGATTTTATAGTCTTTCAATCTCTTAAAAGAATTTACATATACAACATTAAAGATGATACCGCTAAAATTATTAACACTGACACTACAATTACGAAAATGTTCAAGGTCGGCGAAACCATTTATTTTCAGCGAAAAGGTAAGGGAGTATTTAAAATTGAATATGGTAAGGATTATTTGATTTTTGATGATGCTACTTTTAATAATGATGAAGTCATTACTATTTTTCAGAATAATGAAGAACTTTTGGTATTAACTCAAAATGAAGGATTATATACATTTAAAAATGGCAACTTGGCAAAATCAGATGTAGAATCTAACAACTATTTATCCAACTTTAGTTTTTATGATGCCATCCGCTTAAAAGATAATCGTTTTATTTTAGGGACCATTGCCAATGGAATTATTTGTTTAAATCAAAAAGGGGAATTCGAATATCAAATAAATCAAAATAAGGGACTGGCGAACAATACCGTCTTGTCTCTTTTTGAAGATTTAGAGAATAACATCTGGCTTGGTTTGGACAACGGAATCAGTTATATGAATATGAATGCACCCTACAAGGTATTTACCGATAGTAAAGGAATTCTTGGGAGTGTTTATACAGCAGCGGTTTATGATGATAATCTCTATCTGGGTACCAATCAGGGTCTATTTTATAAAAAACTTGGGATTGTTGATGATTTTAAATTTGTAAATGGTACCCAGGGACAAGTTTGGAGCTTAAGAGAAATTGACAACATGCTCTTTTGCGGTCATAATTCAGGCACTTATGCAATTATAGGTGATGAATCAAAGAAAATATCCAATGTCCAAGGTACTTGGGATATTTCAAAATTGGATGAGAATCCTGAAATTCTGCTTCAAGGTAATTATGATGGCTTGTACATACTGGAAAGGTCTAATAATTCTTGGAAATTAAGGAATAAAATAGAAGGGTTTAATAACTCATCGAGATACTTTGAAACCCTTGGTAATAAAATTTTTGTGAATCATGAATACAATGGAGTTTTTGAATTAGAAGTGGATAACGGATTTACGCAAGTTGAAAATGTCATAATTAACACAACTATAAAAGGTGCTAATTCGGGCATTTTAAAGTACCAAGAAGATTTGTTATATGCCTATAAAGATGGTATTTTCAAGTATAATGAAGAAGATAATTCCTTTGTTAAAGATAGCTTCTACAGTCAAATTTACCGTGAAGATGAATATGAGTCTGGAAAATTGATTTTAACGCAGCCAGAAGATATTCTTTGGGTCTTCACGAAATCAGATATAAGTTTTGTGAATCGTGATCAATTAACCAATGCACCAAAAATAAAAGGAGTGCCATTAACAAAAGATATGAGGGAAGGTATTCTTGGTTATGAGCATATCACGAGACTTGATGATTCCCAATATTTAATTGGCACCACTTCCGGTTACATGATCTTTGATATCAATAACTTGGCAATAAAAGACTTTCAAGTGCATATTGGCAGTATCATAAATAATAATATTAAAAGTGCTGAAGTATTCATTGATAAGGCGGTAAAAGGTGATTTTGATCCAAATGAGAATAATATGACCATATCCTACTATTCCCCTGAGTTTTATAGATATCTTGACGCTCAATACCAATTTCGACTTTTGGGAATCTATGATAATTGGAGTGATTGGTCAGAAAATTCCAATGCTTCATTTGAAAATCTTCCTTTTGGGGATTATACATTTAAAGTCAGGGCAAAGATCGGGAATACCATTTCAAAGAACATAGCTTCATATTCATTCAATATTGCAAAGCCCTGGTATATTTCCAATTTATTGATTACCACATATATTTTAGGGATATTATTGTTTTCTTTTATTACGCATAATATGTATAAACGGTATTATCGCAAACAACGTGAGAAATTAATAACTAAAAATAAACGAGAACTTAAATTGGTACAAGTACAAAATGAGAAGGAAATCATTAGAATCAAAAATGAGCAATTGAAGCTTGAATTTAAGAATAAGAGTAAAGAGTTGGCCGCCTCGACCATGAGCATCGTCAAGAAGAATGAATTGTTGACAACCATAAAAAATGAACTTAATGCTATAAAGAAAGAAACGGTTGTTAAACCTATTATAAAAATTATTGACAAGAACCTAAAGCATAATGATGACTGGGAACTCTTTCAGGAAGCATTTAATAATGCCGATAGTGGTTTTTTACAAAAGGTAAAGAATCTGCATTCTAATTTGACTCCAAATGATTTGCGCTTATGTGCCTATCTTAGATTGAATTTATCATCGAAAGAAATAGCACCTCTACTTAATATTTCAGCCCGTAGTGTAGAAGTAAAACGTTACCGTTTACGTAAAAAGATGGCACTTCCACATGAAAACAGTCTTACCGACTACATATTAAAGCTCTAAGGCATACAACAAAATCATTTCGACCACAACATCACCTATACAAAATTAGATTTTTCAGAAAAAGGTATATGTTTTTGACAATCTATTAATTGCGAAAACCACGATATCTTATAGGGTAAACTGTCAATTATATAATATTCCTACACATTTATTGATATGTATGTTTTTTGTTGAGGCCTAAAATGAGGGATTCTTATTTTCTTGGAATAAGTTTAATGGTTTGTAAAATAGATGTAAATCAGTTTTATAAGGCACTGCTTTCAGGCTATACAGTTCTCAATATCTTGTTTAAGTAAAAGAAAAATAATAGGGATGTAGAATTCTTTAAAAAGGAGACTTCCTATTTTGCAATAAGAGATCAACTTAAATTAATAATTACTATGAAAAATAATTTTCTAAGATTAATTCTTTTCTTTTTTGCTGCAGGGATATATGCCCAGGCAGATCAAGTATCCGTTGTACAAAATGACGAAGGAATGAAATTAGTCGTCAATGGAGAGGACTTTATGATTAATGGTATGAACTGGGACTACATTCCAATCGGAACCAACACTGTTGATGCTGCATTTTGGAAAAAGTCAGATGATGTAATTAAAGCTGGCCTTGATACAGAAATGTCGCTTTTAAAGAACATGAATGTTAATGTCATTCGGCAGTATACCGGAGTACCCGCAAGATGGATAAAGCATATTTACGAAAACTATGGCATTTATACGATGCTCAATCATTCTTTTGGTAGATATGGATTAACACTGGATGGGGTCTGGACCCCTATAACAGAGTATTCGGATGCACGTACCCAGGAATTCTTAATGTCCGAAGTAGAGAACCTGGTTAGGGACTACAAGGATACGCCTGGATTATTGTTGTATTTGCTTGGTAATGAGAATAACTACGGTTTATTCTGGCAAGGGGCAGAGACTGAAGATTTTCCGGATGATGAGGAAGAAAAAAAATTCATTGGGGAAAAACGCGGAAGGCCCATGTATCGCCTAATGAATGATGCTGCAAAATTGATGAAAGGCATGGATTCTTCTCACCCGGTTGCTATCTGTAATGGGGATGTTTTGTTTATAGACATAGTTGCGGAAGAATGTAAGGACGTAGATATATATGGAACCAACACCTACCGTGGACACTCTTTCGGGGATATGTTTCAGGTAGTAAAGGAAAAACTTAATAAGCCATTAATGTTTACGGAGTTTGGTGCTGATGCCTTTAATGCTATAAAGAACGCAGAAGACCAGAAAGCGCAAGCATATTATATGGTAGGCAACTGGAAAGAGATTTATGAAAATGCCGCTGGGTTGGGAAAAGCAGAAAACTCAATAGGGGGATTTACTTTTCAATTTAGTGATGGTTGGTGGAAGTTCGGTTTTGATGACCGAAAAAATGCCGATGTACACGATAACAATGCATCCTGGGCAAATGGAGGCTATGCCATAGACCTCGCCCCAGGTGAAAACAACATGAATGAGGAATGGTTTGGAATTTGTGCGAAAGGGCAAACCAACCCAAGAGGACTTTATGAATTATATCCGAGGGCCGCATATTACGCTTTAAAGGAAGCACATCAATTAAACCCATATGCAGAAGGAGTAACGCTCGATTTTGTTCAAAATCATTTTAGTAATATAGAACTGATGGATGCCGTTTTGAAGGCACGTGGAGATAAAGCGGCCTTGGTTGGTGAACAAAGTAGCAAACTTAGGGTCAGTAAAATGGAGGTAAGGTTTAGCACTTACAATACCGGCGGAAACCTAATAACCACGCCAGATACTCCTAACCCTGATGAAACGACATATCCGGACCAATTGGGTTTTGACCATATGCAATCCTATTTTGTTGGGTTCGAAGGTGAACCAGCTCCAAATATGAGGGCAAATATGAATTTTAACATTCTGGGGAACGTAGCGACGAATCCCATTGATGAGATATTCTACGAGAACAGGGGGCGCCGACGCCCCGTAGAAGGCACTGCCGATGAAGGAGATATACTCCTTGAAGACGTCAATCGTGTACAGGTCTATAATGCCTCCTACGAATGGAGTTCGAAAAACTTTGATCTTAGAGGGTTTTACCGTACCGGACATTATCATTGGGGTTATGAAGGAGATTTTTTCGGTCTTTACCCTGAGGCAAATTATGGTCCAAATCTGGATATCTATAATGGCGAGATCAGTGGTTTTGAATTTGATGGCAAAAGAGACATTAAGGGATTAAAAGCAGCGTTCGGGCCACAACTTTGGTGGGGAGCCAACCCCGCAGTGCTTTTAAAATACAGTAGAACCATTGGGAAATTTGACGTATCCGGTATTTTCCACGAGGATATCGACGATTTTGGTACCATAGTTTCTTCCTTGGCTATTCCAATGCCAAGAACCCGGAGAGCTACACTCCATATTGAAAGGGAATTTGGAGATTTTGGCTTTGAGGTTGGAGGTATATGGGGTGGTCAGCCATTAAATGGTAGAGAGTTCCAAATTACTGAAGACAATCCCGATTACAATCCGGATAATCCTGGTACTGATCCAAAATATATAATATATACTGACCGCGTTAGCACCAAGGACAATTGGGGTGCGAAGGCGAAAATCATGTACTCCGGTGGCCGATTTAATTGGTATGCCCAAGGTGCTGCACAAGGTTTGGTAGCTGGTGGGGGTGCTGACCAAACAAGAACATTTACAGGATGGAAGCTTAAAGATAGCGGCAGTGGAAACCAAACCAACTTTCTTTCTGGCTTTACCTATTCTTTTGGAAATGTCCAAATAGCGCCGAACTTCCTATGGCAAAAGCCAATCGTTGGTCCTATGCCAAACGATGTCCAGGGACCCGGAAGACTAAGGAATATCTTAGATGATCCTTTTGTAGTTAGGGCCAATAGGGAAACGGTGGCAGGTGAAATACTTCTTACCTGGGATCCAACCCCGGGAACCTGGATGTATGAATGGGACAATGACCGGGCCGAGGATGCCAAGTTGGCCGTGAGCGCTGGGTTTGTTTTTCGTCATCAGCCTACGACCATGGATGCAGCTGTCGGATTTTTAGGAAATCGTACAATCTTCGCCTTTCCTAATTCAGTTCCTGCCCAGGATCTTTGGGAAACCCATGCAAGGATAGTTTCTAAAGTCAGCTCTGATTTAGGGTTGATTACCAACATCTACTTTGGAAATGCACAGGCCAATGGTAGTGATGAGAGATTGATTGAACGTTTTGGTGGTGATATCAGAATACTCTACAAAAACATAAAAGTGCAACATGCCTGGAAAATAAATGATTGGGGACCCTTTGATTATCATCGCGATTTCAACCTTACCTATCCGGTTCAACTTATGCTGGATATATCCACAACACTTGGAAAGCCAGATTGGTTCATATTACCCAATACGCAGGTAGGAATACGAGGTACTTGGCGTACGATGAATGAATTCTCCCCTCGATATCTTCCAAATGCGGCACTTGAATTTGCAGATGCCCCTATCATAAGTCCTGTTGGCTTTGGTAATGGCAATGAGTGGGAAATTAGAACCTACGTACATATCAATATTGGGAAATAAAAAAATAGAAACATGAAAAACAGAAAATTTATTTATCTACATAGCACGCTTCTCATGAGCTTTATACTCATTCTTGTTTCCGGATGTGAAAGGGAAGTTACAGATGAGGTAAAATTTACCACATTCTCAAATAATCCAGAAATTTTTATTGATGGCTTTAGTGGCGGGTTAGAATACCTCCCTTTTGCGGGATCAAAACTTGACGCATTTAGTGTAGACAGTGAAGTGCTTTATAAAGGAGAATCATCAATGAGATTTGATGTTCCAAATGAAGGTGACCCCGCAGGTAGTTACGCTGGTGCTATTTTCCCGGATTACGGAGGTCGTGATCTATCCGGCTATGATGCGCTAACCTTTTGGGCAAAGGCCACCAAAGCTGCTACGATTAATGAAATAGGTTTTGGCCAAGATTTTGGTGAAAATAAATTTTTGGGCACTAAAAACAACTTGAGAATAAGTACAACATGGACTAAATATATCATTCCACTGCCGGATCCTTATAAATTGACTGATGAAAATGGGATGTTTTGGTATTCTGAAGGCCCGGAGGATGGTGATGGCTATTCCTTTTGGATCGACGAGTTACAATTTGAAAAGTTGGGCACGGTAGCCCAACCACAACCGGCAATTTTCAATGGTGAAGATGTCGTAGGAGAATCATTTCTTGATATTGAAGGTCTTATTCCTGGCCCAGCACTAACTCAAACCTTTAACCTGGGCTCAGGGCTTAACGAAACGGTTACGGCAGCGCCTTCTTATTTTACATTTAGTTCTTCTGATGTTGATATAGTTAGGGTTAGTGAGTTGGGTGTTCTTTCTCCTGTTGGCTTAGGAACGGCTGAAATTACTGCTACCCTAGGGGGTGTCAAAGCCGAAGGGTCGTTAACGCTAACAGTGTCGGGTGGTTTCGATTTTGCACCCGCACCTACACGTGACCCAAATAGTGTAATCTCCATTTTTAGTGATACCTACACCAATGTACCCGTAGATTTTTACAATGGTTTTTTTGGTGGTCAAACCACTCTTGGGGGAGTTGTTGATATAAATGGAAATAATATAATCTTATATGAAGAACTAAATTTTGTAGCAACTGGTTTTGAAAACCCCACCGTAAATGCTTCTCAAATGACTCATTTTCATGTGGATATACGTATTGAAGAATCGATTGACCCAGGAGATTTTATTAGAATTGAATTGGTTGATTTTGGACCAAATGGTGCTTTTGGAGGAGGTGATGATGCTGGTGGTGCTATTACATATTCAAATGCAGATTTAGAAAGTGGGACTTGGATCAGTCTTGATATCCCTTTTACTGACTTCACAGGAGCTACTGGCGGTGGATTAAGTGGCCTAATAAATAGTGATAGAGCTAATCTCGCTCAAATAGTCTTTGCGTCAGATGCTAGTATTTCTAATTTATTAGTGGATAACATGTACTTCTACACGGAGTAATCCAGACCCTAAAAGAAAAAAAGAATGACTCAGATAAATCAACGAACAATGAAAACACAAATTCTACTAGACAGGTATGTAAACCTGAAATGGTATAATTCAATTTCAATAAAGGGATTACCGTTAATTGCACTCTTCTTTCTGGTACTAGGCTGCGCTACGGAAGAAACTCAAACCGTAGTGAACTTCACAGAAATAACTATGCAGGATGAGTTCGATACCAATGGAGCACCTAATCCTGCTATATGGGGTTACGACATAGGCACAGGTGAGAACGGTTGGGGCAACAGCGAGTTGCAATATTATACAGATCGTCCCGAAAATATAACTGTAAATAATGGCTATTTAATTATTACGGCCAACCAAGAGGACTTTAATGGTTCCGGATATACCTCTGCAAGAATCTTAACCAAAGGGAAATTTGAACAAAAATATGGGCGTTTTGAAGCGCGTATGAGATTACCCTATGGTAAAGGTATGTGGCCGGCATTTTGGATGTTAGGAGCTAATATTGATTCAAATCCGTGGCCAGCATGTGGCGAGATTGATATTATGGAAAATGCTGGATCTGCACCAACAATAATAAGTGGAGCTGTTCATGGCCCCGGATATTTTGGAGGATCCCCTATTTTAAAAGAGTACGACTTAGAAAATGATCGTTTTGATACTGGCTTTCACATCTTTGGCATCGAATGGGGACCAGAATATATAAACTATTATGTAGACGATGTGCTCTACAATCAGATTACGCCAGCCGATGTTACAGGAGAATGGGTTTTTGATAATGGTCCGTTCTTTATTATAATAAATCTAGCTGTTGGCGGTCTTTTTGATGGGCCACCTAATGCTGATACGGTTTTTCCTCAAACCATGCTGATAGACTATGTGAGGGTATATAAAAATAACAGACTAAACTAATAATTAAAAAGACTATGAAACAATTACTAAAAAATGCGAAGATAGTTTCAATGTTAATCTTTGTGATCTCCTTTTTGGGATGTGAAAAAGTTGAAAATAAATATCCGACCGTTACTTCGGCATTTACCTATACGGTAAATGAAGATACCGGAACGGTAACCTTTATAAACATATCAGAAGATGCAAGAACCTATGCATGGAATTTTGGCGATGGTACAAGCTCCACTGAAATTAATCCAATAAAGACCTATACGGCATCTGGCACCTATACCGTGACGTTAACAGCGTCAATTGGTGCAGGAGCTTCTGGCACTTCAGAGGACCAAATAATAATTCTTATCGAAACACCAGAAGAGCCGTGTACTGAAGAAACAGAGCAATCATTGGATGCGTCCGACTTTAATTTGACGTTCCAAACAGATCCGGGAGATAGTATTGGTTCGTTTGATGCTGTGTTAACAACCATTGCAAATCCTGATTTTAATAATACAGTGAACCCTTCATGTCAAGTGGGTCAAATCGATAGGAGTGGTGATGCGCTATTTGCAAACAATCAAATTGAGTTTGACGCGAAATTTGATTTTAATGCAAATGCAGGGTTTAAACTCAAAGTATGGTCGCCTGTGCGGGTACCAATGTGTTGCTAAAACTTGAGGACAAAGCAGATGCAGGGATTAATACAGAAGTGGGAGCTGTTACTACCACTGCAAGTGCATGGGAAGAATTAACTTTTGACTTTGCAAGCAGTGAAAGTGGAAAATATGATAAGATCATATTGTTCTTTGAATTGAACACGAACACTACAGAAACCTATTATATTGATGACTT
>RCNF010001419.1_pt1 | contig 12827 bp, 9 predicted proteins | sample 2041311 | NCBI WGS metagenome assembly RCNF01 (sample SAMN09708228, study PRJNA481090) | Marine sediment metagenome, whole genome shotgun sequencing project. | biome: marine sediment; feature: ocean; material: sediment; isolation source: Sewage treatment plant 2 marine sediment (STP2) ... | reverse complement strand
TCAGAGACCAGGTTGTTATAGCCGAAGCTGAAGCCACGCTCGCAAACCATGATGTCGTTGTTGCCCGTGGACTTCGCCTTATCGACAACATTCTGCATTTCCCAGGGCGACAGGAACTGGCCTTTCTTGATGTTGACTGGCAAACCCGTTGCCGCGGTACGCAATATGAAGTTTGTTTGCCGACACAAAAATGCGGGGGTCTGCAAAACATCAACAACGTCAGCAACCTCGTCCATCGGCGTGTCTTCGTGGACGTCGGTCAGGATTGGCAGGTCGAGTTGTTTCTTCACTTCGCCCAGTATGCGCAGCCCTTCTTCCATGCCGGGCCCTCGAAATCCATCACGCGAACTGCGATTTGCTTTATCGAATGACGATTTGTAAATAAATGGCAGCCCCAGATCCGCACAGATTTCCTTTAGCGTACCAGCCGTGTCGAGCGTCATCTGCTCACTCTCGACGACGCAGGTACCGGCAATCAGGAATAAAGGCTGATCATTGCCAACCGAAAATCCGCAGAGATTCATGCTTCTTTGGCCTCCGGCAATTCACCTGCGCTGTGTTCTCGCGCCGCGCTGATGAAGCTCTTGAACAACGGGTGTCCATCACGCGGGTTCGAGGTGAATTCCGGATGGAACTGGCTGGCGAGGAAAAACGGATGGCCGGGTAGCTCAACCATTTCAACCAGGTCATCAACCGACAATCCTGAAAATACCATCCCGGCTGCCGACAACTGGTCTCGATAATTATTGTTCACTTCGTAACGGTGCCGGTGACGTTCTTCGATTTCTGTGGCGCCGTAACTCGTTGCTGCCAGGGTGCCTTCCTGCAATGCCACCGCCTGCGCGCCGAGACGCATGGTGCCACCCATATCAGATTGTTCGTCGCGCTCCTCAGTATCGCCAGTCTGGTCTTGCCACTCCGTTATGAGTGCAACTACCGGGTGCGGCGTCTTCTTGTCGAATTCGGTGCTCATCGCGCCCTTAAGCCCCGCCAGGTTACGCGCTGCTTCAATCACAGCAACCTGCAAGCCAAGGCAAATGCCGAGGTATGGAATGCCATTCTCGCGCGCGAAACGGACCGCTTCGATCTTGCCCTCAATACCACGATCGCCGAAGCCACCGGGAACAACAATGCCATCCATATTTCGAAGGCAGTCAACGCCCTGCTCTTCAATATCCCGCGACTCGATATAGTGAATATTGACGCGGGTACGAGTATGAATTCCGCCATGCTGCAACGCTTCGACCAGCGAAATATACGAATCCTTGAGATTCATGTACTTACCCACCATGGCGACATTCACTTCAGCGGACGGGTTTTGCTTCGCATCAACAATGGCTTCCCACTCGTGCAAGTCGGCCACCGGTAAGTCCAAACCAAGCTGTCTTGCGACAATGTCGTCGAACCCCTGGTCATGCATCATCGCCGGGATTTTGTAGAGATCATCGGCATCCCATGCTGAGATGACGGCTTTCTCCTGCACATTCGTGAACAATGCAATCTTGCGACGCTCCTCATCCGGCAACGGCTTTTCAGAACGACACACCAGGATGTCGGGTTGAATACCGATCGAGCGCAACTCTTTCACCGAGTGTTGTGTGGGCTTGGTCTTGATCTCTGACGAGGTCGGAATGTAGGGCACCAGTGTCAGGTGCACGTAAACAACTCGATCGTGTCCGAGTTCAATGCCCATCTGACGAATCGCTTCAAGAAACGGCAGCGACTCGATATCGCCAACAGTGCCGCCGATCTCGACCAGGCAGATGTCGGCATCGCCAGCGCCTTTTTTCACGCCCTGCTTTATCTCGTCCGTGATGTGCGGGATAACCTGCACAGTCGCGCCCAGATAGTCACCGCGACGCTCCTTGGCGATGACGCTCTCGTAGATGCGACCGGTCGTGTAGTTGCTGTGCCGCCCGCCTTTGGCGGTACGCACGAAGCGCTCGTAATGCCCCAGATCGAGATCGGTCTCAGTGCCGTCATGTGTGACAAATACTTCGCCGTGCTGAAACGGGCTCATCGTGCCGGGATCGACATTGATGTACGGATCGAGCTTGATCATGCTGATCGTCAATCCGCGCGCTTCCAGTATGGCCCCGAGGCAAGCTGAGGTGATCCCCTTCCCTAAGGAAGAAACCACACCACCAGTGATAAAAACATACGATGTCATGTGTGAATCCGTGATTTAAGGCTCTTTGCCATAGTTCAACGATTTGCTTTAGCCGAGAAACAAGAAAGGGCTGGAGCAAAAGCAGGATGCTTTCTTCCAACCCTTCGAATTCCGCGCCGTCGTTGGACTAGAGACGGTGTTAAACGTTATCAGGCGACCTAGTACTCCGTCAAGGACTTAAAGGCAGGCTCAGAACCACCCGGGTGGTTCCCTTCGGGCGAGCTCTGAAGCGGTCGTTCGCGTTGTTCCGTTTCTTGGCAAGGACGCGCCATTGCCGGCGAAACGCGCCTAGCGAGCAACCACTTCAGAACTCGCTGAACCTGCCTTTAAGTTCTTGACGGAGTACTACTAATGCAATGCGGGACGACCGGTCCAGCGCACAGCGACGCCCGGTCGCGCGACCGCATCCTCGGCCAGCCAAAGATCACCAACCGCAAGTAGTTGCTCACCCGAATAGATGAGTGGCAGTCGATCGCGCATCCAGGGCACGACACCCGTCTCTTGAAGTAATTTCTTCAGTTTGCGCGTATGTAATTGACCTTGCGGCTGAAATTCCTCCCCACCGATTCGCGATTTGATCGTCAAGCCTTCACTAAGCAGTTCCGGCGAGATACCAATATCAGCGCCTGCCTCGAAGTGCAGTGTGCCAAGGCCAGCGCCAAGCTCCAGTTTTTCACCCGATATCGACGTCGTTTCGATAGCCTCGGCAAGGTTCTCCGGCAAGAGATAGAGCCCATTTCGATAGCGACGAACCGATGCACCGGGCCAGCTCACCAGCGGTTGCGCATCCACACGCGCAGGAATCACCTCATTCAGGATGCGTTCGACCTGCATGGCCGTCGGCGTGGATAGTCCGAGACCCCGCAGCGCGAAACGAATGACATTGCGTTGTCGCGCCACCGACAACTCCGTCAGCCCATCGATCGGCAAGCGGGCTGGACGAGAGCCCAGGAATTCGAGATCAATCGCAGCCAGCTCGATAAGCAGTTGTGATGCTTCGCCTGCATGGCCTGCACTGCGCTGCAATCGCGCCGCAATATCGGGCCAGCGATCCTTTAGCCGCGGCAGTACTTCATGCCGCAGGAAATTCCGATCGAAGCGGCGGTCCGCGTTCGACGGGTCCTCTATCCATTGCAGCCCCTGATCAGTTGCGTACTGCAGGATATCCGCCCGATCAACGTTCAGCATGGGGCGCACGAGCCACCCGGGACCAAAACGGCGAATATTGCCAATTCCTGCAACACCAGCGGGACCGCTACCGCGAATCAGGTTCAGCAATAAGGTTTCAGCCTGATCTTCGCGATGATGCGCACTTAGCAACCAATCGTCGTCGTTCAACTCTGCATGCAAGGCCGCATATCGCGCATCTCTTGCGGATGCCTCGGGGCCCTTGCCGGACTCAAGCTGCACGTCCACTCGTAGTGACCGGAATTCGATCGTGAGTACTGCGGCGATTTGCGCACAGTGCTCACTCCAGTCGGCTGAATCCGTCTGCAATGCATGATCGATATGAATCGCCAAAACCGGCACATCGGAACATTGAGCAAGCGCATGCGCGAGGACCGTCGAATCCAGCCCACCGCTAAACGCGATTACGTACCGGGCGGGTCGGCCCGCTGCGTTTTCAAGTTCTTTGAGGTGTTCCGCGAGAATTGCGGGGTTGAAGCTCACGCCTCTTTGAATTGACCAAAGCTTGCGAGTCGCTGCTGACGTCTCTCAAGCAACTGATCAGTCGACAGCTGGGCCAACTCTTCCAGGTTACTCAACAATGCATTGCGAACGACTTCTGCCATCGCCTTGGGATTGCGGTGGGCACCACCCAGCGGTTCAGGCAGCACTTCATCGACCAATCCGAAATCATTCAGGTTGGACGCAGTGATGCGCATCGCCTCGGCGGCATCTTCCGCTTTGTCCGCGCTCTTCCATAAGATGGACGCGCAACCTTCCGGCGAAATTACTGAATAAATGCTGTATTGCAGCATCAGCAACTTATCGCCAACGCCAATAGCCAAGGCACCACCGGAGCCGCCCTCGCCGATTACCACGCTGATAATCGGTGTTTTGAGGCCGGCCATCATGTACAAGCTGCAGGCAATCGCTTCACTTTGACCACGCTCTTCAGCGCCGACACCCGGGTAGGCTCCCGGCGTGTCGATGAATGTCACTACCGGTACGGAAAACTTCTCAGCCATGCGCATCAGGCGTTGCGCTTTGCGGTAGCCCTCGGGCTTTGGCATACCGTAATTGCGCCGTACACGCTCTTTGGTATCGCGGCCCTTCTGATGACCAATGAACATCACTGCCTGACCGTCGATTCGACCAATGCCGCCAACAATCGCCGGATCATCGGCGTACATGCGATCACCATGCAACTCCTGAAAGTCCGGTGCAATGATGTCCAGGTAGTCTTGTGTGTATGGCCGCGATTCATGCCGCGCTACGCGCGCCACCTGCCAGGGTGAGAGCTTGGCGAATATATTTTTCGTCAGTGACTCACTTTTGACTTTGAGGCGTGCAACTTCCTCATTGATGTTGACCTCGGAATCATCACCGACGTAACGCAACTCATCGATCTTCGCTTCCAGCTCGGCGATCGGTTGCTCAAAATCCAGAAATTTCAAGTCCATAAGGAATCGCGACCTTAAGGCCGCTCCTGCGTCAGTTCAGTTCGCGCCCGGGCGCATATAGAAGGCGGACATTATTATTGCCGAGCAATTCCGTCAACTTATCGCGTAATTCGCGACTTGGTCGCACGGCCCATTCCGGGCCCAATGACAATCTGGCCGCGGCATTTTCGCCGATATATCGCACTGATACGTCGCAATTGCCTTCTCGAAACGGCAGCAGCAGATCGTGCAATTTGACCAGCAGATTTTCTCCCTGCCCGTTCGGTGCGAGGCTGAGAACCATGCTTTTCGCGCGCGATTCAATAACGCGGTCGATATGCAGCACATTCTTCACATTCACAGTCCAGCTACCGATGAAGTCGTCGTAGCGCAATCCGCCGGTCACCACCACGATCTCGTCCTTCACCAACAAATGGCGAAATTCCTGGAATGCTTCGCTGAACAGACTCACTTCCATGCGCGCCGTGTCATCATCGAGGACGACACTGACTCGATTGCCACGCTTGCGTACATCAACAATCAATCCGGCGACCGTAGCCTCACGTTTCGCCTGTGCGTATTTGCGTTCGCCCCTGTTAGTCTGCGGCGCCGGTTCCGCAGTAATATCGCCCAGCCTGCCATCGGCGATATAGCGAGCATCGTTTCGTACGGCATCAAATGGGTGCCCAGTCAGGTACAGCCCAAGTGCTTCCTTCTCGTTATTGAGCAGCAATCGTTCCTGCCACTCGGCCACTGGCGGTGGCTTGTTCTCAAGCACCTCGGCAGCGGGTTCGGCGAGCCCGAACATATCATTCTGCCCCGCCGCCGCGGCTTTCGCTTCCTGATCCGCGCTCTTCAGCGCCTCCGGAACCTGCTGCATCATGCCGCGCCGGGATTCTCCGAAACAATCCATAGCGCCTGACTTAACCATCGCGCCTAACGCGCGCCGATTAATCTTGTCATGGTCAACGCGGCGGCAAAACTCATTGAGGCTTGTGTAAGGTCCATTCTTCTCACGTTCAGCGATCAATGATTCAACGGCGGCGTGACCGACGCCTTTGATTGCGCCAAGGCCGTACAGAATGGTCGTCTCGTTCGGCACACTAAAGTGATAGCCCGAGGTATTGATATCGGGTGCCAGCAACTTAAGTTTCAATTGGCGACAATCGTCTTTCAGGGTTACAAGGCGATCGGTATTGTGCAGGTCGGCACTCATAACAGCGGCCATAAATGCTGCCGGATAGTGTGCTTTGAGATACGCCGTCTGGTACGACAGAACGGCATAAGCGGCAGAGTGCGATTTGTTAAAGCCGTAACCGGCGAACTTCTCCATCAGGTCGAAGATGCGGGTCGCCGTCTTCTCGGCAACGCCGCGCTCCGTTGCACCGCTCACGAAGATCTCGCGCTGCTCTGCCATTTTTTCAGGATTCTTCTTGCCCATCGCACGGCGTAACAGGTCAGCGCCGCCTAGCGTGTAGCCTGCCAACACCTGCGCAATCTGCATCACCTGTTCCTGATACAAAATGACGCCGTAGGTTTCTTCGAGAACCGGTTTCAGCTCCGGGTGCAGATAATCGATGTCAGCCTTGTTTGTCGCGTGCTTACGGATAATGAAGTCATCAACCATGCCCGACTGCAGAGGGCCGGGCCGGAATAACGCTACCAGCGCGACGAGGTCGTCGAACTGATCCGGTCGCATGCGCTTGATGAGATCACGCATACCGCTGGACTCGAGCTGAAATACGGCGGCTGTATGCGTACTCCGCAACAGCTGAAATGTTTTCGGATCATTTTCCGGTATGCGATTTATCGCGAGATCAAGGCCAGGATTCGTGTCGTTGATGATCTGTATGGCCCAGTCGATGATCGTCAGCGTCTTGAGGCCAAGAAAGTCGAACTTTACAAGACCGACCGCTTCAACATCGTCTTTGTCGAGTTGCGTGACGACATTGGTACCACCCTCTTCACAATAGAGCGGCGCAAAGTCTGTGAGCGCACCGGGAGAGATAACCACGCCACCCGCGTGTTTGCCCGCGTTGCGCACCAGACCTTCGAGCGATTTCGCCAGATCGATAATCGCGGCGACTTCCTCATCATCGCGGTACATCGACGCGAGCTCGTCAGAATCTTCAAGCGCTTTGTCGAGCGTTATGCCGATCTCGAACGGTACCTGCTTTGCGATTCGATCAACAAAACCATAAGGCTGCCCCAACACACGGCCCGTATCGCGAATAACAGCCTTCGCAGCCATCGTACCGAAAGTAATGATCTGCGAAACACGCTCACGACCGTATTTCTCAGCGACGTAGTCGATGACCCGATCACGGCCTTCCATACAGAAGTCGACATCAAAGTCAGGCATGGAAACGCGCTCGGGATTCAGGAAGCGCTCGAACAGCAAATCATGCTGCAACGGATCTAGGTCGGTAATACCCAATACCCAGGCCACCAAAGAGCCGGCACCGGAACCGCGCCCCGGCCCCACCGGAACGCTGTTTTCGCGTGCCCAGCGAATGAAATCCGCGACGATCAGGAAATAACCGGGAAAACCCATCGACTGGATGACACCGAGTTCGATCTTTAGTCGTTCATAATACGGAACTGAGTAAGCATCATGCTCGTTGGCTGGGATGTTTTCTGTCTCAATCTTGATCGCGAGCGCTGCTTCCAGTCCTTTGCGGGCCTCGGACTCCAGGAACCCAGCCTCCGTTTCGCCATCAGGAACCGGAAACTCCGGCAAGACACTCTCGCCCAACTTCAGGTCGAGCGAGCAACGCCGCGCGATTTCGACAGTGTTCTGTAACGCTGATGGAACGTCCGCAAAAAGCTCGAACATTTCCTGCGGCGAACGCAGGTACTGATTCTCACTGTAATTTCTGGGGCGATCGACATCGGCCAGCCCACGCCCATCGTGAATGCACACTCTCGCTTCGTGTGAATTGAACCCGTCTCGATCCAGGAACCGCACATCGTTGCTTGCGACAACGGCGACGTTCTTCTCTGCAGCGAGAGTCAAACTGCGCTGCACAACATCCTCTTCGCCTGCGCGGCCAGTTCGAATTAATTCCAGGTAATAGCGATCACCGAAGACTTCCAGCCAGTGGTCCAGACACTCCGTCGTGAGTTCTTCATTGCCGCTGACGATCGCTCGACCAACGTCGCCTTCCCGACCACCGGACAGAGCCAATAGCCCGGCGCAGGATTCTTCTGTTAGCCACTCGCGTCGTGCCCTCGGTTCACCGCGAATCTGACCTTCGATGTAACTTCGTGTTACGAGCTCCGACAGCTTCCGGTAACCGTCGTTGTTCTGTACCAGTAGCAGCAATGTGAAAGGATGCTCCGGATCCTCGTCATTGACGATACGAAGGTCGAGTCCAATGATCGGCTTCACGCCCTGAGCCATAGCCTTGCGATAAAACTTCACCAGGCCAAACAAATTGTTCTGATCTGTGAGCGCGACAGCGGGCATTCCCTGCGCTTTACAACGCGCCACCAACCCGGGAATGCGAACGGTACTGTCGACCATCGAATACTCGCTGTGCAGATGCAGATGTACGAATCCGGCGCTCATCTGGTTGCCGCTCGTACCGGTGCAAACGTTTGTCGATGCTCAGGACAAGGCCCGAATTCCTGTAACTTCTCTCGATGTATTTTGGTGCCGTAGCCCTTGTGCCGCGCGAACTCGTAGCAAGGGTAAATTCTGTCGAGTTCAACCATCATCTGATCGCGCGTCGTTTTTGCAATAATGGATGCGGCACTGATTGCGGGAACACGGTCGTCTCCACCGATAATCGCTTCGCCAGCCAAAATCCTCCCGTCAAAATGCAAGTCCGGCAGCCGATTACCATCAACCAGTACTTTTTCGGGCACAAGGGATAGTCCGAGTATCGCGCGTCGCATGGCAAGCATAGTGGCGGCAAGTATATTGATCGCGTCGATTTCTGCGGAATCCGCCCACGCGACGGCCCAGGCCAGCGACGTTTGCTTGATTTCCACTGCCAATACCTCGCGGCGTTTTGCCGAGAGCTTCTTCGAGTCTGCGAGGCCAGTAATCGGCGTGCGCGGATCAAGGACCACGGCGGATGCGACAACCGGACCCGCAAGAGGGCCGCGACCCGCCTCATCGACGCCGGCCGTAAGTCCGTCTATTTCGAAGTGTAGTACCTGCTGCATGTTCCAGATTATTACTTGAGAAGCGAGACCACCGCATCGGCCGCGCGCTGGTCTGTATTTTGTGCCAGCTCGGTTCTCAGTCTAGCAAATCTGTCCGCGATAGAACGTCTTCGTTCAGGGTTATCAAGCAATTCGACCACTGCTTTGGCGATATCCGCCGGACGGGCATTAGCCTGCATGAATTCCGGCACCAGCGGTGTCTCGGTCAAGAGATTTGGGAGCGTGAAGTGAGTTAACTTCAGGAGATTCAATCCGTTGACAATCGCGTAGGAAATTCTGCCCAGTCGATAGGCGGCGACGGTCGGCTTCGTCAATAACGCAGACTCGAGCGCCGCCGTGCCCGATGCCAGCAAGACGACGTCTGCAGCGATCATGGCACGCTCGGAATCTCCGTCGAGCAACACGAACTGTTCGGTGAGTCCGGCAGCCGCTATCCGGGCTTCGATCGCCTGCTTTAATGCCGGTGTTGCGACAGGAGTAACAAACTGAATGCTGGTTCGCTCTTTAGCGATCAACGCCGCACTCGCCACGAGAATCTCGCCGAGCATGGCTATCTCACTTGCCCTGCTGCCAGGCAGGACTGCAACAATTTCATCCGCTTCAAGGCCAAGCGCCGTCCGCGCCGCAGGCATATCCGGGTCAACAGGAATACTATCTGCCTTGGGGTGGCCAACAAACGTCGCATCCACACCCACGCCTTCGTACAGCGCCTCTTCAAACGGCAGGATGCAAAGCACCTTGTCGGCCGCCGCTTTCACAGTCTTGATTCGACCTGCTCGCCATGCCCAGATTGACGGACTAACGTAATGAACAGTCCTGATGCCAGCCGCACGTAACTTCTTTTCCAGGCCCAGATTGAAATCCGGTGCATCGATACCGACAAAAACATCTGGTGGTGACGCCGTCCAGCGTTCTACAAGTCGCTTGCGCAGTTTCAGGAGTCGTGGCAGGTGAGACAACGGTTCGATAAGGCCAAATACAGCAAGCGACTCAGAAGGCTCCCACTGCTCACACCCGGCCGCCAGCATTGCAGGTCCTGCAACACCCTCAAATGTCGCGTCGGGATAGCGTTCTTTCAGAGCTCGAACGAGACCAGCGCCCAGCAGATCACCGGACGACTCGCCAGCAACCAAACCGATCCTCATGATCTGAACGACTAGCGAATGATGCCGCGTTCGGATGAACGCAGCGACTCAAGGAACGGCAGCAATTCCTGCTGCTCGTCAATAACTGCCTCTATTTGCTCAATCGCCTCGGAGAGCTTAAGACCTTTGCGATACACAAGACGATAGGCATTCTTGATATTGCGAATCTGCTCGGCCGAGAATTCACGACGTTTCAGACCTTCGCTATTGATGCCTTTTGGCACCGCAGGCTGCCCCGAAGCCAGCGTAAACGCCGGCACGTCGCGATTGACGCCTGTGTACATACCAAGAAAGGCATGAGCACCAACCCTGCAAAACTGGTGCACGCCGGAAAAGCCGCCGCAAATAACCCAGTCATCCAGCTGGACATGCCCGGCAAGTGTTGTGTTGTTCGCCATGATGGTCTGGCTACCAACTATGCAGTCATGCGCGATGTGACAGTACGCCATGATCCAGTTGTCATCACCGACAATCGTTTCGCCCCCACCCTGAGTAGTACCGCGACTGACGGTACAAAACTCGCGGATCGTATTTCGATCACCGATAACGAGTCGCGTTTCTTCGGCGGCGTACTTCTTGTCTTGTGGGTCATCACCGATAGAGGCGAACTGGTAAATGTGGCTGTCTTTGCCGATCTTCGTCGGGCCGTTAATGACAACGTGGCTGTCGATCTTCGTACCGCTATCGATCTCGACTTGATCGCCGATCACCGAATACGGGCCGATCTCAACGCCGTCCGAAATTCTTGCAGTATCAGAAATAATGGCTGTGGAGTGAATCATTTTTCCAGCTTTTTAACTCGTTCGATCAAGTTACCCAAACGTCGGAATCGTGCTAGTTGCTTCGCCCAGGACCTGGCGTTATCGGCCGGAAAACTGGCCGCGTAAGTTCCGGGCTCGGTAACGTCCTTTGAAATAAATGATTGCGCCGCCACGGTGACATCGTCGCAAATATTGATATGTCCGACTGCACCTGATCTACCCGCGAACAAACATCGCTTGCCGATGACCGTACTTCCAGCGATAGCGGTTGTCGCCGCCATCGCAGTATGTTCTCCAACCCGCACGTTGTGCCCAATCATGCACAGGTTATCAATACGCACACCGTCCTCGATGACCGTATCACCTATTGCGCCACGATCAACCGTCGTGTTGGCACCGATTTCCACATCGTTACCGACTCGCACACCGCCAAGCTGTGGCACTTTCACCCAGCCATCCGGTGTTATTGCATTACCAAATCCATCGGCACCGATGACAACGCCTGGGTGGAAAATGCCTCGCGCACCGATCCTGGCGTCTTGCACCAAAGTCACGTTTGCGATGAACCGGCAGTTATCGCCAACGTTGCAATCAGGTCCGATTACGGTGCCCGGTCCAACGACGGTATGCTCGCCAATGACCGTGCGCTCACCGATAACAGCAGTCGCGGCGATGTGCGCGCTATCGGCAATCGTTGCTGAATCCGCAACCACCGCCGTCGCGTGTACACCAGGTGCGAACAAAGGCTCCGGACAGACTAACGCCGCCATGCGGGCATAAGTTGCATATGGGTTATCACTGATGAAAGCGGCAACCGGACACGCACCTGCACTTTCTGCCCGCAACACGACAGCAGCTGCCTTTGTAGCAGGCAGCTGACTTATATGGGACGAACTCGCAAGAAAACTTAGTGACTCAGAAGATGCGTCTTGCAATGACGCGACTTGACTTACAGTCGCATCAGGATCACCGATCAGCTCGCATCCTTGACTAGTGGCAAGTTCTCCGAGACTGATCGGCATTCGAGTCGCCTGACGCCAGTCTACTGTGACGGTGCCTGAGCCTGATGGTTCGCAATCACGGCGTTCAGCACATCTTCGGTGATGTTGACGGCACTGCTGACATACAGCACACCATCACCCACGATGAGACCGTAACCCTGTGCCTCGGCGTAGTCCTGAACTTCCTTCAGAACGGCGCGCTGCAACTGTCCGATCTCTTCGTTTTGACGCAAGTTGCTGTCTTCCTGAAACTCGGTGCGTAAACGTTCGAAGTCACGACCTAACTCACGCAGGTTCTTCTCGGCATTGCGGCGCTCAGTCTCACCCATTACAGCCAGGTCTTTCTGAACTTTCGCTTGCAGATCTTCGATCTCTTTCTGTTTCGCGAGGATTTCTCGCTCGCGTGGTGCGAACTCTTCGCGTAATGCCTCCATTACAGCTTTCGTTTGCGGAGCCCGCTCAACGATCGCCTGCAGGCTAACTACACCAATTTTCGTTTCCTGAGCGGAAGCCGGCATTGCGACTGCAAATACCAGTGCAACGCCAAGTACTGCTTTAACCAACTGCTTATTCATAAAACTCATCTATCCCATTCCCTTAAAACGCTTGTCCAATGGAGAACTGAAATCTTTCTATCTCGTCTCCGTAGTATCTCCGATATATTCGTTCAGCGGCAAAGCATAACTGAATCGGAACAATCCAAGGGGCGCAAGCCACTGCACACCAATACCGACGGATGTTCGCAATTCGTCCAAATCTGGTTTGTATTCGATCGGGCTGCCCAGTTTATCTGTAAATACAACCTCGCCTGTATTAAATACGTTGCCGACGTCGTAAAAGATGCTTGCCCGCGCCTGGCTGGCAAATTTGTCCGGCAGCGGAATTATAAGCTCAAGCTGGCTCGCAACCAACACATTGCCACCATATGGCCGTCCAAAGCTGTCGCGCGGCCCAAGGTAAGACTCCTTGAA
>RCNF010001356.1_pt1 | contig 12870 bp, 13 predicted proteins | sample 2041311 | NCBI WGS metagenome assembly RCNF01 (sample SAMN09708228, study PRJNA481090) | Marine sediment metagenome, whole genome shotgun sequencing project. | biome: marine sediment; feature: ocean; material: sediment; isolation source: Sewage treatment plant 2 marine sediment (STP2) ... | reverse complement strand
GCTCGATTCGTGTTCTACGCGCTGGTGGGGGCGACGATCCTCGCGGGCACAGTGTGGGCAATGCTCGGGGCCGCTGCCTGGGCCGCGTATCTGGGAGCCACCGCAGCCACTCGCGCGCCGGCGACCCTGGCCGGCAGGAAGGCGTCTTTTGCTGTGGTGTCGTTGCTGTGGCTGCCGGTCCTCCTGCCGGTAGTGGACGTGGCCAAGATGGAGGGCTTCCTCCGCGGAGTCGGATCGCGATTCAGCGTCGGCGGGGGGGCGAGCGGTTGACTCGCGTTGCCGTGGCCGTAGTTCATTACCACGCCGAGGGGCTGCTCGAAAAGTGCCTCGTTCGACTCGCTGCCTCGACCCTGGCCGATTTTCGTGCGGTGGTGATGGATAACGGGAGCTCGTCGTCCCTTGCCGGCTGTGAAAAGGACGCACGCATCAGTCTCGTCAGATCTCCGCGCAACCTGGGATTTGCCGCCGGAGTCAATCGGGCGCTGGCGGAGCTCCCCAGCGATGCACCCTACCTCATGTTGCTCAACCCCGACGTTCAGCTCGAGACCGACACCATTGAAACCCTCGTGGCCGCTCTCGAGGCCGAGCCCCTGGTGGGCGCGGCCAGCTGCGCCCTGCCCAGCCAGACGGATACGTTGCCCGTCGGTCACTCCGGCAGGGACCTTCACGGTGTAATCCCGCGATCCCGACGGTCCGGTCAGGCTGATCTTGCGTTCACCACCGCGGTAGGCATCCTCAACCGACAATTCAATCTCGACCTGCTGATCCGGTCCCTGTCGAGGTCCTGTCGGCTGGCGACGCGGCCCGAACCCACCGCCGAGAAGATCCTCGAGAGTTGCCCCTCCGCCATGTCCGCCCAAATCGCCGAAATCGACGAATACCTCCTCGCGACCGGGGCCGCTTGGGCCGGACCAGCCTGGTCGAGCACGTCTCCACGTCGCGGGGTCGACGCCCTCCGGCACCTTGCGGAAGTCGTCGCCAAAAGCGTCGTACCTGCCCCTCAGATCAGGATCCGACAGGACGTCGTAGGCCTCGCCGATCTCCTTGAACTTCGGCTCTGCTTCAGGTGCCTTGTTGACATCGGGATGCCATTTACGTGCCAGCTTGCGGTAAGCACGTTGAATCTCGTCTGCAGACGCCGCTCGGTCAACACCGAGGATCTGGTAATAGTCGAGCGTCGCCATCAGTCGGGTTCCTTCGCCACGATCACCGACGCCGGGCGCAGCAAGTGGCCGGCAGTCCCGTAGCCCGGTTTGATGACGGCAACAACGGCGTTCGCCTCCACGCCGTCACCGACCGGGACGGCACCGACGGCTTCATGCAGTGCCGGGTCGAAGAGATCTCCGGTCCGGCCAAAGCGGGGGTAGCCGAGGGACGCGATCGTGCCGGCTGCGTGACCTGTGATTGCCCGCACACCTTCAAAGAACGCAGCCTGGTCGGTCTCAGCGTGCTCAAGAGCCCGCTCCAGGTCATCGAGCGTTTCAAGCCAGAGACCAAGCGTACGTTCCCGTTCGGCTGTTTGACCGCGGTCCAACTCTCGCTGATAACGTTTTTGGAGGTTGTCAAGATCGGCAGCGGCCCGCCGCCAGTTGTCTTCGGCTTGGCGGAGTCTGTCCCGGAGCTCATCAGTCTGAGCAGCCTCATCGTGTGGGACCGCAGCGTCGCCATTGTCGGCGGCCGAGCTGCCGCCGGCGTCCGCTATTCCAAAGTCCATGTCCGACACCTCAGTCCGTGGTGAATTCGGCGTCGATAACTTCGTCATCCGGATTCCCCGAGCTAGTTGACGTTGATGCCCCAGCCGTGTCGCTCACGGATTCCAGGCCGTGGAAGAGCTGTTGCAGCTCGCCGGTTTGGGCACGGATTTGCTGGAGATCGCCGCTGCGGCTCTCCACCATGCGGCGGGCCTCAGCAATCAACACCTCAGCGTGAGCCCGTTCGTGGGCCCGGGCCCCTTCCCCCAGCTCGGCCAACCGGTGCTCAACCTGGTAGGCAACATGGTCCAGCTCGTTACGAGCATCGATGAGCTGGCGATGTGAGGTGTCTTCTTCTCTGTGCTTCTCGGCATCGGTCACCATGCGATCGATGTCGGCCTTGTCGAGATTGGTGCTCTCGCTGATGGTGATCTGTTGGGTGGCACCGCTATCGGTGTCTCGAGCGGAGACATCAAGAATGCCATTGGCGTCGATGTCGAAGCTCACTTCGATCTGTGGCACGCCGCGGGGCGCCTCACCGATGTTCTCAAGCTGGAATCGCCCAAGGACCCGATTGTCGGCCGCCAACTCCCTCTCGCCTTGCAGTACCACGACTTCTACGCCCGGTTGATTGTCGGCTGCTGTGGTGAAGACTTCGGAACGGCGGGCAGGAATGGTTGTGTTGCGCTCCATCAGCTTTGTCATCACACCACCCATGGTCTCTAGGCCCAGTGACAGTGGGGTCACGTCCAATAGCAGAACGTCTTGCATCTCTCCCTTAATTACCGCTGCTTGGATCGCGGCGCCGGCAGCGACTACCTCATCGGGGTTGACCGTCATGTTCGGTTCGCGTCCGCCCGTCAATCTGCGTACCAGTGCCTGCACCGCCGGAATCCGGGTTGACCCGCCGACCAGGATGACCTCGTCGATATCTCCGGAGGTGACCTTGGCGTCGGTCATCGCTCGTTCCACTGGACCCCCACACCGCTCCACCAAATCATGGGTCAACTCGTCGAACCGGGAACGACTCAGTGTGGCCTCCAGGTGTTTCGGGCCACCCGCATCGGCGGTGACGAATGGGAGACTGATGTGAGTCTCGGTCACGGTCGAAACCTCTGTCTTGGCCTTCTCCGCCGCTTCGTAGAGCCGCTGCAGCGCCTGAGGATCATCCCGCAGGTCGATACCGTGCGAGGCCTTGAAATCGTCGGCCAGCCAGTCAACCACCCGCCGGTCAAAGTCGTCGCCACCAAGATGGGTATCACCGGCCGTCGCCCGCACCTCGATCACGCCGTCGCCGACATCAAGCAGACTGACGTCAAACGTCCCGCCGCCAAGGTCGAACACCACAATCGTCTCTGGCTCCACCTTGTCCAACCCATAGGCCAAAGCCGCTGCGGTCGGCTCGTTGATGATTCGAAGAACCTCGATGCCGGCGATCTTCCCGGCGTCCTTAGTCGCTTGACGCTGCGCATCATTGAAGTACGCAGGTACGGTCACCACGGCCTCGGTTACCTTTTCGCCGATGAACTTGGACGCGTCATCGACCAGCTTCCGGATCACCTGGGCCGAAATCTCTTCAGGGGCATAGTGCTTGTCCTCCACCGCAAATCGAACCACGTCATCGGCTCCCGGCTCGACAACATATGACACGTTGCCACGTTCGCTTTCGACCTCAGCGAATCGGCGACCGATAAACCGCTTCGCAGACGAGATCGTCCGCTGCGGATTTAACACCGCCTGGCGGCGCGCCAGCTGACCAACCAACCGCTCACCGTCACGAGTGAACGCCACCACCGAAGGGGTGGTCCGCATACCCTCAGCATTCTGGATAATCGTAGGCTTACCACCCTCTACCACCGCGACAACCGAATTGGTCGTTCCCAAATCAATACCTACTGCACGTCCCATAACTTCTCTCTCTCATAGTCCAACGATCCCGCCTAGATTCAGCGGCGCGGATGTCAGAAAGCCCGTAGCCATGCGCTCATACTCAGTGACCAAGATCACGGTCCGATAGTGAGGACATCAACCCCCGTTCAACTCTGATACTGCAAAGGTCGCCATCGGACTTCGGCCTCTGCGGCGAGCCTGCACGGCTCATCTTCAAGTCCGCAGCGACCAAAGAGCGCCAGACCCCCGCTGTTGATCTGAGGTTGATCCGCCCGCCACAGCTGGTGGAACCGAAAGAGCAAGGATGTTGGTGGTTGACAAACAGAAGGAGACCGCCAATGCAGATGAACACATTTGGTGAAGGGGAAGACGCACTTCGCAACACCGATTTAGACACATTGCGAGAACTAGCCTACCGAGTCGCGCAGAGTCACGTCGCTGTCTGCGGCCTCACGTCGAGAGAGGGAGACTGCTCCCACATACCCGAACAAGACACCCGCAATCGGATCGACAAGCTCGACCGCTCGCAACTGGTCGCCGTTCTTGCCCCCTTCGCCTGGACGGCGTTGGATCATCACACTCGTCCCCGGCGATGACTTGCTGCGGGCCACGAGCACCCATCGGCTCCCGCAGCGAAGAAACTCGAACTATTAACAAAGGATCGGTTGATCCGGGGGTTGAGGACACTGTCACATATGGGCAAGCGGTGACCAGTCGAGAACCACGATCCGTGCAGCCCTAGATCACGAGCTTCCCAAACAGAGGACCACTACATGAGTACCAAACCAACGCCAGAACCGGAGAATGCGACCCTCAGGTCCAGCGAAGATCCCCACACACGAACTGAGGACCAATCGGCAAGCCGGAGGCGTGCCGAAGACGGATCTGCACAGCAGCCGACTCCAGGACCGTGGAAGGTCGAAGGAATGCCCGGAACGCCCGAACAGCACGACCGCTTCGAGGGTTGGTCCTCACGCCTTCCGGGCGGACGTTGGTTCTGGCCGATCCTGTTTTTGTTGCTCGCAATCAACTGGGTCATCACCGGCTGGTGGTTGGCTCCCCCCGCCCGGATCACAATCCCTTACACCGAGTTCGTCACCCAACTGGATGCCGGCAATCTCGTCGAGATCTCGGCAACAGGTGACTCCATTCAGGGAACGCTGACGAGTCCCTTGACCAACCCGGAATACGATGACTCGGAAGCAACAGCGTTCGAGACCGAACGACCGGAGTTCGCTGATGATGATCTCCTGCAGTCGCTCATCGACCATGACGTAGTTGTCAACGCTGAACCCACCGACCAGCCTGCGCCATTGTGGCAACAAGTGTTGCTCGGTTTCGGGCCAACCTTGCTGTTGCTATATCTCTTCTACTCCTTCTACAAGCGTATGGGCGCCGGCGGGATCGGTGCGCTCGGTGGCATCGGATCGAGCAAAGCCCAGAAATACGAACCAACCGACGATCGGGTGACATTCGATGATGTCGCCGGTATCGACGAAGCTGAAGCGGAACTAGTCGAGGTGGTGGACTTCTTGCGCCACCCGGCTAAGTACACACGGCTCGGGGCAACCATCCCCCGTGGGGTGCTGCTGTCAGGGGCACCGGGCACCGGGAAGACCCTGCTGGCTCAGGCTGTGGCCGGCGAGGCGGCAGTACCATTTTTCTCGATGGCGGCCTCAGAGTTCGTTGAGATGATCGTCGGAGTCGGTGCCAGCAGGGTGCGCGACCTCTTCGATCAGGCCAAGGAGGCTGCACCGGCGATCATCTTCATCGACGAGATCGACGGCATAGGTCGCGCCCGTGGTGGAGCCATGTCGTTTGGAGGTAATGACGAAAAGGAACAGACCCTCAATCAGATCCTTACCGAAATGGACGGGTTCACCGGCAACGAAGGTGTCATCGTGATGGCTGCCACCAACCGGCCGGACGTCCTCGATCCCGCGCTGCTCCGCCCCGGTCGGTTCGACCGTCATGTCGTTGTCAACGCACCCGATCAGACCGGCCGTGAAGCCATCCTCGGGGTCCATACACACACGGTGCCCCTTGCGGAGGGAGTCGATCTCTCCGATGTGGCTTCGCTAACACCAGGGATGGTCGGCGCCGACCTACGCAACCTCGTTAACGAAGCCGCGTTGATGGCGGCCCGGCGCGGCCACGCCGCAGTCGAGATGAGCGACTTCACTGATGCGTTGGAAAAGATCGTGCTCGGTAGCGAACGCAATATCATGATGTCACACGAGGCGCGAGAGCGCACCGCCTACCACGAATCCGGCCACGCCCTACTGGGGATCCTCGAGCCGACCGCCGACCCTGTACGCAAGGTCTCGATCATCCCCCGAGGTCGCGCTCTCGGCGTGACCCTGCAAAGCCCCGAGTCCGACGTCTACTCGTATTCAGAACCGTACCTACTAGGCAAGATCACCGGCGCCTTGGGCGGACGCGCCGCCGAAGAGCTGATCTACGGCGACCACACCACAGGCGCCGAGAATGACATCGTCCAAGCAACCCAGATCGCCCGCCACATGGTTGGCCGCTGGGGCATGTCCGACAAAATCGGTGCCGTATCGGTCCTCCCGGCCGACGAACAGCCAATGTTCTCCTTCGCCTCAGCCCAGACGTCACCCGAAACCCAAGCACTCGTCGATGCCGAAGTGCGTCGCATCACCGACGAGTGCTACCAGAAGGCATACGTCACCCTGGAATCCAACCGCGGCAAGCTCGACACCTTGACAAAAGCGCTCCTCGCCAAAGAGACGCTGGACGAGGACGAGATCAATGCGCTGGTCGGAACCGATGCCGCCATCCCCGCAGGACAGGACACCTGAGACTATGCGTGCCGTCGCGCCTCTTCTTGTGTGGCCTCTCCGCTCTAGACGGCGAGACTGGTCAGGTCGGTCCCTAAATCGCCGACCAGCTTGGCCTGCCGCAAGTGACCGGCTGCGAGCACCTTGTCCGCGACAGCGGAAACCTATGAGCGCGCCGCGTAGTCGAAGGAGGCTATGAGACCCTGACGGTCCCGCTCCCCGCCCTGGTGACCGTGACGGAGACCGGATTCACTCCCCGGTATCCAACCCTGCCGCTACGACGACGAGCCGCCGCCGCCGAGATCATGCGCATGGGGGCGGATCAACTGGCGCTGTCTGCAGACAGCGCTGGTCTGGAAACCTCCCCCACCAAAGTCGCCCACATGGAGAATGTGCCGCTGCCTTCGGTCGAAACAGGGTATGTCGGCACCGATCTGAGTTCCGACGATCTCCTGACAGATCTGCGAAAACGTGGCGCGCTTCAGACAAACGCCACAAGTCTGCGCAAGCAGCCCACAAGCGACGCTGAGCTAGCGACAAGCGAAGCCGACCATCGGTCCCCGCCGTGCTGGTGGTTTGCGAGTTCGCCGACGGCGGGCTTGCCGCGGTATCTGCCGAGCTCCTGTCCAGGGCTCGGCCACTCGCAGATGAACTGGGAGGAAGCGTTGCGGCCCTCATCGCTGGTGACGGGCTCGATCGGGCGATCGAGGATGCGGCGACGTTCGGAGCAGATCTCGAATTGGTCGCGGACGACCCCCGCCTCAACACCGGATTGGCCGCCGACTGCACGGACCTTGAGATTGCCGACTGGACTCGGCGCGGCCACACCTACCAGCGTCTTCTCCATCAGGTCAGGTCGGCGATGGGAAGCAGCGTATTGGCTACATGCGTCTGCCCGGAAACTCGACCTCAAATGGCATCCGTTCTCCCCGGGGTCTTCTCCTCCGCACCAGCACCGCGGAACGCGCATGTCGAGTCCGTAGCCGTCGACCTGTTGCCCGACGATCTCGTCGTGACGGTCATCGATCGCGAGGTGCAGCACAGCGACACGAAACTGTCGGATGCCCCCATCGTCGTTGCCGGAGGAGCGGGATGCTCAGCCGACAACTGGCATCTCGTTGAAGAACTCGCCGCTCCGCTCGGCGGTCGAGTTGCCGCTTCACGAGCTGCCGTCGAAGCGGGCCGCTCTGAGCGGGCACTACAGGTAGGCCAGATCGGAACTACGGTCAAACCCGACCTCTATGTTGCATGCGGAGTCTCTGGAGCCTTTCAGCACGTGATAGGGATGAGACCAGCCAAGACTGTGGTCGCCATAAACCGTGACCCCGACGCCACCATCTTCCAATTCGCCCACTACGGCGTCGTCGGCGACGTAGCGGACACGCTTCCCCGACAAATAGTGGCGTTACGCTCTCCGTGAGTCCGCGCCAGGCGAAGGCAACGGGCGTCTCTGAGCCTCAGAGGTGGCGGTCTTTCTTTATTTCATCTTCGAACCGATGTATCTGAGCGTTGGTCGCTCGAATTCGCTCGGCCTGGCTGTGGATTTCCTTAGCTGCATCGGCGCTGAGGTCGCGCCCTTCGGCCTGCTCGTAGGCGTGCAACACCCAGTTCGATCCGGCCCGGACGATCCCGAGATTGACGCGCCGATCATCGATTTCGCGATATCCAATTCGGATCCGCTCTGCAAGCCGCAGGCGCCAGTGAAAGAGTTTGCCACGGAACGTTCCTGTGTCATCGATCTCTTGGCCATAGCCCTCGCGAGACAGCAGAACGGCAAGTCGAGTGGCGAAGCTATCCCGTTCCGAGGCAACCTCCCCGAAGAATGTTGCCAGGTCGTCGTTGTTGGCGAAGATTTCGGCAGCGAGTCGCGCACCGAGTGCGGCGTCTTGGCACACATCGAGCAGATGCTCGAGGGTACCGGGCTCGCCCAAGCCATACTCGCGCTCCAGCCCCGGAGTCATGGCAGCTGCTGCTGCTTCGCTATAACCAGTCATTGTGGGCCTCCAACCTCAGTTGCTTCTTCCCGATCTACTTCTGGCGGGGCTGCCGCACCGCGACCACCCACACCAACAAGCACGGATTTCGATCTATTCAACGACATTAGACATCTAGTCGATCACACGGACGTCCCGCGAACTTCAACGGTTGGTCAACTGGAAAGCTCGGATCGAGCAACCCCGAACTCAGAAGTACCAATGGCGAGGAGCTATCACGGGCCATACCAGCGATCGACCACGGCCACCGTGCGCTTTCTTAATGCTTGGGCATCCGATACCGCCGTATCGTTGAGGACCTCGCTGAATGAAACGAGACAGGTCAAATCCGCAGCATGACTCTACGTCCTCTCCAACTCCCCAACAGGAACCACGGAGGTCTTGAGGCTAATTGCGTCGCTGCCTACGATTCGGTTGCCGAGGCCCACTATCCCTTGCGCGTGGGCGTTCAGGAGACCGCCGAGGCATACGCTCGAGTTAGGCTGGCCAGGTCAGACTGCTCCAGGGGACGGATCAACTCGGCGAACGGTTTTCGTGGCTTTACCTGGCCGTGGCCTTTGGCTTTCTTCCGTGGTTTATCCCTTGGGCGGTCCGGCGTGTGGAGCCCAACGCCAACAGACGAAAGCTCATGACCTCGCTAGTGATCGCCGGAGTCTTCGTCAGCGCATATCTCATGTCGGCAATGGCCCGCGGACCGATCAGTGTGACCGAGGGCACCCACTACCTCGCACACTCCGTGCCACTGTCGTCCGGAATGGTCGCGGCGGTCGCATATGTATTCGCCACCTGCGGATCCCTGTTGCTGGCTTCCGATCGGCTCATCACCTGGTTCGGTGCTGTGAACCTGGTTGCCGTGGTGGTGCTGTCGGTCCTGTTGTTCTCTGGGGTGATATCTCTGTGGTGCGTTTGGGCTGCGATCGCCAGCGCGGCAATCGCTCTCCACCTCCGACGTACCGATCCACACGGGCACCGGTTTCAGTTGACTCAAACGCTGCGCTGATACTCTCCAGCCTCGACTACCGGCATCGACCGACGAAGCACAGCTGTGGACGAGGGTCGGCGCAACGAGGGCTCAGAGCGGGGACTGCCCGAATACGGGAGAAACCCGCCGTGGGGACGATGCCCACAGACGGTGGATTTGAGCGTTGGTTGACCGGATCAGCTCGGCTTGCCGACGGATCTCTTCGTGAGCCTCGGGACTGACCTGTGCGCCCTCGGCTTTCTCGTAGGCCTTGAGAACCTGGTCCGAACCCTGACTGATGATTTGCAAATCGGCGCGTCGATCGTCGACGTTCCGGTGTAGGGACTCAATGGACTTGGCGAGGTGTAGACGCCAGTGGAAGAGCTTGCCACGGAACGTTCCGGTGCTGTCTATCTCATCCTCATAGCCCTTTCGTGACAGCAAGATTGCCAATCGGGTGGCAAATCCGTCCCGCTCGGCAGCAACTTGATTGAAGAAGGTCGCAAGTTCGTTGTCGTCGGCAGAAAGCTCAGCGGAAAGCCGAGCACCAAGAGCAGCGTCCTGGCATACGTCAAGCAGATGCTCGAGGGTGCCGGGCTCATTGAGGCGGTACTCGTGCTCCAAGAGTGGGGCAGCAACGGCTTCTGGTGAGGTGTAGTCGGCCATCTGAATCTCCTTGCATATGCGTTCGGTTGTCGGATATCGCTTGGGACTTCCGATCTGGGTTCTCTCGACAACATGCCTGGTCCACCTGACGGGACCCTCCCTGGTGGATCAACCTGGTCTCAACTGACTTCGCATCGGCACAGATGAATTCAGCTCTGCAGGCATGCGATCCCTCACCTGACAGTCGGGCTGTGTTACCAACCTGCTCGCCTCGACGGCCCGTAGCCAGCCGACGAATGAGTTGAGCGCATGTTGATGCTGCGTCGACCGACAAGTCACGCGACAAGATCATCATTGTGGATATGAATGCCGACCACCTGGAGCGTGAGGACCATTGGAGCGTCTCCGCCCTCGAATAGGGGAAGGGTCAATGACAAAGCAAGAAGACATCCAGTATGTCGCGGCGGTGTTTATCGATCGGCCTGCGGCCGAGGCCGCCGTTGCGGAACTGCGCTCGCTAGGCATGGCCAATGAGCATCTAGGCGTGGCCGTTCATGAGCCAGGCCAAAGAGTGTTCGAGGACGACGTCGAGCACGATGAAATGGTGTCCATTGAGGAAGGCGCACTCGTGGGAGTACCGGTGGGCGTGCTCGCCGGTATGGGCATCATGGCAGTCGCGCTTCCTGGCGTCGGTACGGTCGCGGTGGGAGGCTTACTCGCCGCTGGCGGTGCCGCTGGCGCGTTGATCGGAGCGTTCATCGGCGGCGTCGTCGGCGTCGCAGCGGCAGACAGCGAACTGGAAGAACGTCGAGCATGGGAGGACTACGGGCTTCAGCCGGACGACATTCTCGTCGTGACGCGGAGCCACCACCACCCGGCCCTGGTCCAGGGCGTGCTGCAGAAACACGGAGGACGCCGCGTGGACCTGCGGGCCGCAACGGGGGGCAGCGCGATCCTATGAGTTGAACGGCTGTTGAACGTCACGGTAGGGCGAGGTAACCGTCGTTCGGCAGTATGTGAGAAAGGACACATCTGCAAGAGGGACCGAATGACCAACGCAAATGCCCCCCAGGCCCAGCAAGAGACCGGCGTCATGCTGGCTTCGGCACGACCGATCCCAAGGATTGATTGTGTCGACGCTTAGCTGGATCATTATCTCCGGCCTTGCCATGAGCGCTCTAGCCCTTGTCGGAGGCATAACCGTTCTTCTCCCTGCCCGTACTCTCGACCGGATCCTCCTACCTCTTGTCGCACTCGCCGCCGGATCACTGCTCGGCGGCGCTCTGTTCCACATGCTCCCCGAAGCCGTGGCGGAGCTCGGCAACACACTCGCCGTCTACGTCTGGCTCGTCGCAGGTTTCCTTGCCTTCTTCATCCTTGAGCAGTACCTGCAATGGCATCACTGCCACCATCCCGCCGGACCGCACAAACACCTCGGCCATTTGATCCTCATCGCCGACGGTCTCCACAACTTCATCGGAGGTCTTGCTGTTTCAGCGGCATTCCTCGTCGAGATCAGGCTCGGAATCGTCACCTGGCTCGTCGCCGCTGCCCACGAGGTTCCCCAAGAGCTCGGCGACTTCGGCATCCTGGTCCACAGCGGGTGGAAACCCCGCTCCGCGCTCATCTACAACGCCGCCTCGGCAATCACCTTCCTCGTCGGCGGGCTCGTCACATATGCGCTTGCCGGCTCGCTCAATGTCACGCTCCTCGTCCCGTTTGCCGCTGGCAACTTCGTCTACATTGCCGCCGCCGACCTCATACCCCAGATCACAACGACCGAGACTGCTATAGATTCGGCACACAAGAGAACCATCCTCCTGAGGAAGGTGGAACAGAGCGTGGCCCTCGCAGCTGGATTGGGACTTCTTCTCCTCACCTCAGTACTGGCATGACCCTTGACACCAAGCGCGTGACATGCCTCCAAACCCACCAGAAGAAGAAACCCCCGCAAAGCGGAGGTCTTCTTACTTGTAGCCCCGAGCATGTTCAATCGGAACCAGATCTACGAGTGGCTCGAAGCCATGCGCAGCATCTACACGGCGCAGACCGTGGCCGCCACGGACCTGTTCGCCCACTTCAGTGACGACTGGGCTGAGAAGTATCCGGCAATGATCCGAGCCTGGGAAAACACCTGGGACGAGTTCACGCCGTTCCTCGCCTTTCCGACCGAGATCCGCAAGATTGTTTACACCACCAATTCGATCGAGTCGTTGAACGCCAGATTTCGGCGGACGGTGCGGCATCGGGGTTTTCCCCACCGAACAGGCAGCAATGGAAGTCCTGTATGGGGTGTGACGAGGAGAACCGTGCAGGATCCTGAACAGGGGCAACGATCTGAGCGTGGACACCAAGCGTAGCCCGGCCTCGGAAGCCAGTGGATTGCTCGCCAGAGCCACCACGGACGTATCACGAAGGGTGGTTGTGAGACTGTGGCCCTTTTGAACTCGTTTCGCCTCGGCGAACAGCCTGATGTATCAGAACTCCAAGGGCTGCCGTTTGTGAGACTATCTGACGTCCCAAACTACTGATTTCATGGGGATTTTCGCACCCTAATGCTCCCGCGATATGAGCCAATGGGCCGATCCCATTCAGGACCTTGCGCCGATCATCCTCAGACCCCAATCAGGGCCGAGCACGGAGCCTATGTCGGATTTCTCCCGTATTCCGGTCGTACCCCTAGTAGCGCCGCACCCATCGGAAGCGGCGGCCGGCTCCACCCCGCCCCCGCGAGCCCCAAGGGCCTCCGCCTTCCCGACGCCAGAACCAGGCCGGGTGCCGGTCGTTGTCGGGGGGTGAGACGCCGGGTTCTTCATCGGGGCGGGAGCGGCAGCGGCCCAGGCTCCAACCGGTCCTAGGCCCCCGGCCGAGCGGGCCGGTTCGATTTAATCCGGGCATAATTCCTCCTCTCACCGGGGGGGTGG
>RCNF010002803.1_pt1 | contig 12880 bp, 10 predicted proteins | sample 2041311 | NCBI WGS metagenome assembly RCNF01 (sample SAMN09708228, study PRJNA481090) | Marine sediment metagenome, whole genome shotgun sequencing project. | biome: marine sediment; feature: ocean; material: sediment; isolation source: Sewage treatment plant 2 marine sediment (STP2) ... | reverse complement strand
GCCCATCATGCTGTTCGCTCGCATCGTGCTTACCGCCACCGGCCTGATGTTCTTCATCCACGGCTTGGTCTGCTTCATTCATCCGGCCACCATCGGCATCGAGAGTGGCATCGCGATGCCTACGCCGGGCTCGGTCATCGAAGTGCGCGCGGAGTACGGTGGTCTCCCGATTGCACTCGGCCTCTTCTTCCTGGCGGCGGCGCTACAAAAGGTTCAAGTCCGCACCGGCCTTCTCGTGATGGTCACCGCCCTCGGCGGATACGCGAGTGCCCGCGTTCTCGCCGTTCTCATCAGCGGTCAGCTCGATACCTATAATCTTGCGGCCATCGCATACGAGCTGATCAGCGCCGTCTTGGGCTTGTGGGCCTTTCGACAGCTGCGGGTAGCGCCGTGACGGCGCTTGGGTTCACTCTGCTGCTTCGAGCAAGCGGGTCTTCATCGCGTCGCGGCCGTGGGGCTCTTCGAAATCGACGACGGGCCCCATCGGCACGATGCGGCTCGGGTTGATGCTTTCGTGGCTGCCGTAGTAATGGTGCTTGATGTGGTGCATGTTGGCGGTGCCTCTCACGCCCGGCACTTGGTAGAGTTCGCGCGTGTACGCCCAGAGGTTCGGGTAGTCGGCGATCCGGCGCAGGTTGGTCTTGAAGTGGCCCACGTAGACCGCGTCAAATCGCATCAGCGTGGTGAAGAGCCGCCAATCGGCTTCCGTAATCTGCTCGCCGACTAGGTAGCGCCGCTTCGAGAGGCGCTCCTCCAGCCAATCGAGCGTCTCGAACAGGTCGACCAGCGCCGCCTCGTAGGCTTCCTGCGTCGTCGCGAATCCGCATTTGTACACGCCGTTGTTGAGCGTGTGATAGATGCGCTCATTCACTTCGTCGATTTCAGCGCGGAGCGCAGCCGGGTAGAAATCACCGGGAGTCGCACCCAGATGATCAAACGCCGAGTTGAACATGCGGATGATTTCCGAGGACTCGTTGCCGACGATCGTGCCGGTCTTCTTGTCCCAAAGCACAGGCACCGTGACCCGCCCGCTGAAACGGAGCTCGGCTGCGGTGTAGAGCTCGTGCAGGAACTCGGCCTCCAGGATCGGGTCGGGAATCACGCCGTCTCCTTCATGGAAGGTCCAGCCCTGCGCGTCCATGAAGTGATTCACGACCGAGACGCCAATCATGTCTTCGAGGCCCTTGAGCCTTCGCATGATCAGCGTTCGGTGCGCCCAGGGGCAGGCATAGGATACGTAGAGATGGTAGCGCCCACGCTCTGCCTCGAAGGCCTTTCCACTCGGCGCGTTCTCGCCGTCCGCCGTGACCCAGTTCCTGAACTTCGCGTTGGCCCGAACGAACTTCCCGTCCGTGCTCTTCGTGTCGTACCAAACGTCGTGCCAAACGCCTTCAACTAACTTACCCATGTCGTTCTTTCCTCAGGTTCAAAGTAGGTGGCCCATCTTGCCGCTCTGATAGTCGCGGAAGGCTTGGCCGATTTCTTCTCGGGTGTTCATCACGAAGGGCCCATAGGCCACGACCGGCTCATCGAGTGGCTGTCCGGCGAGCACTAGGACGCGGGCGCCCTTGCTCGCATGCAGCTGGACAGCTCCGTCATCGTTGAGATCGAAAACTCCAAAGTGCCGCGATGCGATCGGCTCTCGAGTTGGCCCCGCGGTCACGTCGCCTTCGAGCGGAAACACGAGTGTCGTCCAGCCCGCGGGAAGCTCCACTTCCGACGTCCCGGCTTCGTGGAAACGAAGGTCCAAGGTCGTGATTGGCGTGTGCGTCTTTGCGGGACCGGTTTCGCCCGCAAGGTTGCCCGCGACCAGCCGCGCCTCGGCCGCCCCGAGCTGCAGGCGCGGGAACTCGCGATCGAGCAGCGGTTGGTAGCGCGGCTCGCTCATCTTTTTGCTGGCGGGGAGGTTCACCCAGAGTTGCACCATCTCGAAGTCACCACCTCGCTCGGCGAACGCCTGAGCGTGCTTCTCTTCGTGCACGATCCCCGACGCCGCGGTCATCCACTGAACGTCGCCCGGTCCGATTCGTCCACCGCCGCCCGCCGAGTCACGGTGCTCGATCTCTCCCTCGTACGCGAAGGTCACGGTCTCGAAGCCGCGGTGTGGGTGCTCGCCGACGCCCCTCCGATAGGGGGAAGCGTCGAAGCGCCTGCGTGCTGCGTGATCCAGCAGAAGGAACGGGCTCAGCATCTGCGCGTCGAGCTGAGGCCAGAACACCGTCTTCACGTAGAACCCGTCGCCCACCCAGTGGTCGGGCCCCGGGGGGAAAACCGCTTGCAATGCCCGCGGCGAAGTCTTGGTTTGTGCTGCCGACTGCATGTTCGCCTCCCGCTTTGAACGACCAAACAACTTCGGGGCCATGGCCCAGCCGGCCAGCGCCGCTCCAGCGGCGGAGAGCGTCGCGAGCACGCCTCGTCTCGAAGTTCCCGAAGTCACCCGTCAAATCTAGGGATTGGGGAACCGTCCGGCAGAGCGCATTCAGTTGACACAGGGTTGCATAAACGCAACCATTGGGACCGAATGGCGGCGAATAAGGACAATATTGCAACGTTTGTGGAGGTCATTCGCCGCAACAGCCTCGCGGCGGCGGCGAGGCACCTGTCCGTACCCAAATCGACCGTGAGCCGCCGTCTGGCGCGCTTGGAGGAGCAGCTGGACACGAAGCTGGTGCATCGAGATTCCCGGAGGGTGACACCGACCCCGGAAGGCAGCCGTTTCTACGAATCGGTTGTGGACGCCATCGACGTCTTGGAGACGGCGGTCGCGACCATCGAGGAGAGCACGACTCAGCCGCGCGGCACCATCCGGGTCACGGCGCCAAGCGACCTCGGTCGCATGATCTTGCTGCATGAGCTGGTGCGCTTTCTCGAGCGCTACCCGGACATTTCGCTCGACGTCGTGCTCACCAATCGATTCGTCGACCTCGTCCAGGAGCGCGTCGACGTGGCCGTGCGGGCAGGGCGCGTAACCGAGCCCAACCTGATCGCGCGAAAGCTCATGCCGTCCGATTTCCAGCTTGCCGCCCATCCCGACAACGACATCGACTGCGACGACATCACGGAGCTCGAAGCGCTTCCATTCGTGCTCTACCGAAAGCGTGGGCGGAGCCAGGTCATTCACCTCGAGCGCGGCGGTGGCGAGAACCAGGAAACGGTCGAGCTCACCGTCAGCGGCCGGGTAAACGTCGACGACTATGGCGCGATGGTCGAGCTCGTCGCAGCGGGGCAGGGCATCGGACTTATGCCGGAGCTTCACATCGCCGAGGGCGAGAAGGCAGGTAGGCTGGTCCGCATCTTCCCAGACTGGTCCTTGCCTGCATCGCCCGTCCATCTGGTGTACTCCACCAGGCAGCTCCCGGAGCGGGTTCGATTGCTGGCCGACTTCCTTTGCGACCGACTTCGCGTGCCAGCGTCGTGATCTGGGAGCGGTAGCTTCGCCGTGCGACAAGTTGAAGAGACGATTCAGACGCGATACGCTCCGTACATGGGTCGGGTCATTTTCTTCTCGATGTTTGTTCTATCGCTGGCGATCGTAGGCCGTGCCGAAGCACACGCCGGGGGTGCAATCCGAACCGACGCCAGCCAACCAGATCATCACGACCTTGCCAAACGAATCCGTCGGTTCAGAGGGCTACCCTCGGCCGATCCAAGGCGCCCAACAATACGAGCTCGAAGAGGCCAATCGTCGCATCCGAAACACCCGCAACGCGCTCATTGCGACGAGTGCACTGGCTGCGGTGGGCATGATCGTCGGCGCGACGGCATTCAGGCACTGCGAGTTCATCTACTATAACGTCAACCGGCCAGACGATTTGGTGTGCACGCAACGGGGCGATGCGCTCTTCGTGGCTGGTGGCACGATCTTCGGGCTGGCCGCAATCGGCATGATCACTTCGGGGATCATGCTCGGCGTACGCAAAGGCAACAGGCGGCGGCTGCGCCGCGAGATACAGCGCTCGCAGGGCGCCCGCCTCCGGTGGGATGTTCCCTCCGGCGGCCTTGTGTTCTGACGGCCCTGTCTGGGACACCTAGCCCCGTGGGCGATGCGCAGCATCGACTTTACGGGGTGGCACTGAGGTTGCCGCTGCTGTAGATGCCTGAGGAGATGCCTTGGGACACCCTCATCAAGAATGCGCTGCTGTTCGACGGCCGCGAGGAGGCGCCCAGCCAGCGCGACGTCGCCATGGCAGACGGCAAAGTGGCCGAGGTCGGCACCGGTCTCGATGCGTCCCAAGCCAAGGAAGTGGTCGACGCCGAAGGCCGCTGGCTGATGCCTGGGCTTTGGGACATCCACACGCACCTCGACTTGGAGGTCGAGCTCGATCCCGGTTTGACCGAGGTCGTTCGTCACGGCACGACCACCGCGGTCGTGGCGAACTGCTCGATCGGTCTTCCGTTCGGCCTCCAGAACAGCGATGGACACGAGCCGGTCATCTCCTGCTTCGCGCGGGTCGAGAACATTCCCAAGAGCGTCCTTCGGCGCGTTGCCGATCAGATCAGCTGGGACAACCCCAAGGCCTACCTCGAGCACTTCGAGCAGATCCCGCTCGGCGCCAACATCGTGCCGATGATTCCCCACTCGATGCTGCGCATCGAAGCGATGGGGCTCGAGCGCGCCATCAGCGAGAAGCCAACCGAAATGGACCTCGAAACCATGGAGGGCATCCTCGAGGATGCGATGAAAGACGGCTACGCGGGCTTCTCCACCGACATGCTTCCGTTTCATTACCTCTCGGACGATCCGCATCGCGAAATTCGAATCCCCGCCAACCACGCCCCTTTCAAAGAGGTCAAACGCCTCACCGAAGTCGTCCGTCGCTACGGCCGCGTCTGGCAGGCGACCCCCGAGAAAGACAAGCCGCACAACGTCTTTCGCTGGTTCATGCTGAGCAGCGGTCGCTTCTTCGGAAAGCCGCTCAAGGTTACCGCGGTGGCCGCGCTCGACGTCGTGACGAACCGATCGTTAGCACGCATGGGCGTCGCACTCACGCGCATCATCAACTCCGCGTTGGTGAACGGGCGGTTTCGCCTGCAGGCCTTGGCAGCCCCGTTTCGCGTGTACGCGGATGGCGCCATCACGCCGCTTTCAGAGGAGATACCCGCGCTGCGCGAGCTCAACGCGATCGACCTCGTCGACAAAGAGGCTCGGATGGCGCTGCTCGACGACCCCGAATACCGCAAGCGCTTCCGCCAGATGTGGTTCCACGATAAGAAAGGTTTGTCCTTGGCCCGCATCAAGCGCTGGCTGCGGATCATGGACGACAGCTTCAGCCGCGATTTGAAGGACATGGTCATGACGGCCCGCCCCGTGCCGGTCTGGGAGGGCGAGACGCTTCAAGACATCTACGAGCGCCTGCTCGATTGGCAGGCCCGTCCCGGCGGCCAGGGAAGGCTTCGCAGAACGGGGCTCGGCCCGCGCAACGACGCCGAGGCCAAGGTATTCGCGAGCTTCCCGAACCCCGTCGGCGACGACTGCGACTTCATCCTCCATCTGCTGCGCCACTTCGACACGGACCTGCGCTGGTACGTGCTCGCCGCGAACGACGATGAGGAGCGAATGGCGCGCGTCCTGTTCGACCCGCAGACCTTGCCCGGCTTCAGCGACTCGGGCGCGCACCTCACCAACATGGCCTACTACGACTCAAACCTGCGAGGCCTCCAAATCGCGCAGCGGCGCTCCTTGGAGTGCGTCGCGTACCATGTCAGTCGCCTGACGCGCGTCCCCGCCGAGTTCTGGGGGTTCGAGCAGACCCTCGGCACGATCGAGACCGGCAAGCAGGCCGACTTGACCCTCATCGACCCCAACGCGCTCCGCGCCTACGACTCCGAGGCGAACACGACCTTCGGCTACCGAGAAGCTGTCGCCGCAGAGCAGATGCTCAACCGGAGCGACGGGGTGGTCACCGACGTGTGGATTGCAGGCACGCCCGCGTGGCGGGAGGCCAAACCGAGCGAGAATCTCGGACGGATCACCATGGGGCGCGCACTGACGGTGCCCTCGCCAGCTCAGTTGACGTGAAACACGTCGTCGCTGATCTCGGTACCGATCGAGGTATTGCGCCGAATTACGTCCGCCAAGGTCGTGCTCTCGAGCTCGGCGATTTCCGCGGGCGAAAAGGTGAACTGATACCAGTATCGATCGCCGTCTCGCAGTCGTTTGAACTGGTGCCGAATCACGGTGTACGCCAGCTCGCCGACATGTCCGCCGTCGAACGGGTCCTCCGCAAGTGCGCCGACCCACAGATCGATGTCCTCGACATCTGCGTAAACCGATGCCAGCCGGGCTTGAACATCCGGGTCGGTGCTGACTTCGGAGAAATCCGCTCTTGGTTCGAGGCCCATGATCTGGCGCGTGTAGTTGTAGCTCGAGAGGCCGTGATCGCGACCACGCTGGATGTTGAGCGACGCTAGGTCGAAACCACCGGCCCCCGGAGGCCCGAACAAGAAATTTCGGACATCGTCGACGATTTCGGTATCGATTGCCGAACAAGCTTGGCTCGCGAGACCACGCAAGAGCGGTTCGATGCCACCTTCATTCACGACGCGATCGGGCCGGAAAAACGCGTCCCGGAGTGCTAGGTTGCCGTCGGGGATCGGCGTCAGGGTTGCGTCGAGTCGAAGGAGCGTTGGGCTCAGCGCGCTATGCCCGAACCGATAGATTGCCGTCGAGAACTCGTTCGAGATGGCCGGGCTATACCATCCTTGATACCCAGGGTACGCGCCCAAAGCATTGGGCCCGAGAAGCACGGGCAAGAACTCGTTGTAGGTGATCACCTGCATGAGCGCCCCGACGATACGTCTCGCCTCCTGATAGATCTGTTCGCCGGTCAGCGAAGGATCGCCCGCCGCGATCTCCTGTGCCAAGCGGTTGTGCTCGCGGACGAACAGGGTGTGCATGGCGGCCAACGCGACTTGCTCGTTTGCCCTGACGTCACCGGCGAGAAACAGCTCTGGCCCCGTACCCCCGGCATTGGAGAGGCCAGCGGTGTTGAAGGGAAGGAGGTCCCCCGCGCTGACCAGCAGGCGCCCCGTGCCGTCATTGGTACGCAGCGCAGCTGCGCGCACGTCGTCCGAGCCGTACACATTGGAACCGTCAATGTAGTGCGTGATCTGATTGAGCTGCTGTCGCGGATAGAAAGAGTAACCGGACCCGTGATGGTAGATGGACCTGTTGAAGTCGATCGTCTCGAGCCCGCTGCTCGCCGGATCGAACCAAGCGTCGCCACTGGGAACCGGGATCGGTGCGGGTTCAGCGGGATCCTGTGCTTCGGTCAAGTCGATGTCGTGATCGACGAACTGACCCCACTGCCACAGGAAATCGCTTGCGCCCAACGCGTTTGCGGTGCTTTGCGTTTCAGCGCAGAGCGCATTGCTGATCTCGCGTGCCGAGGGCCGGGCGACGCCTGCCATCGCGCCGATCCCGTCGTCGTAATCCTCGGACGCCAGGCGAGTGAGCGGCGTGTTCGCGGCACCGGCCTCGAAATAGACCATATGGTTCCCCGTGCCATCAATGCTCCGGTATTGGTCCGTCGGCTCTTCGGACGGGTCGGGTGGATCGACCGTGCTCGGATCGACGTCCACAAACGGTGCGACCAGGCTCGGCGCCCGCGGCCCGCATTGGAACGCCACACTAGGCAGAAGAAGCAACACCAACAGCGAACGCTTGCACCACGTCGCCTTCTCGCACGTCATCGAATCAGTCCTTCAGGGTTGGGGGCGAGTAAGCATATCCAAGTCGACAGCCGATTGGAAGCCGCAACGACGTTGCTCGCGCGCCGAAACTGCGAGCAAGCTCACATCTTGTCCGTTTTTGGCGATCCACCTGGATCGAATCGGAGGTGCCATGGAACCCAAATCGGGCTAGTACTCGCCGCACATGAAAGCAGTCCATAGACGATCGCTGGTGGCACTCGTGGCAGTCGTAGGCATCGTAGGGGGAGTCGCCCTAGCGGTACGCGGTGGCTTGTCCAATCCCGTGGAGAAGCCGGAATCATGGACCAAGTCAGTCGAGGGGTTTTTGGCGGTTGCCACTCCTTGCTGCAGCCGGGCATCGCTCTGGGATGCGCTCGATGCCGTGACCGAGGACGATCAGCGCGCGCGCCCGGCCTCCGCCGCGGAAGCCGCACAATGGCTGAATGATTGGCCCTATCGACGTCGAGAGGAACACGATCGTTCCGATGAATTCGAGCTCCGTGTGGCCGCACAGAGCGGCGAGGTAAGATGCAAGGGGGCCCCGACGGGCCCAGAAGTTCCGCAAGACGGCGACGATGAGAAGACCTTGGAAGCAATTCGTCACAGGCGGGAATGTACGTACGGCAAGTGGAAAGCCTGGTCCGCTGAAACGGCGAAGAAGCGACCGAACGAGCGCCATACGGTTTGGGTGGACGACGACGGCCTCTTCCACGGGCGCGTCGATTATTGGGACTGAAGACAAAGGCTATCCCGCCTAAGTTGGCCGGTGAGAACGCGGAAGCTCGGATACAGGCATGGAAAACTCGCCCGATCGTTGGCGGTGTCGGTAGGATCGAGCCGCGGGGCAGGGTGGAGCAGACTAAGCGCAAGCATTGGGTTCGCCTAGGGGCATTCGCGTTCGTCCTGGCACTCATTTCCTGGGTTGCGACATGGGTCGGGCTGTCCGGGACCTGGGTTGGCGACGACTGGCACATGGTCAACAACTACCTCTACGAGGACTGGGCCGAGCTCGCTGCGGTCTTCAAGCGCAATGCCGCAAGCTATCTCTTCGGCGAGGACAAAATCGGTCCGTACCGACCGGTGACGATGTTCACGTTGATTGCAACGCATCTGTTGGCGCCGGAGCCCTGGCTCCATCACGCGGTGAGTTGGCTCCTGCACGCGGCGACGAGCCTGCTTTTGTACGTCCTTCTGCGCAGCTCGGAGCGCGACGCCCGCCCGGTCACGGACGTCACGAACGATGTCGTGGCGGCGGGCCTTGCGGCGCTGTTCTTTCTTCACCCCGTCCATGTCGAATCGTACGTCTGGATCAACGGACGTTCGGACCTCCTTGCAGGATTCTGGCTAGCGGCGCTCGCGTTCTCGCTCAACCAAACGACTAGGGCTCCGCCACAAGGATTCCGCCGGATGTTCGTGCTGGGCCTCGTGGCCTTCTTGGGCGCCAGCTCCAAACTACCTTTCGCGATTGCCGCGGTGGCGGTCTGGCTTGCGTGGGCCATCCGGACTCGGGCACCACAGTCGCGGATTGCCGGGAGCGCCATTGCAGCCGGAATCGCGCTTCATCTGATCCTCCGAGGCATCTTCGCACCGTTTCGGGGTCAGCTAGGCTCATCCGAGAACGTCTTTTCCGACCCGACGATCTGGTTGTCGCTTCCGAGGCTGGCAGCGAACGGGGCCGAAGCGCTTCTGGCCTTCCGCGCCGAGGCCATGCAATCGCTGTCTTGGATGCTGTTCGGACGATGGTCTACGTTCGAGTGGCTGGGGCTGGGGGTCGTGCTTCTCGTCCCGTCGTTTCTGAGTTACCGTCGAGACTGGCCTGGGCTCGTGTATTGGCTCGGTGCGCTGATGACTCTCGCGCCCACTGTGATCGTATCGGCTACGTTCTGGCTGGGGTTTGACCGCTACCTGTACATGCCGGCGATTCTTGCGCTGCTTGCGCTGTTCCCGTATGTCGTCCGCGCCGCGTCACGGGGTCGACGTTCGCGCGTCGCACTTGTTGCCCTGGGCCTCGCACTGATCGCCTACGCTGCGTTGCAGACCCACCAGGCCAGTAAAGCGTATGCTAGCCAAGACGCTTACGATGATGCCCTCCTTCGCGACCACCACGACGACCCTGGCATTCACTACTATTTCGCGTTCGTTGCCAATCGACGGGCGAAGCGAACCGCGCTGCGCGAGCACCTTTCGTCGATGCCGTCACCACCGTGGCCCACGTCGATCATCATTCCAACGTACGAGTTGGCCGCCAAAGCAAATGACAGCGTCAAGACACGAGAGGCAGTAGATGCGCTGGTCGCCACCGCCCGAAGAGGTCCGCGGTGCGAGACCGTCCGGGCCCAACTCGAGACTTGGGCTGTCAAAGCCCCCAATCCTTCGACGGCCGCCCACCTCGAGGAAGCACTCGCCGCCTTGTCCTGCGGGCCGTAGCCACGCGGCAGCGTTTGACGGAACATCGATGACTTCCACCGGTCGGTCAGCGGGTTACGGAGGGCTCGGGATGTCGTTCGGGCAGACGACGTTGGCGCAAAGCGTCTTGGTGCATGCGCCGTCTGTCGCATCGACGCAGAGCTCGACCGGACCAGGGCGGTCGCAGATGTAGGTCGCATTTTGGAAAACGACGTTGTCCGACTGCGGGCAGTCCGGGGTGATCTCCGGGCAAGTCATGTTCTCCGTGTCTTCGAGAGTACCCCAGAGCGCGCTCAGGGTGAGCACGAGTGGGAGCGGTTTTCTGTCGGTGTCCCAGCCGCGTGTTTGGACGTTCGTCCAGTCTGAACCCGGGGCAATTGTCGACGAGGGATTGAAGTTGATGACGTTCAGATTCGGGCAGAGGTTCGGTATGACGTCGCCCGGACACCGGATGGTCATACAGCGTTTCGTGTTCGGCTGCCCCGCACAATCGAGATCTCCGTCGCTCACCTCCACGCAGACGTCGACGTCGCCAGGCTCTCCGCAGGTAAAGGTCGTTTCGGTTGCATCCGGGGCTAAGAAGCCGCCCCCGTCCGAGGTCCACTCGACGCTCAAGGGCTCCGGGAATTCGTCAGGGTCCAAGGCAGTGACAACGACGATGCTCGAGTCCATACCGCGGGGAATCGGATTGGGGTCTGCGTTCATGTCTTGGATGATCGGGCAGGAGTTCTCGTCCGGCTTGCCAGGGCAGCGAACGAGCTCGCAAACGGTGTCTGTGCAGGCGCCGTCCGAAGCATCGACGCAGATCGCGATGGCGCCGCCGTCATCTGGGTCGCAAGTGTAGGGGGTCTCATGTGCGTTTGCGTGAGCGAACGTGCCGGCACGTGCCGTAAGCGTGGTGACGAGTGGATCCGGATTGTCATCCGGGTCATCGGCGACGACCGTGATGGTAGCCTTCTCTCCTTCGGGAACGATGACCGGAGCCATGGGATCAATCGTGAGGCTCGACACCTCCGGGCACTCGTTCTTGTCCTCGGGACAGGTGACAACCATGCAATTCAGGGTGGAGCACTCCAGTGGATCGGGGAGGCGAATGTGCGATGGGCGGATGTATTCCAAAACCGCCCCGACGCCTGGGACCTCACTCAGGGCGCCGCCTTCCGCATCGGCGTCCACGTACACCGTCTTGACGCAAACCTCGACCGGACCGGAAACGTCATGAGCGCATGCGTACGTCGTGGCTCGTGCAAATGGGTCGGCGATGGTGCCGCTGACCGCCGAAAGCTCCGTCACGGCGACCAGCCCATCGACGGGGTATGGGATGTGCGCGTCGACGAACAAGTTCGTCTCGCTGAGTCCCTCAGGGATCGTCATTGGCTCTGCGGTGACTGAGCCTTGCGGGCAATCATCTGCGCTGCCGCGGCACCCCGCCATGAGTGCCATGAGCAGGGCGCACCAAAGCGCAGCGGCAATTTTGTTTCTCACAACGGGCATTCAACGCGATCCGTTTTATCAGATCGATGGACAAGATGCGCGATCAAATCGCCGCAGGTCGGAACCGGGATAGCGCGAAATTAGTTGTGACACACATCACGGTTTCTCGGTGTTTCTGACTCGGCGTCCAGCGGGCGTGCAGGGCTGAAGGTGACGTCCTGCTCTGTCTCGTGGCACCCGCGCACAGGACGTCCGTTTTTGACTAGTCGGGGCCGATGCAATGTCCGTTAACGGCAAGACCCGCGAGGCGCAGATTCACGGTTCGCGCGCTCGAGTCGCCTCTCATGGCCGCCGAACGTGGGTTTGAATTACGAGATGAAATAGCAAGACTTCGGGGACTCAGGCCTCCGGCCTCGATTTAGGACGATATGGAGTAGACCAAGATGACCGATCGATCCGCTTGTTTGACGAATATCCTTTTCATCGCGACCTGTCTGGCTATTGGCTGCACCAGCGGCGGGTCCCCGGGCTGCGGGAGCGGCGATGGTGCCAGCGAGCCGACGGTCGACTCCGATCTGCTCGGCATTTACCGGCTCGATCAATACCAACAAAGCGAGCGAGGCGGGTGCGACGTGTTGATCGGCGTTGACCCCGCTCCCAGCCGCCTGGCGGTCTACAGCCTGCCGTCGAAGGAGACCCCAAGTGGGGCCGCGCTGGCCGGCCAGTTTTGCGGCAGCGTCCTCGATTGCCGTAGGAGGGTGAAGGACCGCCCCATGGTCGTGAACTACTCGTTCTTGCAGGGTAGCGACGCGGCGGGATGGCAAGGTTGGGGGATAGCGAGCCAGGATACGACCGGTGATCAGTGTAAAGTCGAGGTGCAAACCCACACGCTGGCGTCCACGGGCAACCGGGCGATCCGCATCGACACGAGGCAGGTGGAGACCTCGTCCGACGCGTCAGAGCCCGAACCGGGAACCACCATGGTGACTTGCAGCATCAGAGATGCGATCGACGCGATTGAAGCAGAGTCGCCGTGCACGAAGGTCTTCCTCCTCGAAGCGACGTTTGAAACTGGTCTCTAACGTCGCTGCGATCCTCCTCGAGCCGACCTAGTCGAACCGGCTCACTCGAACCGGTTGGTGCGCACCTTGTTGCGCCCGGTGCTCTGATGCAGCCAGACCGAGTGCGCGTGGCGCCCTTCATCGACGGCAATTTTGGGTAGGCTCGCCGGATCGGCGAAGTCTTCAATGCGCTCGGCGTTGGCAGGCACCCAGCTCTCATCCCGGTCGATTCGATTCGACCAAATGCTGCCCCAGCTGTCCCAATTCTGACGCCAAACCGCAAAGAC
>RCNF010001353.1_pt1 | contig 12880 bp, 10 predicted proteins | sample 2041311 | NCBI WGS metagenome assembly RCNF01 (sample SAMN09708228, study PRJNA481090) | Marine sediment metagenome, whole genome shotgun sequencing project. | biome: marine sediment; feature: ocean; material: sediment; isolation source: Sewage treatment plant 2 marine sediment (STP2) ... | reverse complement strand
GCTGGACCGGTGGGAGGCATCGTGGTGCTGGTCTTTCTGCTGGTCGTCGGCATTCTGCTGTTGTCCGGAGCGTCGGCAGGAGCGTTTGCGGATCGACTGACCGAACGGATCCGCGATCGCTGGTTCGAGCGGCGGCGCAAGGTCAATGAACGACGGCGGGAAAAGGAAGAAGACCGGGCGCGGCATCGGGTCATCGATCGTCAGGTTCGCCGCCTCGAAAAGAGCGGCGAGTATCGGGGCTCGTTGACAGTCAAAGAGGTAGAGGGGCGGGGGCGCTTCCGGATCGTTCGCAAGCACGCGGAGGAGGTCGTGGTCGAGGAAGTGCCGGACGAGGCTGATACGGAGGGTAGCGCCAAGGCGAGAACTCGCAAGCCGAAAAAGACCTCGCCGACAAAGCAGGCCCCAAAGTCGAAGCGTGGCAAGGTGCAGGAGGAGTTCGACTTCGTCGAGGAGATGGATTCATACGATCTGCCCAAGGAGTCCTTCCTCGATCCCGCCGAAGAGGCTCCGGAGCGGGATTCGGCGGCGCTCATCGAGATGTCGAAGTTAATCACCGCCAAGTGCCAGGAGTTCAAGGTTCGCGGTGAAGTCGCCAATATCCGCACCGGGCCCGTGATCACCACCTACGAATTCCGACTCGACTCCGGGGTCAAGATCTCGGCGGTACAGAACCTGTCCGAGGACCTCGCGCTCGCCTTGCGAACCGACTCGGTGCGCATCGAGCGCATCCCGGGGCGCGCCACCGTTGGCATTGAGGTGCCGAACCCCGATCCCGAGGTCATTCGACTGCGGCAGCTGATCACGGTGCCCGAGTTCGAGCGTGCGCAGTCGTTGCTGACCCTCTGCCTTGGAGTCGATATCCGTGGTAAGCCCTTCTTCTCCGATCTCAGTCGAATGCCGCACCTCCTGATGGGTGGATTCACTGGTGCCGGTAAGTCAGTCGGCCTCAACGCCATGATCATGTCGATCCTCTACAAGGCTCGACCAGACGATGTGAAGTTCATCCTGGTCGACCCGAAGATGGTCGAACTCGGAGTCTATGCCGACATACCGCATCTGTTGACGCCGATCATTTCCAACCCCAAGAAAGCGGCCAACGCCCTCGGGTGGGCGGTGTCGGAGATGGATGATCGTTACCGGATCCTGGCCGGTCTTGGGGTGCGCAACCTCCAGCAGTACAACCAGCTGCTCAAGGACCCGGTGGCACTCCGGCGTGCAACGAAAAAATTGACCGAGGAGGCCAATGGCGAGCAGCCGGTGCTCGAACCAATGCCTTACATCGTAATCATCATCGATGAGCTTGCCGACCTCATGATCACATCCTCGAGGGCAGTGGAGGAATCCATCACCCGTCTCGCACAGAAAGCGCGCGCCGTTGGCGTGCACCTGATCTGTGCAACCCAGCGGCCATCGGTTGACATCGTGACCGGCATCATCAAGGCGAACTTCCCGTGTCGGATTGCCTACAAGGTCCGGTCACGATTCGATTCACGCACGATTCTCGATTCGATGGGCGCTGAACATCTCCTGGGCCGTGGCGACATGCTCTTCCTACCTCCTGGCAGCGCCAATTTGATGCGGCTGCACGGTCCACTGGTGACCGAGAAGGAAATCGCCAGTGTGGTCCGCTACGTGAAGCGCTTCGGCAAACCCGACTATCAGCGAGATGTGCTCTCCCACGCTCCGCTCGGCCCGCCGGATCGCGGCGGCAGACGCACCACTTTGGAAGAAGCGGAGGACATCGAGGACCCGATGTACGACGCTGCCGCACGGATGGTCGTCAAGACCCGTAAGGCATCTGCCTCGTATATTCAACGCCGTTTGCGGCTCGGTTACACCCGCTCGGCCCGACTCTTGGATATGATGGAAAAGGAAGGTCTGGTGGGTCCGCCTGCAGGTTCGAAGGGGCGGGAGCTACTGGTCTCTGAAAACTATTTCGGCGATGTCGACGAGACACACGAGCTCAACGACGGCTAGCCGAGCGGCGGAGGAGGTAAATATGGACATTGGGTTTCTCGAACTTTCGCCCGTCACCCTCTACCAGCTGGGAGCTCTGGCCGTGGTTTCGGTTCTGTTGCTGCTTCTGCTCGCTTCTTTCATGTCACGGTCCCGGGTCTTCTGCCAGTATCTCAACCACATGACCGGCATCGGGCTGCGCCCGGGCACGGTTCGTGGTCTCTACAAGCGTCGCGGGCGTGCCGGCGTCCGTGAATACCTCATCGACCTCCTGATTCGTGAGGACCTGGCGGATCCAAGTCGGGTCGTCACGCCGGACTCCAAACCCGACACCTCGATATTCGAGAACAAGTAACCCATCGCAAGTAACCAGTAACCAGTACCCGCCCACCGCCGCGGGCTCTCACGCTGACTGCTCGTCACTGATTACTGGTCACTGGTCACTGGCCACTGGTCACTGGGTGGGCGGGTGGCGGTATGATGTCCTTCGTGCCTACGATCCGCGTACTCTCCGACTCCCTGGTCAACCGCATCGCCGCGGGTGAGGTGGTTGAGCGTCCGGCCTCGGTGGTCAAGGAGTTGGTGGAGAACAGCCTCGACGCCGAGGCCCGACGTATCGAGGTCGAGCTCATCGCTGGCGGCCGCAGCCTGATCAGGGTGACGGACGATGGCTGCGGCATGGACCCGGATGATGCGCTGCTCGCCCTCGAACGTCACGCGACGTCCAAGATCGGTACCGACGAAGACCTTCTCCACATCGGAACCCTCGGTTTTCGCGGCGAGGCTCTGCCGTCGATCGCAGCGGTATCGCGATTCCAGATCCTCACCGCCGAAGACCCGGCGAAGGGAGGGATCCGGGTGACCGTTGAGGGGGGCCGGATCCTTGGTGCCGAGGCCGCGGCACGGGCGCGGGGCACCACCGTCGAGATCCGCGATCTGTTTTTCAATGTACCGGCACGCCGCAAGTTTCTGAGAGCCCCCGAGACCGAGCTCCGGCATGCGCAGGAGACGCTGTGGGGGGCGGCTTTGGCCCGACCCGATGTGGCCTTCGTCCTGCGCCATGGGAATCGGACCCTGATCGATGCGCCGGTAGTAGCCGATGTCTCCAGCCGACTCAAGGACCTGTGGCGGCGGTCCGACCAGATTACCCGTTTCGAAGCGACGGGGGCCGGCGGCGAGGTGGAGGGCCTGCTGGCGCCGGGCGGCGGGCGGGGACGACCATCCCTGACCCTGCTGGTGAACGGTCGCGCGGTGCGAGACCGTCTGCTGGTAGGAGCGGTTTTACGGGTTCTGCGTGGCGGCGGCAGCGGGTTTGGTGGGGCACGGGTGGTGATCGATCTGAGGCTGCCGCCGGATTCCGTCGATGTCAATGTCCACCCGGCCAAGGCCGAGGTCCGGTTTGCTCATTCGGGGGCAGTCTTCGCCCTCATTGAACGGGCCGTACGGCAGGGTGTCGCTGCCTCCCAGGGCCGGGTCGCGGTCAGCCGGCTCGACGAGGGTGAGCCGGAAGGGATTGGTGTGGCCGAACGAGGGGGCGGGGGATATGGTGAGCTCGTGCGGGGCCGCCTCGCGGGCGGGGCGCCGCTCTTTGCCCACCCTGCGTACGATGTAGATCCCGAGATTGGTGTTGCCGAAACGGCAGAAGATCTCGCGGCGCCGATCTCCGGCCACCACCCGGCGAAGCGGTCCGGAGCCAGACCGGGTCCCGCCGACACCCCATTCGGTCGTCTCATCGGCCAGTATCGGGATTCCTTCCTTCTCCTGGAAGACGGCCACGGCCTCGCGATCGTCGATCAGCACGTAGCTCACGAGCGGGTTCTCTACGATCGTATCCTCCGTCGGCTCGAAGAAGGTGAGGCCCCGTCGCAAGGCCTTTTGACTCCGCGTCTGCTTGAGCTCGGGGAGGCGATGACGGACGCCGTACCCATGGTCGAGGATTTGTTGCGGCGGGTGGGCATCGAGGCCGAGGTCTTCGGGCCCGACACCATCAAAGTCTCCTCGGTGCCGCCGGAATTGGAACCCGAGGCGGTCGACCAGGTGGTGGAGGAGATCCTCGACCGTGCCACAGCTCTCGACGGCGTTCCGGAGCGCGCGGCCGAGGAACTCTCGGAAGAGATTGCAGCCTCGCTTTCGTGCCGGGGCGCAATCAAGGTCAATCACCAGCTGTCCCACAAGGAGCAACTGGCTCTCCTCGAAGATCTGGTGACGACCGATAATCCCTATCGCTGTCCGCACGGGCGGCCGATCATCCTCCGGCTGAGCCAGGAGGAAATGGAACGACGTCTGGGGAGACGCTGATGCAGCGTGAGCACTGGCATCTGACCGAGGGCCTCATCTTTGCCCACTTCGCGGTCTTCATCCTGAGCGCGACCATTCCCGGAGGACCGCAGGCCCTGGCCCTCATTCCCGGTTTCATCGGCGCCCGGCCCTGGACCCTGGTGACCTACCAGTTCGTCCACGGCAGCAGCATGTTCTGGTTCTTCATTTCGATGCTGGTGCTGTGGATCATGGCCCGACCGATCGAGGAGAGTTGGGGCTCGCCCCGCTTTTTGGTCTTCTGGCTCATCTCGACCTTTGGTGCATCGCTGACCGCCGCCGCTCTCGGCCGACCCTTGTATGGAGACGTGGGCTTCAGCACCTGCCTCCTCTTTACCTTTGCCACCCTCTACCCCGAGGTGGAGTTCCGGCTCTTCTTCATCATCCCGGTCAAGGTCAAATACCTGGCTGTGGTCGCCGCAGCCATTCTCGTCTACTCGAGCCTGTCGTACGGGATTGTCGGTGGCCTCGCCAATGTTGTCGGGGTCTCGTCGGGTTATCTTTTCTTCCTCGCCATCAGGCGGATGCCGAGCCGTCGCAAAATCTCCTTCGAGCTCAAGAAACGTCGAACGGAGGCGGTGATCCAGTCTGAAGACTCACAGGCCGAGGAACGGAATCTGGGCTGGGACGCCGATGTCCGGGCGGCCGAGGAGCGTGCGAGAGGCGGGGGCGCGATTGCAGATCAGGATTCCGAGCTCCTGGCCGACCTCGATGGCGCCAAGGATCCTGCGATCACTGTCTGCGCGCCGACCGAGTTCGGCTTCATCGACGACGACGTTTGTCGTAGCTGCACCGGCTACCCCGAGTGTGCCGCCCGCCGCATCCGCATGGCCGCGGAGGAACAAGAGTAGATACCGCGGTCGCTCACGCGCCTTCTTAACGCAGAGGCGCAGAGAGGCAGAGGCGCAGAGAAAATACAAAAGACCCCGGAAAAGTTATGGCTGAAATTATCAGTTCACGGGAACTCAACGCATCACTCTGGTCTCCCCAGGATTAGAATTTACTCCGCGTCTCTGCGCCTCCGCGCCTCTGCGTTATTTTTGGAAATAGAGCTGGACACGGCACAATAGGAGCGATGGATCCCGAGACAGGCGAAGCGCCTCCAAACCGACACATCGACACATCGTCGCTGATCGTTGTCTCTCTCCTTGCCGTCGCCTTGCTGTGGCGGGTCGTTTTCTTCCTCGAGATGAACGCCAGCCCGTACGCCGACAACCTCACCCTCGACTCGCGGGTCTACCACGAGGTCGCGTTGGCGGCGGCCGCGGGGGAGTGGTCTCACGGCGAAACCTTCTTCCAGGCTCCTCTCTACCCCTGGATTCTGGGCGTCGTCTATTCGCTGGTCGGCCCCAGCCAGACGGTTGTCAAGTTGCTCCAGATTCTGCTCAGCGTGGCGAGCTGTTGGCTGATCTTTCGCGTGGCGGACCGCGTATTTGACCGAACGGTGGCGCTCGTCGCCCTCGCCATCAGCTCGGTCTATGGGATGTCACTTTATTTTTCTAACGAACTCCTCATGGTCACTGTCGTCGTCTTTCTCGATCTCCTCGGCCTCGACCTTTTGATAAACGCTGCCTCTGACGGCCGCAAGTTCCTGTGGGCTGCAGCTGGTGTGGTCTTCGGACTGTCCGCCATCGCCCGGCCGACAATTCTTCCTTTTGTTGCAATCGTCGCGGTATGGATCGTGATCACCGGTTGGCGATCGGGGAGGGCACGGACGGCCTTGCGTGAGGCGGTCCTCTTCGGTGTGGGCGTCGCCGTGCCCATCGCGCCGGTGACCCTCCACAACTACCTTGCCGACGGTGATCTCGTCCTCGTTGCGGCCAATGGCGGGGTGAACTTTTTCATCGGTAACAACCCGCAGTCGGACGGCATCACGGCTGTGGTCCCGGGGACCCGTCCCGACCGGTGGGGCGGTCATGCGGACCAGGTCCGGATCGCCCGCGAGGCGCTGGGTGACCCCGGTGCGACGCCGCGCGAGATCTCGGGCTACTGGTACAGGAGTGCGTGGAACTACATTCGGGTTTCTCCCCTGGAGGCGTTTCGCCACACTGCGTTCAAGGCTTTTATCCTGATCAACGCCCATGAGGTCTCCAACAACCGGATCATCGAGTTTGTCACCCGGCACTCCTCGATCTACTCCTGGGCAACCCTCAAGATCTGGCTGGTCCTGCCCCTGGCATTTGCGGGTCTGGTGATCGGCGGTGGTCGGCGCCAACCGAAGTCCCTGTTGCTGATCTTTGTCGTCGTGTACTCGGCAACCGTGATCCCGTTCTTCATCAACGCCCGCTTCCGAATGCCGCTGGCGGCCGTTCTCATCATTTTTGCCGCCTCGGCAGTAGTCGCCTGGAGCAACTGGTTGCGTGCCCGACCGCTCGACCGGCGGGTCGGAAGGCTCGTAGGGTTTTCCGTAGTCGTTGCCCTCGTGGGGGCGCTGGTGGTGCGACCGCTCCCGGCCCTCAGGGTGTCCGATGCCCAGGCATTCTTCAACGAGGGCGAGGCGTGCCGTGCGCACGGCGATTTCGCAGCCGCCACCGGTTGGTACCAGGCGGCACTCGGAGAGTATCCGGGCTACTGTGACGCCGCCTTCAACCTGGCACAGGTCTACGCCAGGGTCTTCCCCGACGCGAAGAAGGTCGTCGAGGTCTTGGAGCCGGTTGCAGGAAGCTGTGCGGAGGACCTCGGTCTCCGGCGCGTCCTCGGGCTCTCCCTGTGTTCCGTCGGGCGTCGTGACGAGGGCGTTGAGCACCTTCGTTTCGTTGCTGCGCGGAGTCCGGGGTCTGAGGAGGCGCGACGGGAGCTCGAGACGGCTTTGAGCCAGGACTGAGGAATCTCAATCTGCTCCCCGTGAGTGCGCCAGAATATTGCTGTAACTGCGTCTCAATACTGGACTTGTGTTCGTGAATGATTTCACATACCTTGTCGAAAAGGCGCCGGCCGGGTTATGCTGATGCCCCGGCGTCTCGAATTTTCTTGGGTTGGAGAGAGCTTTGTATCGGAAACGGGTGACACTGCTCGTCGGCCACTTCGGCAGCGGCAAGACCGAGATCGCGCTCAACGGTGCCCTCGAATTGGCTGCCAATGGAGCGCGGATCACCCTTGCGGATCTCGATGTCGTCAAACCCTACTTCCGGTCTCGCTCGGCCCGTGCGATTTTGTCGGACGCCGGTATCGAGCTGCTGGCGCCGACCGGCGCCAACGTGCATGCTGATCTGCCGATCATCGTTCCGCAGATTCGCAGCCACCTGCGCTATTCCAATCGTCGTCTGATCGTGGATGTCGGTGGTGACGAGATCGGCGCCCGGGTCCTCGGATCTCTTTCGGATGTCGTGCCATTGGACGACACCGACTGTCTGCTGGTACTCAACTTCCGTCGCCCGTCGACCCCCGACCCCGAACGTGCGCTTCAAATGATTCGGGATATCGAGGCGGTCGGCCGGGTTCCCGTGTCCGGTCTGATCTCCAATACCCACCTGATGAGCGAGACGACTCCGGCGGTGGTCGTCGACGGCTACCGCCGGTCGGTCGAGACCGCTCGTCTTGCCGAGGTGCCGCTTGTTGCTGTGACCGTGGCCGAAGACCTGATCGCGGACCTTCGCCAGGAGGATTTCGAGTGTCCCGTGGTCGCAATGCGCCGCATCGTGATACCGCCGTTCGCGCAGAGCCACCGAATTCGGACGACCGGGCCGCTCTTCGTGGTCAACTGAGAAAGGAGCGCCGATGCCGCAGATCATTATCAGCCCCGACAGCTGCAAGGGGTGCGAGCTCTGCGTTCACGCGTGCCCGCAGCAGATCCTGGGGATGGGAAAGAAGATCAACAACAAGGGCTACTTCTACGCCGAGATGGTCGAACAGATGCGCTGCATCGGCTGTCGGCTGTGCTGCATCACCTGCCCCGATATGGCCATTGAAATGAAGGTCAACGGGGCGATGTACCACTATTTCAGTTACTGATGGGAGTCTGAGCGATGATCATTTCCGAGCCCGTGCCCGTGCCCATGCCCGCGCCCGAATGGCGGCGCTCCAATGCGGGGATTTCTCGGGAGCGGACTCGGAAACGGACTCGGAAACGGACTCGGACGCGGGAAGACACGCCCTTTCGTGCGTCCGATCGGAGATCCGCATGACGAAGAAACTCATGAAAGGATCGGAAGCCATCGGTGAGGCGGCTGTGCAGGCAGACTGCAAGCTCTTCTTCGGCTATCCGATCACCCCACAGAACGAAATTCCAGAGTACATGTCGATGCGATTGCCACAGATCGGTGGCACGTTCGTACAGGCCGAGTCTGAGGTTGCGGCCTCGAACATGATCTATGGCGCCGCAGGCGCCGGCGAACGGGTCATGACCTCTTCTTCGTCGCCCGGTGTCTCCTTGATGTCTGAAGCTATTTCCTATCTGGCCGGCGCGGAACTGCCGGTCGTGATCGTCAATATCGTCCGCGCAGGACCGGGGCTTGGCGGCATTCTCCCCAGTCAGGGGGACTACTTCCAGGCCACCAAGGCTTCCGGACACGGTGATTTCAGAGTTCTGGTGCTGGCACCGTGGTCGGTCCAGGAAGCGGCTGACCTGGTACAGGACGCATTCGAGCTCGCAGACCACTACCGCAACCCGGTGATGATCCTCGGTGACGGCCTCATCGGCCAGATGATGGAGCCGGTGGAATTTTTCGAGGGACGGACGCCGATCAAGGAACTCGAATCCAAGACCTGGGCCACCACCGGCTGTGATGGCAGTCGACCGACGAATGTCGTCAATTCGCTCTTCCTCGATCCTGAGGAGCTCGAACAACACAATATTCACCTCAAAGAAAAATACGACCGGATGGTTGCTGACGAGATTCGAGTCGCCACCTATGGAACCGACGAGGACTACGATGTGCTGATCGTCGCCTATGGGACGGTGGCGCGGGTCTGTTCGACCGCGATGGAGGAGCTCCGGGAAGAGGGCATCAAGGTCGCCCTGATCCGGCCGGTCTCCCTGTTCCCTTTCCCCTACAAGGCGATTCGCGAAGCCGCCATGAAGGCGGGCTCGGTGCTGGTGGTGGAGCTCTCCACCGGCCAGATGATCGAGGATGTGCAACTCGCCCTGGCTCGCAGCCGGCCGGTCCACTTCCACAACCGGCTCGGTGGCATGCTGGTGTCGCCGGACGAAGTTGTGGCCAAGGTCAAGGCCATGCTCGACGGCCAGTCGGAGGAGGTGCTCCATGGCTGAAACCGTGTTTGCCCGTCCGGAATCACTGGCGGACGTCTCCACCCATTACTGCCCCGGTTGCACCCACGGTGCAATCCACCGGCTGGTGGCCGAGGTACTCGACGAGCTCGGGGTGCGTGAGCGAACCGTCGGTATTGCGCCGGTCGGATGCGCGGTGCTTGCTTACAACTACTTCAACGTAGACTTTCAGGAGGCGGCACACGGTCGCGCGCCGGCTGTAGCCACCGGCGTCAAGCGTGCGCGGCCGGACCTGATCGTTTTCTCCTACCAGGGCGATGGCGACCTCGCCTCGATCGGCATGGCCGAGATCATCCACTGCGCCAACCGCGGCGAAAAGATTACGGTCGTATTTGTCAACAACGCCATCTACGGAATGACCGGCGGCCAGATGGCACCGACCACCATGCCCGGCCAGGTGGCCACGACCTGCCAGCTCGGACGCGATGTCGATCTCGCAGGCCACCCGATTCGGATCGCCGAGATGATGGCGACCCTGCGAACGCCCGCCTTCGTCGCCCGCGCCACGGTCCACAATCCACTGGTGTCGGTCCACGCTAAAGAAATGCTCCGCCGCGCATTCACCTATCAGGTCGAGGGGACCTGTTTTTCGCTGGTGGAGGTTCTGTCGACCTGCCCGACGAATTGGGGAATTCCACCCGTGGAAGCGATGGGCTGGCTCGAGAAGAACATGCTGCCCTATTACCCGGTGGGCGTTTTCAAAACTCCGGAAGGCGGCAGCCGCGAACCAAAACCGCTGGTCGATTGAATGGAGGGGTCATGCAGCGCGATGTGATCATGGCGGGGTTTGGGGGGCAGGGGATCCTTCTGATCGGCAAGATGCTGGCCTACGCGGGCATGCACGAGGGCATGGAAGTTTCGTGGCTGCCCTCGTACGGGCCCGAGATGCGTGGTGGCACCGCCAACTGCACAGTGGTGATTTCCGACAAACCGGTGGGTTCTCCGGTGATCCGCTCGCCGCGCGCAGTGGTGGCGATGAATCTGCCGTCGCTGGAAAAGTTCGAACCCGACGTCCGAGAGGGCGGATTACTGCTCATCAACTCATCTCTGATCAATCGCGGCGCCGAACGGGACGACCTGTCGGTGCTCGAGATCCCCGCCAACGAGGTGGCGTCCGACCTCGGCAATCCCCGCGGCGCCAATATGGTCGCGCTTGGCGCCTATCTCGGTGCCACCGATGCAGTTTCTGTCGAGAGCGTCATCGAGGTGATCCGGGAGACATTTGCCGTCAAGCCGGCGGTGATTGACGTCAACATCGAGGCGCTGCGCAAGGGCTACGAGCTCGGAACGGCCGCCAAACAACCGGAACCCGTAGAGGCGTAGGGAGGGTAAATGGCTGAGACCCTGTGCTCCGACCTCAGCAAGGCCGAGGAAATCCTCGAACGCTATCCGCCGGAAGAACCGGCCCTGATCCAGGTCTTGCAAGACGTCCACCGAGCCTATAATTACCTGCCGTGCGACGTGCTCGAGAGGGTTGCCGAGGCCCTCGATGTGCCGTTGGCCAAGGTCTTCTCGGTTTCGACCTTCTATAAGGCATTCTCGCTCGAACCGCAGGGTGACACCATCGTCAAGGTGTGCACGGGCACCGCCTGCCATATCCGGGGCGCCGGCCAACTGGTCGAGGAGCTCGAACGACAGCTCGGCGTCGGTCCCGACGAGACCACCGAAGATTTCAAGTTCACCGTCAAGACCGTCAACTGTGTCGGCGCCTGCGCGATGGCGCCATTGGTGATCGTCGGCGAGAAGTATTTTGGCAGCGCCAAACCTGCGCGAGTTTCAAAGTACCTGGCCGAGGGAGGCGCCGATGAGAATTGAGTCGAAGGACCAGTTCAAATCGCTCAAGGCGCAATCCCTCGAGAACGAGGCCGACCGGAAGCAACAGGTTCTGGTGTGCTGCGGCACAGGCTGTCTCGCCTCCGGTTCAAAGAAGGTGGCGGAGGCCTTTGCGGATGAGATCGCCAAACGCAGCATCGATGCGACGGTCGAGCTATTCGTCAAATCCACCGGTTGCCACGGATTCTGCGAACGGGGGCCGCTGGTCGTCCTCAATCCGCAGGGCATCCTCTACACCAAGGTCAAACCGGGCCGGGTCGAGGAGATCGTCGAAAAGACCCTGGTCGGCGGTGAAGTCATTCCCGGGCTGCTCTACAAGGACCCGGTCTCTGGTGAGCGTGTCGAGCAATACGAGGAAGTGCCCTTTTACAAACATCAGGTTCGGGTGGCGATGCGCAACATTGGCCGAATCGATCCGACCGACATTCTGGACGCGATTTCTCACGGCGCCTATTCCGGAGTGGCCAAGGCGCTGTTCGATATGACTCCCGATGAAGTCATTGGCGAAGTGGCGACCTCGGGCCAGCGCGGCCGTGGCGGGGCCGGATTCAACACCGCACGCAAGTGGCAGTCGTGCAAGGACGCGCCCGGCGAGCGGTGCTACGTCCTGTGCAACGGCGATGAGGGAGACCCGGGCGCCTTCAAAGATCGATCGATCATGGAGGGCGATCCGCATTCGATCCTCGAGGGCATGATCATCGGCGCCTACGCCGTCGGCTCCAACGAAGGATGGTTATACGTACGCGACGAGTACCCGCTGGCAGTGGTCAATCTGACGATCGCCATCCGCGAAGCGTACAAATACGGCCTGCTTGGCGAAAACATCATGGGCTCGGGATTCGATTTCGACATCCAGATTTCGCGTGGTGGCGGCGCCTTTGTTTGCGGCGAGTCATCGGCCCTGATGCGCTCTCTCGAGGGCAAAACCGGTGAACCGCGGGCCAAGTACGTGCACTCGACCGAAAAGGGCCTCTTTGAAATGCCGACGGTGCTCAACAACGTCGAGACCTGGGCCGGGATCGGCGCCATCATCGAGCGCGGCGGCGCGTGGTTCGCATCCATGGGGACCGAAAGATCGAAGGGGACCAAGGCTTTCTCGTTGGTCGGCAAGGTCAAGAACACCGGCCTCATCGAGCTGCCGATGGGCACCACCTTGCGCCACATCATCTATGACATCGGCGGCGGCATTCTCAAAGACAGGCCATTCAAGGCGGTGCAGACCGGCGGCCCGTCGGGCGGCTGCGTGCCGGAGGAGCTGCTCGACCTACCGGTCGACTACGAGGAGCTCACCAACGTGGGTTCGATGATGGGCTCGGGTGGCATGATCGTCATGGACGATCGAACGTGCATGGTCGACGTTGCGCGGTTCTTCCTCGCTTTCCTCGAAGAGGAGAGCTGCGGCAAGTGCACGCCGTGCCGCGAGGGCCTCAAGCAGATGCTCCACGTGTATGACCGGATCATCGCCGGCAAAGGCGTGGACGACGACATTGAGCTGATCGAAAGACTGGCCGCAGGCATGCGGCTCGGCAGCCTGTGCGAGCTCGGGAA
>RCNF010002342.1_pt1 | contig 12885 bp, 13 predicted proteins | sample 2041311 | NCBI WGS metagenome assembly RCNF01 (sample SAMN09708228, study PRJNA481090) | Marine sediment metagenome, whole genome shotgun sequencing project. | biome: marine sediment; feature: ocean; material: sediment; isolation source: Sewage treatment plant 2 marine sediment (STP2) ... | reverse complement strand
GCCACATAAACAGTCCGGACATACGATGTACGGACAGACCATCGCTAAACCGCAAAAACCGCTTGCAATGCAGGAGCCATCCTCACAAGACCTTGGGATGCTACAGCGCGGCCTGTCGAAGCTGTTATTCGTCGCTGTGCAGCATTCTCCTTGCCCGACGACAGCAGCGCGGGGCAAGACGGTCCCTGGCAACAATAGGCGCGACGGCCCTATCCGGCTAAAAAACTGTGCGAACTCTCAACCCCAAGACCAAACTGTGATCTGCATCGGGATTATTTGCTGGATTAATGATGTATTGGATATCCGGTGTTACCTGCAGATTCTCGGTCACCTGAAAGCGAGTAAAAAGCTCTATGATGTACTGGTCTTCCAGACCCGGCCCAAACGTCTGTTCGTTTGGTTGGCCCCAATTGACGCCCAACCCCAGAAGACTGACATCGTCTTGCAATTGATAGCCAAAACCAGCGCTGATCGTCTTCTGCAAAAAGCTGCCTCCGTCATCCGTGTATCCGGCCCGGGCAAATGGTAACCATTTGTCGCCAATTGATTTTGAATACGAAAAGTTGGCCCCCCACCCACCGGGAACTCCGGCTGCAACTCGCTGATCGACATGCCACAAAGTCAGGTGGGTATTGTCCAGATAGAAGCGATCTTGGGAGGACGTCCAACCCAGTTCGACGCTCTTAAAATACTCTCCGTCTCCAAAGGTATCGAAGCCGTTGAGCGGGTCGGTTGAATCTGCGTTTGCGTCCGCGAACCCCACGATAAGAAATAGATTGTCGTTCAGCATGGAGTTCACGTAAACGCCAAGTGCGGCGTCGTCCGGCAGAGCCATCGACGCCGCCCCAGTGGCGAATGCGAAGTTAAAAAATCCAGTCCATGGTGATGCTAACGCATAGAGGTCGACCCAGTCGGTAACATCCAGCATACCGGCAACAATTTCCATCCTGCCCTGCATCAGGTTCTGCTTCCAGTAGAAGTTGGTCAGCCGTGTTCCAGCATCGCTGAGGGGGCCAAGGCTCGCTCCGACTAGTCCAATATCCGAAGCGGCAGAGCTGACAGGAAACTCTGAATATCGATGGCGGTTTTCGATCTTCCAGACAAAGCTGCCGACGTTCCCTGTATCACGGCCTACCAGATCCCAGGACCCATAGAAACGAACTGCTCCGCCGCTAAACACGTTCTCGCCACTTATCGAATTTGAAGGACTTAAAATACCCGCGGTGTAGTCGAGAGTGAAAGACAAACCGTGGTCATCCCGCAGTCGTGTCTTCCAGTCGTCATAGCGCTGAAGAAAGTTCTTTCCTGTCAATGAGTCTCTGGGTCGAAAATCATTCTCAAGCTGCTCCTGAACTGAGTCCGGGCCGCCGAACCGAAGCGTTAGGGGAGCAGTTATGCTATTCGGCTCCTTCCGTTCTTCTGACTGGCTCGGTTGAGCAATCAGTGCCAACAGCGCAATCAAAAAGAGGTGCCGTACGAGTGGAAGAATTGTTTGATTTCTTGTTCTCACGGGGTCGTCCAATCTGGATGAAATCAAATTAAAAGTCCCCCAGTGGAGCCACCTAGGCGCTCACACTGAAGGGAACTAATTTAAACATGCCCGGTGAACGGACGACGCGCACAACCGGAATGGATCCAATTGGTCAGCGATGTGTAGTCCCACACCGGCATGTTCACCAGCCTCTGGACTGCGTGAGCATGCGGGGAAAGTTCCGTACACTCAAGCAGGATCGACCCGATATCGGGATCCCTATCTAGGAGTCGCGTGATGCCCGCGAGTACGTCCTGTTCGAACTTCGCCGGGTTGTACGCCCCCTGGACAGACATCGCCCGGGCAAACTCCATGTCATCCTCGCAACCTTCGACCACGACGCGATTTGCCTTGTCCGCGGGGCTCAAGCCGCAGTTTTCCATCGCGGGACCTTCGCGCAGGAGCGGCCCATTGGCGGTAAGCACGCCGACCTTCTTGTTCATAGGCATCGACCGCACCATCATCGGCAGCATCATCAGGCTGGAAGAATAGAACGGGGTGTTGATGCGCTCTTGCACCGCAATCTGGTAGTGGGCGAAGAAGCCACAGTTCCCCATGATCGCCCGCACGCCCTGCATCTCAAGCCATTGCGCGGCCTCCACACAGGCGTCCGTGAACCGCTGGACCGGTGTTGTCGCCATGACGTCTAAGACGTTTTCAGCGTTCATCTCGCGATACAGCATCGGGAAGTCGAACGTTGTCGCGTTGCCCATGTTGCCTGGAATCATGGGCAAGTTGGCCTGAAACTGGATCAGGCCGACCGTTAGCCCTGACACATTGCGCCCAGGCCACCAGGTCACATCTGTATCGTTGAAACCACCCTGCGGCGCGTACAGGTCATTCGCACGTGGGCCCGGCTCGACAGTCTGCCAGTCGATAGTCGGTATCTCTCCGTCGCCTGCCGTCTGCGCAGAAGCAATATTCGTACCGGCGATCACGCTCGCACCAAGAGCGGCGGCTCCTACGGCTGCCGTTCCCAGAAACTCGCGGCGGTCGACTTGAGGCGAATTTGCATTGTTTTGAGGCGTTGGATCTTTGTCGTGGTCTGACGTGGTCATCGTCTTTCCCTTCTGATTATGAGCTGTGATGTTTGGAACTCTGAGTGGTACGAGCGTATTTTTCTAATCTTTCGTTTCGATACGGTTAGACCACGGAGCTTGCGTCTTTTCCTGACAAGTTTGACAGGCAAAGCATCATATTTTTCTGGCGACTTCTGTTAGGTCTTGTGAAAAAGTTGTTTGGAAAACAGCAGAGGAAGAACTCAATGGCTTTATGGACAATGATCTTTTGCTCGCAGATGTATCGGCTCGGTCAGTAGTGTCGTCTTTACCGCTAATCCGTCTGATTACGGCGGAGCCAATTGTTACCGAGCTTGATCGCCGGGGATTGCCGACGGACGTTGTTCTGGATGGTGTCGGGCTGTCGCGCGAGGCACTCTTTGATCCGGAGACCTTTGTTCATGCGATTGTGATGTATCAGTTTCTGGAGAATGCCGCCAAAGCCGCAAATGAACACCACTTTCTGGCTGCCATCGGAGAGCAGGTTGATGTCACGAAATGGTTGCCGATGGTCGAGGTTAGCAAAGACGCGATGACGCTTGGGGATTTGCTGACTGGGTGGAACATTTCGGCAACCGAACATTCCACCGCAATGGAGGAGAGACTTGATATTCATGGGGCATCTGCGGTCCTGTCTGGATACAGGGCGTTCGATATGACGATTGTGCCCGCCCAGATCGATGGCTTTGTGACGGGGTTTCTGATCTCGATATTGCGCCACGCTATGGGGTCGGACTGGAAACCGTCAGACATGCTGGTGACCGTCAGTGACCCCTCGGCTCTGCCGCCGATTTTTCACGGTATCAATGCGATCAAAGGCGATCGGCGTGGGCACAAGATCAGGTTCCCTGCAAGGTGGTTAACCCGACCATTCGACCGTTCTGATTTCGTGTCCCGTGCCCAAACGGAACTCATCCAGCCTCGACCTGCGAAGACAATTGTCGATTCCATTAAGCAAGCTTTGCGCCCCTATAACCACGAGCCAACGCTGTCCCTTCAAAGAGCAGCGGAAATCTGCAACATGAAACCCCGCGCATTCTCGCGGCTTTTGGCTACAGAGGGGACGAACCTGACAACACTCGTCAGCCGATTGAAACAAGATTTCGCAGAAGAGGCGCTGAGGGGTTCTACTCGGAGTGTTGCCGACATTGCCGCTGATCTTGGATATTCCGACCCAACCAGTTTCGCTCGGTCCTTCAAAAAATGGACCAAGGTGTCACCACGCGAGTTCAGGCGTTCGACGACACTCTGAGCAATCGAGTTTGGGGTGCAGATGTGAACAAATTGAACGGGCTGTGAGAGTCTCTCTTTCCGCCGATTCTGTAGAAAAACAACGTGTTGCGGGTGCAGAAGGTGACGCCTGAATGAGAAGTCGAGCACCTTTAATTTCGGGCTTTGCTCATTTACTGCGGTGCAGGAAAGATCTTGGCTAGTTTGCGAAAGTTCTGGGCGGTTGCTGCAAGGAGGCATTCGTCGCTTGCGCCGCTTGGCCCTCGTAATCGGAGCGGCCCCAGTCCCACGCAGTATCAGCAAAACTGCGTCGAAAGTGGTCACCTTTGCAGATTGCAGGCAGGCTCAAACGCACTTTCCCAGGAGAGGCGCATAAAAAGGTGTCACACGAGACAATCTATCGCAGCCTTTATATTCAGGCGCGCGGCGTTCTGAAGAAGGAATTGCTTGAGCACCTGCGCGCCAAACGAACGGTTAACCGCCCTTAATGTCGGAATGTGCATGGTACAGCATTGGTCAAAAACGGCCCCTTGCGGATAAGGTGGATGGCTCCTGCTCCACCAGCGTCGAATGCGCCATAGTGCAGTTGTTATCAACTGCTAGGAAAGGAGACAGCCTAGATTTGGCCAAGAATGCTTTTCAAGTTCTCGTAACTCCCTTGGCCGCCATGTCCCAGTCCTTTCCGGTGGCGCAGGCCAGCACTGCATATGACCTTGCGCAGGGGATTGATCGTTCCGGAAATCCTTCGCAGATGGACATTGAGTTTTGAGAAGGCGATTTCGATCGGATTGAGGTCGAGGGCGTAAGGCGGCAAGAACAGGAACCAGAAACCAAGCGTTCGCAACGCCAGTGCCGCACGGGCGCTTTTGTGGGTCGAAAGCGTTTCAGCTCAAACGCGAAACGCTTCAAGATGTACCTGGTTCACAAGATGAGTCTGGCGTGCGCTTAAACTCGTGGCTGTAAATTCTTCTCGGTTTCGCTATTCTCCAATCTCATAAACACCTTATTTCGACGTCCGCGCAACGGGCAGCAGCTCAAACACCAAAGTTCTCCCTTTTAGTCGAGTGTTAAATCGTTTCTTCTATGACCAAGTACTCTGGAGTTGAGGAAGCCCTCATGGAAAACCATAAGTCAAAGCACACATTCAAACTTGTCGCTTCACTTGCGGCTGCAACCATTTGCACCGGCTGTATTAATCTTGCTGATTACGAAAGCACACCGGTTCAGGTATCCACATCTCAAGGCATTGTGACATGCCAGCTTTACCGGCCGAATGAAGTCCTCTGGGATCGGGCCACAGATGCCCCGAGAGGTATGTCGATAAAAACCGCTGACAATGTCTGCATCAAAGAAGGTAGTAGGCGTAAGAACGCCCGCTGAAGAGACTTCACTTAGATAAACTGGCATCACAGAAATTGCGCTTCAGCGTGAGTTCACACCCTATAGGTTCAGACAACCTAACGTTGACTTGAGGCATCACCAAGTATTCTCCCCCTTTTGTCTTCAGTTGCTGAGGCGTTGATTTTGACGCACCGGCTGCAATTACCTGCGAAGGTGGGACTTATTTCTCCGGTGTTTGTTCTGCGTGACGTAGCGCAGGGCGGTTTCGGCCCACGTCTTCTGACTCGCCGCGCGGGTGTATCCAGAAATCACACTTCGCACCCCAAAATTCATCGGAACCAGTTGATTTATCATAAGAAATAGATATTGTTGGCAGATGAACCCAAGCCCTTTCCAGCCAGTGCCAGAAACGTCGGCGACGCATCGAACTTATCTGGCTTTGCGACGAATGATCGTAGTCGGAGAACTGTTGCCGGGTGAAAAACTCAAGATTGAGGGGCTGCGGAAAAAGCTAAACACCGGGGCCTCTCCGATACGTGAAGCCTTGAGCCTGCTGACGTCGGACAACCTTGTCGAGCGGATCGATCAGCGCGGGTTTCGTGCCTCACCTACTAGCCGAAGCAACTTCGAGGAAATACTTGCACTGCGCTGCGAGTTAGAGGACATGGCATTGCGACAAAGCATTGCCGGACAAACCCTAGAGTGGGAAGAAAGCGTCGTGTTGAGCCATCACCGCATGGTAAGAGCGCACAAAAACGGCGACGCGGCGTTCGAGGATTTGCACAAGGCTTTCCACATGGCTCTGTTGGTAAGCTGCGACGCGCCGATCCTGCTGAAGTTTTGCTCTCAGCTTTATGATTTGAATATCCGCTATCGCTATCTCGCGGGAAGCGCGCTGAATTACAAACGGCGTGATGTGTCAATGGAACATGAGGGCATCATGAACGCGGCGATTTCCGGAGATTCCGATCTGGCGTCAGAGCAACTTCTGAACCACTATCGGAAAACTGGAGCGTTTTTGGTTGGATTGCTTGGTGAGGCTGAGCTCGGCTGAGGCCTAGTCATCATGGACCAGCGTCAGGTCAAAATTGACCCGCAGGTAAGGGCCATCAACGCTGTCCGACAAAGCAAAACCGTCCGGAAAGCTGCCAGCCGGCATTTTTTGGTAGGCCATTACCAGATCGTCACGTACCCCGAATACGGTATCCTGATCCAGATAGGGGTCATCGTCAGGAAAAACCTCGGTCACGAGTGAGCGGAAGCCGTCAGCCTTGACAATGAAATGCAGATGGGAAGGCCGCCAGGGATGGCGACCCGTGGCGTTCAGAATATCGCCCACCGGCCCGTCTGTCGGCACGGTATACTCTACAGGTTTCACACTGGTGAAACCGTATCGCCCGTCTGGCCCGGTTGTCTGGATTCCATGGAACGAAAACATGTCCTGATCCTTGTCCTGACTAGAGTACAACCCGTTCGGCGCGGTCTGCCAGATATCAACAGTTGCCCCTTTGATCGGTGTGCCTTCTATGTCCTGAACGACGCCTTCGGCAATCAGCACTTCCCCTTCGAACGCCCCCTTAAGGTCACCGCCAATTGGCAGTGGCGGCGCGCCAGAAATGTGGAACGGCCCCAATACGCTGGAGGATGTGCCGCCTTTGCGGGTGTTGATCATGTCAACCAGCGAGGACAATCCCAATACATCAGACAGCAGCACAAACTCGTGCCGCTCTGCATCTGATAGGTCGCCTGTGCGCTCCAGAAATTCGATGCCCTTCTGCCATTCGGCGTGGGTCAAGTTCGTGTCTTTGGCAAAGGCGTGCAGATGCGTAACCAGACTGCCCAGAACTTCGCGTAGTCGCGGGTTAGCGTCGTCGCCCATATAGCCCATGAACACGTCGGTGATGTTGTCTTTTGTAACGTTTCGCATGGTTTTTCTCCTTAGTTCAGCAGCGCGAGGCTTAGGATTGGAAATTTAATCACCAGAACAAGTACAACCAGCATTACCCCGGCAAAAGGCAATGCGCCCATGAACACGTCCTTTAAAGAGATCCGGTCATCATTCAGTGTGGCTTTGATAACAAAGCAGGATATTCCGAGAGGCGGTGTCAACAGTCCAATCTCTGCACCGATCACGGTGATGATGCCAAACCACACGAGGCTCATTCCCATCGGTTCGACCAGCGGCAGGAACAGCGGCACCACAATCAGGATGATGGATGCGGTATCCAGAAGCGTACCCAGAAATAGCATCAACAGCACATAAAGCACCATAATGGTCCAAAAGCTCGCTTGGCTACCCGACAGAATATCAGCCAGTTGATTGGGCACACCGGCAAGTCCCAGCATCCGACTGTAGATCGAAGCGGCGGTGATCAAGAACAAAAGGAACGCCGTGATATGGCCTGTTTCTAGCAACGCCTCCCAGAATTCACGCGGTGACATCGACCGGCGAAGGACCGCAATGATCAGCGCCACAAGCGCGCCAGCGGCGCCTGCTTCTACCGGGGTCAGCCAGCCCGTATAGATGCCGCCCAGCACCACAATGATGAGGCTCAGGATTGGCAGGGTTTTTGACGCAATTTCGCCCCATGGCATACGCTCGTAATCCGTAGCCGGCCGGCCGCCAATGAACCCCGGCGTTAGGCGGCCCATCACCCAGATCGCGGATATATAAGCTATTGCCAGCAAGATACCCGGGATGACTCCTGCCAGAAACATATCGCCAACCGATTGCTCGGCCACGAACGAGTAGATGATGAGCATGGCTGACGGCGGAATGATCATGCCGAGAACAGACGATCCGGCAACAACCCCTACTGCAAACCGGGGGTTATAGTCATGGCTTAGCATCTGAGGCACCGACACTTTGGAAAAGACCGACGCCGAGGCAATTGATGAACCCGTCACAGCCGCAAATACCGCATTTGCACCCACGGTGGCCATGCCGATCCCGCCTTTGACACGCCTGAAACCGGTACTCATCACCTCATAGACATCACTGCCCAGCCCGGCCTTTGACACGATCAGTCCCATGAAGGTGAATAGTGGGATGGTGGCAAATGTGTATTCCATCGCGCTGTCGCCGATGGCAATCTTCAGCAGGTTCATCGCCAGCGTGAAATTGTCTCGCATCAACCAGATCGACACAAATGACACTGCACCCAGAGCGATGGGGATGTAGACGCCAAGATAGATCAGAAGAACAATTGCAACGACTGAAAGCAGTCCAATTTCCAGCGGCGTCATTCAGTTTTGCCTTCGGACTCAGGCAGCCGAACACATTCACCGGTCTTTGCCGGTTGCAGCACCTTCAGCAAGAACAGAACCGCGCACAAGCCGGTACTGAGCATAATGACCAATTTGATTGGCCACCACGGGGCGGTGAAGACCCCAGGTACACCAAAATAATCCTTGGTGTGCCACATCTCTATGAATTCAGGAAAGATCGCCACCGCAACGATCCCCATAAACACAGTAGACAAAAGATTGATGGCGCGTCGGATTGCTATTGTTAGGCGGGGAAAACGTTTACCGATGAGCAGAAGGAATCCGTCGGATTGAGTCAGCCGATTGACGCGAACCACGTCAGGCAATTGCAGGAAGACGATCAATACCATGGAGAACTGAACGACTTCCACCGCCCCACGGAACGGTTGGTTGAATACCCCGCGGGCAATTACATCGTAATTCACAACACCGACGAGGGCGAGCACGACAAGCGTGCCCGCGATATTTGCGGATGTTGCTACATAACGTGTCACGCGAGTGACGCCCGCGGCCAGACTATGAAGGACAGATGTCATCACAAAGCCCCCATTTTCTGGACGCAGTCACGATCAGTTGCTCAGACCTGCTGACCAGTCGCGCACACCGGTGTATCCAGCGGCCTCCAGTTTGCCGAGGTAGGCATTCAACATATCTGTTCCAGCTTCGCCTTTGCTGTCCAGCCCCTGGGCCCAATCAGTTGCGATGTCGGGAATGGCGTCAGCCCAAGTTGCTCGGTCGGCTGCAGTCATTTCAACAATCGTGCCGCCGGCGGCAACATATGCCTCGCGGCTTGCAGCAGCGCGGTCCATGGCGATATTGGCAACGTGGTCGCGGTATGCCAAGGCGACGTCTTTCAACACGCCTTTCACTTCGTCAGGCAGGCCGTCCCAATAATCCTTGTTGACCGTGATTGTTTTGGAGTTCACAGCGCCCAAGTCAGCTTTCAGCATGTAGGGGGCTACTTCTGCGATCTTGAAGGTTTTGGCGGCCTCGGGCCACAACATGGCCTGATCCACTAATCCAGTCTGCAGCATATTGTAGAAATCGGTCAGCCCGCCGCGAACACCCGCCGCATCTTTGATGCCTTCAAGATAGCGAAGATTCATACCGGCGCCGGCAACTTTGCTGCCCTCAAGATCAGACAAACCGTTGATCGGGGTCTTGCTGAACACCTGATAGGTGTCGAGTACAACGCCCGTTGCCAGGTAAACTTGATTCTGCTTCGCAAATTCGTTTTGCATCGCCGGGTATTCTTTGGCGATCTCGTCCACCGCCTTTGCCACTGCGCGGGCATCAGGGGCCACAAACGGTGTTACGGCTGAAATCGCCTGACTTGGCAGTTTCGAAGAGTGAAAAATTGTAGTGACAATGCCAATGTCGCCGAGACCAAGTTTGATGCCTTCCAAGACACCTTTGGGTTTTACAATCGAGCCCCCGTAGCTTTCTTGCCATTCCATGACGTAGTTGCCGTTAACAGCAAGGCGTTTGTCGACTTCAGGGATAAAGAAACTAGTGAACTCCTTGACCCAAAGCGCACGCGCAGGATAGCCGTCAATAACAACCGCCTTTATGGTCTCAGCGGCGTATGAAGGGATGGCTGTCATTGCCGCCAGAGCGACGCCGAGCGCCATTCGTTTTGTCCAGTGTTTCATAATGTCCTCCCGTTAGGTCCTTGTTTGTTTGGTGCCTGTCACACCTTCTCCCAGATCACGTTCAGTATGGTGCCGCTGTTTTCGAAGAGTTTGGACAAGGGACAGAATTTTGCAACTTCCTTGCCAACTTTGACAAGCTCGGCCTCTGTCACACTGCCATTGCTGCGCACAACAAGATCGATCGACTGAAACGGCACCTCGATTTCTTCTTCCAGAGTCACGCCGCGTCGATCAAAGGCGCATTTTGCCGAAATTTTCAGTTGGCCGATATCAACGCCCAGCATCTTTGCACATTTGTGGCCGATCACGTTGGTACATCCGACCAATGCCGCCAGTCCTGTGTCGGTCGGCGTCGGACCCAAGTTTGTGCCACCGCGCTCCGAAGGTTCATCAATGGCAAAACTTAGGTCGCGAACTCTTATCTCGGCCAGCGCATGGCTCGGGCAATCTGCTTCAGCTTTCAGCGTCACCGTTGTTTTCATCTTCATTGCCATGCTGCCTCACAAAACCTTGCAAATGTCATCAAATTCAAAGCGCGGCAGCTTCTGGAACAGCGCTGTCTCGTCAGCATAGCCGATGTTGCACAGAAAATTCGACTTCCAGCTGTTCTCGGAAAAGAATTCTTCGTCCACGATGGCATTGGAGAATCCCGACATCGCCCCCACATCAAGCCCCATGGCGCGGGCAGCGATCATGAAATACCCACCCTGCAATGTAGAATTGCGATAGGCGGTATCGTTGCAGTAGGCGGGATTATTCCTGAAAAGAGGTTTCCGATCGTCATGCGGGAACAGAAAGTCGAGCTGCTGCCAAAACTCAGTGTCCCACGCGATGATCGCCGTCACCGGAGCCCCCATCATTTTGCCGACATTTGCCGGTTTCAGCGCTTTGGCAAGCCGTGCCTTGCCCTCCGGGCTGCGCACAAAGACAAATCGGGCCGGGCAGGTGTTCATACTGGTAGGACCATTGATAGTGATGTCGTAAATTGTGTGCAGCATCTCTTCTGACACCGGCTTGTCAGTCCAGGCGTAATGAGAGCGCGCATCGCGCAATATCAGATCTATTGCGGCGTCATCCAACCGCTGCTTCCGTTTTCGCAGGTCACGAACGGCGTTCTGGGCCTGATCCCTTAACGCATCTGTCATACAGCAGCATTCTGTCGGAACAGGTCAGCCTCGTCCACGACCGGGCTGGAGCAGATGCCGATCCGCTCAATTTCGATATCAATCACTTCACCCGGCTTGAGCCAGCGAGGAGGCTTTTTAGCATGTCCGACGCCAGGTGGTGTTCCCAGTGCGATCAGATCTCCCGCTTCCAGTGTTGTATATTCGGAGATCGTTGCAATTGACTGCGCCGCTGACCAGATCATGTTTGCAGTGTTCGAGCTTTGCAGGATTTCGTCCCCTACACGGCTTTCAATCTTGAGGCCTTTGGCGCCCTCTGGCAATTCATCAGGGGTCACCACAAATGGGCCTATCGCCCCAGTGCTGTCAAAGTTTTTGCCCGGTGTCCATTGGTGGGTCTTGCGCTGGTAATCACGCACAGAGCCATCGTTGAAAACCGTATACCCAAAGACATGATCCAGCGCATCAGCTTCAGAGATATGCCGTCCGCGTTTGCCAATGATAAGCATTAATTCTGCTTCATAATCGAGCTTTTCGGAGCACGTGGGCCGTATTAACGGCGCGCCTGCGGCCATGATAGAGTTGGCACCGCGCATGAACAAAGCGGGGTAGTCCGGGATGTCATAACCGCCTTCTTTGATATGTTCTACATAGTTGAGGCCGAGACAAATAATTGTGCCGGGTTTGGCAATCGGCAGCGCGGGGGTAATTTCGCTTACCGGTATGGCTGTCCCCAGATCTGCGATGGCTTCAATTGATTCCATCAGGCTCGGATCGGCAACAAGTGCCAACATGTCCGTTCCGACATCCGGTATTTTCGCGGTTAAATCATAGGCTTCATCGCCTTTGACTAGATATACTGCCTGCGTATCCGCGACATGTCCAACGATGAAACGCATGGCGATCTCCATGTTGATTTGGATTAAGTTTGCCGATAATAGTACATTAAGTCAAATAAAATCGATATTATCAACAGGAGAAACGTCGATGCCAGCATGGGACACTTACAAGTCGGAAGCAAAGGCGCGCGGCTCGCTTGCGTTTGAACTTTATGTGGTTCACTCAACCCCCGCCAAAACCCCAGAGGACCTCAGGGCCAACCTGCCGGACCACCTTGAATATCAAAGCAAGCTAGAGGCAGAAGGCACTTTGGTACTTGCCGGACCAATGTCGGATGAAACCGGCACCCAGATGCACGGCAGGGGGCTCATCATTTATCGCGCCTCTTCCTTTGAGAGGGCGCAAGAGATAGCCGAGAATGACCCGATGCATCGCTCAGGTGCGCGAAGCTTTACATTGCGCAAGTGGATGATCAATGAGGGCAGTCTGACCATCAACATTGGGTTGTCGGGCCAATCGGTATCTTTGAGCTGAACAAACCTCGCCGTAAGCGCGGTCTAAAAGCTTCCTAGGCGACATGCACACGCCTCTTTTTGAGCCACGCCAATCTGCGTCCAGAATTACCGATACCCGCTCAATTGAAGAGACATGTCACGCTTTGCCCTGCAAACCACCTCTGAAATGTGTAGGAGATCCTTGGCCAAAGGACTTGTCTTGCGCCATATCATGCCAATTGTTCGCGACGGTTGAGGATCTTTGAAGCGCGTTACAGCCACGGGCGCCGCGCGCGTCTCAACCTCCAAGGCCATCTCGGGTAACAACGTGACTCCGATGCCTGCACT
>RCNF010003175.1_pt1 | contig 12887 bp, 10 predicted proteins | sample 2041311 | NCBI WGS metagenome assembly RCNF01 (sample SAMN09708228, study PRJNA481090) | Marine sediment metagenome, whole genome shotgun sequencing project. | biome: marine sediment; feature: ocean; material: sediment; isolation source: Sewage treatment plant 2 marine sediment (STP2) ... | reverse complement strand
CTTGTATTTTAAATGATTGTGTATGTCTTATACTCATTTTGTTTTCCTCTAATAAAAATTAGAGGCGACAACCATCCTGACACAGGGGGAAAACGAGGTCGACCTTTTAAAGAAACGTGAAGTGGTTAAAATTAAATCACTCCGGTACCTTTAATTGGAGTGCTGAATTTAGGGGTTTGTGGTGATTTGGTAGTAAGACTTAGGGTTTTAGGTGGTTTTTTGAGGTAGTTATTTAGGGTGGACATGTGTGAATAGGGTGTTTATTCTTCTTATACTTCCATTTAATTCAAAAGACTTAGCCTGAAGAAGTGATTTTGTAATCTGGGCCACGAAATATTAAGTTGAGAAAGTATTCGAGGCAAAGCCCAGAAACTTATCGGAGTGGTTCCTCTAAGCGCCCACCAAGTCAAGGTTCCCATCGTTGTCGATTGTTTTGGTAAGAAAGAGAGCCATTCTCGACGCAAATCAACCAACTCCTCTGCGGTAACCAAATTGGTGTAACCGTAGTTCCGTCGCACTTCTGCTTGTAAAGAAACCGCTTCATCGAATAATTGACGATACAAATCTACATTTCGATAGACAGCCTGATACTCTCCCTGTGAGTGGGAAACTCCCTGATGTAGCGTTGACTCGCGGAGGATAATTGATCCCCCTTTTGCAAGACGGCTTTTCAAAGACCTGAGTAGTTCCGTAACATCCTCATCGTTGAGATACATACACAAACCACCCAGAAAGATCATGTCAAAGGGACCTTCAGGGAGATCATGTCTACCGTCGCCTTCGAGTACTTTAACGTTAGACATATGAGCTGTCCTTTCTCTGGCAGCTTTTAACATTAGGCTACTTTGCTCGATTCCTATAACATTCTTATAGCGCTTGGAGAAAATCTCTAGCCATGTCCCCGCACCACAGCCAACATCAAGTACTCGACCTGAATCATGTATCTCCTTAAGCCAATCGCTGATAGTTTCTGTCTCTTTGCGTACTCGATAACGGGCGGCACTGGCGGGGAGATTATGTTCATGGGCCATCATGCCGACCGAGGCTGCCGAGCCACTTGCATTATCAAAATAGCTCTTGACGATGGCATCATCAATCTGTGGTTCGGTGGAGCTCTCGTGATTTATCGATTGATCATCATTCATATACTTGCCCATCTTTTCTGGTGGTTGATAATGGTGGTAATTCTAGAGACATTTACTACATAATATCCAACCGTAGAGAACCGTCAATAAGAAACTGTAGGTGATAAGAACATAAAACCATTTTCCGGCTAATTTCGGCGTTCGTATCGGGGCTACATTCAATCCCAAAAGTACAATTATGAGCGCATAAAGAATGAGTGAGAAAACCGCATGCTCAAAAAAGCCTTCAAAGATAAACACAAAAGCGAGAATGATTGCATTATTGTCCACTGCCATTCCCTTGTAGGTCTTGTCGTCAACCAGTCCGAAGATATTGAAATAACTCAGTCGTATCGCGCAGGCAGCAATAATAAGAAATGCACCCGGAAGAAACCAGAGGTTAAATTCTCCGTAGCTTAAAAGAAAAATAGCGGGAAACACTGCAAAGCTTACAATGTCTATCAGCGAATCAAGCTGGGTTCCAAAAGCTCTTTGATGATCGGTTCGCCCCGTCATTTTGCGAGCAATTATTCCGTCAGCCCAGTCAAAAACTACTGCCCAGAGAATTGCAATTATCGCAAGTGGAAAAGTCCCCAAAAGTGCGTAGTAAATGGCAAACACGGTACAGAGCAAGCCTGCAAGCGAACAAATGTTAGGAAGATCCTTGACAAAAGAAAGTATTGTGGGCTGAGGTGATTGTTCTGGTTTCTGGTTTGTCATAGTTGTTTTGTTTATTCGGATTTTCTACAAAAAAACCGTGGATGCCACGAATTTATTAGGATATTTTCATTACATCGATTAATGCCGCAACTAAGTTCTCGTTTTCTCCGTCTGTACGGCTGGCAATTCGAAGGTAACGGTCAGAATCCGGTTGAGTCTTTCCGCCGCAGTCCTTTATGTACATATTATGTTCAATAAACAATTTCTTCATGATTTCTGGAGCGCTTTGCACATTATCGGGAAGGCGACAGAAAATGTAGTTTGCGTCTGGTTTGAAAACCTTCATGCCTTGAATGCCACAAAGTTTTTGATATAAACGGTCTCTATCGACTCGAACCTGTTTACAGCTTTCAAGAAATTCCTGCCGATAATCAGGCAAAATCCGGAGGAACTCTTCTGCAAATCCGTTAATGTTCCAAATATGCACGCCGTTTCTTACTGCTTCGGTAAATTCTGCGTTCGCTGAAAGCATATAACCGATCCGAATTCCGCAAATACCGTAGGCTTTGCTCATACTTTTAAAAATCGCGACATTTGGGTACTTTTCAATCTCTTGCTCCAGACTTATTTCTTCAGGATCCTCTGTAAAATCCAGGAATGATTCGTCAATAATCAGCATGCAGTTATGCGCCTCAAGTTTTTTTGCAAGCCGGACAAGATCAGTCTTGGGAACAAGCATTGAAGTCGGATTATTCGGCGTGACCACTACAGCGACATCTGCTTTTACCCTGATTGCCTCCGCAGCAAATTTATCCGCATCCAATTGAAAAGAAGGGAATTCAAGGGGAAACTCAACGACGTTGCCTGAAGGTGCGGCATTGGCATATTCATTAAAAGAAGGTACGGGAACGATTAATTTGCCTGCTATGTGACCAGAGACAATTTTGATTAATTCTGCCGCTCCGTTTCCCACCACAATTCTTTCTGTGGGTTGGTCAATGATTTTGCCAACGAGTCCGGCAAGGGCATCTTGTGCCACCGGATAATTCAAAACAAGATCGTGAATTTGATCCTTAAAGTTTGTGAAGATAGCCTCGGGCGGGAAATAAAGGTTATACAGATAGGCATGATCCACAAAAGCATGCCGATAGTAACCGCCATGCTGCTTCGAGATGAATTCGTACTTTTCTAATTGCGTCTGGTAATTATTCTGCGACACTAAAAGTCCTAGCTGTTTCTTGAGTGGATATTGCGGCATTGATCAATGGCATGTCAAGAAACTCAGATTGTGCATGAGTAACGGTTTCTGTGTCTCATCCCATCGAAAGAATCTTAGAAATTCAGGATGTATATCGACTTCCTTGCTTTCATAAAGTGAGGCCCATTCACTAATAGACATCGCATATTCATCAGTTCTAATTTCCTTTCTCTTGTCGTTTACTTCATCAATTAGTGACATAGCTTAAATCCATGATAGTTTTTTTAATTTCAAACCATTAATTTCTCATCAATGGAATAAGGGTTCTTCTAATTTATTCAGGGTAATCTATATTGCAACACAATTCTATACTTTGGGTCTGATTAAGAACTAATGACACCCCGCTTTGAGTGAAATCCGACATTCGACGGTACGGTCATAGATCCATTGACACATAGTTTATGGCCCCCCGCCAAAAAGCGTCGCAAAGAGATTATTTCAAAAAGGATTTCTTGGTCTGGACTCGAAGGCCACGACCATTCGACCTGCCGATTATGAGTCTAGTGACCTCGTCCATTTAATGGGCCAAATTTGAAGGTAGTTTTGATTGGTAACGGACTCTCAATGTTTACACTCTGGGGGCAGATCATGGCCGTTTATTCTCGGACGATATAAATAACCGAAGGTCTGTTCATGTGATTGACAGCAGGCATCCAAAGTCATTCAAGTGAGCGTCGCTTAATGGCCGGATTTCCGCGCTCGTGATAATGAACTGATAGGGCGTTATCCACCCAAAAGCGACGTTCGGGTGATTGCCTCACGATAGCCGGAAACACTACAAAGCTGCCATTTAGATAACTCTAAAATAGGTCTGTGGTTAGCCGTTAACGGTAATCCCACGTCAATCAATCGTATTTCCCGTGAACAGACATTATTGATATTTCAATAAAATACAATCTGGCTTGTGCCGTACAAGCCAGATTGATATTCATTTGTCTGAATAGTTCTAACGTCCGTACCTGCCTGGAGCACGTTATTTGACTGTTAGCACCTGGATTTACTACCAATTCTCGCTTGTAAAAGTAAGCTATGAGCATTGCATGGTGTACTGGGCCTAATCTTCTAGGCTATGGAAAGGTGGACAAAACCAAAAGAAACCTGTAACTTAACTGAGTAATTTTACTCAGTAGCGTTATTGGTTATGAAATACACAAGGCCAGAAGAAGCAAAGCTCAAAAAAAGACTCTCTGAACCCGTGCGGTTCATCAATATCCTGGCGGGCCCCAGGCAAGTAGGAAAAACCACGATTATCAGAGACTTGATTCCACCTGAATCGCCCCATGGTTATTACATCTCAGTCGATGTAGAAGCTGAGGTATCGATTTCGTCTATCAATAACACAAGTAGTGCCATTTCTCCTCCGCAAAAAAAGGATGCTGACTGGTTGCGGTACTACTGGCGTGAAGCACGTACTCGGGCAGTTAAATGGGCTGAGATTTATCTGCGGAATAACACATCTACTCAAAATCAACCTTATGTATTTGCCGTTGATGAAATCCAGAAAATTGATCAATGGTCAGAAATTGTTAAAGGCTTGTGGGATGAAGATCGTGCCAACGACCACAATATGCATGTTGTGCTGCTTGGTTCTGCTCCGCTACTCATGCAAAAAGGATTATCTGAAAGTTTAGCGGGGCGCTATGAGCTAATGACAATTAGCCATTGGTGCTTTACCGAAATGCAGGAAGCTTTCGATTTCAGTCTTGAAGAATTCATTTATTTTGGAGGCTATCCGGGCAGCGCGACACTCATACACGAAGAATCACGCTGGCGCAGCTATGTAAGAGAAAGTCTAATTCAGCCAAATATAGAAAAGGACATTGTGCAAATGGTGCGCATTAAAAACCCGGCTTTGCTCAAGCAGCTATTTGAACTGGGTTGTCATTATTCCGGTCAGGAGTTATCGCTCACAAAAATGATTGCGCAGTTGAATGAGGCCAAACACACAGTAACGCTTGCGGATTATTTGCAATTATTAACACAAGCAAAATTGTTGGCCGGATTGCATAAATATGCGGCGAAAGAAGTGCGTAAACGGAACTCCGTGCCCAAAGTCATCGTATTCAATACTGCACTAATGTCAGCCATTCAGGATTACACATTTGCTGAAGCGCAGGCCGACCGTAGCTATTGGGGGCGACTAGTGGAAAGTAGTATTGGTGCACATTTGCTCAATACTTGCGACAACGATACTCGTGTTCACTATTGGCGCGATGGATCAGATGAAGTTGATTTCGTTCTTACCAGAGGAAGAAAAGTCACCGCAATTGAAGTAAAAAGTTCTGCCAATCCAGGCCGTGTGCGAGGGCTGGAATTATTTGCTCAACGCAACCCATCCGCCAAAACTATTTTGGTTGGTAAAGGCGGCATTTCACTTGCTGAATTTATGTCTCACTCCGCTGAACATTGGTTAGGCTAAATATCATGCTTTATCAGGTTCCGCGCACATGCACTTTTAATCTAGATGACTTCAATTCAGAAAGTCGTGAGATTGCATTTTTTCGGAATGTAGATGCCTATGTGTTACTCGGTGACCCCGGTGCAGGAAAAACAACCCTGTTCGAGCAAGAGGCCAAAGATAGTAATGGACATTATATCAGTGCCCGAGACTTCCTTACTTTTAATAGAGCTGATGAATGGCAAGGCAAGACGCTGTTCATTGATGGACTAGATGAAACGCGTGCTGGAAAAGATGATGCACGCACGCCACTTGATGCAATTCGTGGCAAGCTCGATCAGCTTGGTCGACCCCGCTTTCGTATTTCATGTCGCGAGGCTGATTGGCTAGGAGGTAATGATCAAACTGCGCTCAATGCATGTGCACCAGATGGCAAGGTTATGGTTTTGCACCTGAATGCGTTAACCGATGATGACATCAAAATAATTCTCGAAAAAGATATACGAGTCGATAATGGTGAAGGTTTCATGCAGAAGGCCAGGCAATTCACTCTGGGGGGCTTGCTGCATAACCCACAAACTTTGGATATGTTGATTGCTGCTGTACAAGGAAATAAGTGGCCGAATAGCAAACTCGAGACCTATGAACTTGCCTGCCGGAAAATGGCTGTAGAACATAGCGATGAACACAAGGCGAGCAGCAAGAAACAATCAATCACGGTCGAACAATTGCTTGATGCTGCCGGTTTTTTGTATGCCACCCTTCTATTAGCCAATGCATCTGCGTTTAATGAAAGTGAGAACACAAGCGAAGATCAAGTTTGCCTGAACACAATCAAAATTCCTGATGATTTACCCTGTACACAGGCACTCAAGTCTCGATTGTTTAAATGCACTGATGGGAAAATATATACACCTGTACACCGTAGCATTGCAGAATTTCTGGGCGCTCGATTTCTCGCTAAAAAAATCACCGAAGGTCTACCTCTCAGTCGCGTTCTGGCACTGATGACCGGTTTTGATGGCGGCGTAGTGGCTGCATTACGCGGACTCATGAGCTGGCTAGGCGCACATTCTCTCGATGCCCGAAATCATTTAATTAGCATCGACCCTTTAGGTATGGTGCTGTACGGTGATGTACAGCTATTCTCAACGCAAACAAAAAAACAACTTTTGTCGGCATTGCGTCATGAAGCCGAGAACAATGGTTATCTTCACTACGATTACTTGGCAAGTTACCCATTTGCGGCGCTCACCACCAAAGATATGGTAGACCAATTACTGGATTTGCTCACCAGCGCTTCACGCGAAGAACACGATCAGCAAGTATTAAATTGCATAGTGGTTGGCTTGCATCGTTCTTCCGAGCGTATTCCAGAATTAAAAGATGCATTGGTTTCGATTGTTCGTGACAAGACGTATTGGGAAGGTATACGGGTAGGCGCGTTACAAGCATTTATTCATCAGTATCCTGAGGATGTTGAAAGCTTATATGTACTCGCTGAGGATTTTCGATTAAATAAGATTGAGGACGATAAAAACCGCCTTCTGAACAAGCTACTGGCTAAACTATATCCGAAAATAATTAGAGCCAATAAAGTATTTGATTATCTAAGACTATTTAGGGCTTCTCGCAGTAATTATATTGTTGCCTCCTTATTCTGGGATAGTGAGTTTCTTGAGAACACAGTGGATCAAGATTTACCGATTTTGCTGGATGAACTTACCAGGCGTGAGATAAGTTTTTTTCGTCAATCATCAGGCGTGAATTTATTTAGGATGGTAAGACAACTGCTAGTGCGAGGATTGTTAATTTTCGGTGAAACAATTTCTGATGATCGCTTGTTTGACTGGCTTTCTCTTGGCTTGGATGAGTACCAGGAACCACATTTAGAAAATAAGCATTACGAGAAAGTTCGAGAATGGCTTGCGAATCACCCTGAGCGTTATCTTGCATTAGTCAGTGAGGGCATGAATCGAATCACAGCAGCTGAAAATATGAATCTTGAAATATACAAGGTATTCGCAAGACTTTACAGTGCTGTTCCTCCTGATAATCTCGGTTTTTGGTGGCTTGATCGCGCGTTAGTAGTCGACACCAAAATTAAAAAAGACTATTTTAGAGAAGCATGGTGGTTACTGATAAATGGGCGAGGACGCAAAGGGCTTTCGCTGGAATTCTTTGAGAATTGGGTCGAGCAACATCCAGAATTTAAGGATACGCATCAGGCATTAGCTGTATGTGATATCGAAGAGTGGCGAAAAAATCATGCACAGTCAAAAAAGAAATGGGCGCTCAAGCGCGAAGAGGAAAAAACTGCTCGTCTTGCATATATCCGGAAAAAATTAATTGCCATACAAGACGGTAGTGTGTACCCGCATGTATTGCATAATTTGGCTGCTGCTTATTTTGATCATTATTCTAATATTAGTGGCGAAACAGGATCTGAACGGTTGGTAGATTTTCTTGACCATGACGAAAACTTGATTGATGCTGCTAAAAAAGGAATGCGCAAAGTTTTCGACAGGCCTGATTTACCACAATCTTCAGAAATATTTTCATTGGTCACGGAACAACGAGAGCATTATATTCGTTTGCCCTTTCTTGCCTGCATGAGCGAACTTTACCAGGAAAATCCCGCCATGCTCGACTCGCTGAGCGATGACCTGGCGAATATAGCGTTGGCTTTTTGGTACACCTATGGCGCAGGCACCGAACCAATGTGGGTGAGACCGTTGAGTTTCTCCCGTCCGGCACTCACAGCTAAAGTTTTCATCGAATACGCAAGCGCCATGCTAGCGGCGAAGGCGCAACATATTCACGGAGTTTATCAATTGGCGCACGACCCTGAGTATCACGAAATTGCCAAACTTGCCGCAATCCCTTTGTTGAAAATCTATCCTGTCCGGGGAAATAAGCGGCAGGTTTCGACTTTAGAGCATTTGTTAAAAGCAGCAATTGAGTATAGTGATAGAACCAGACTCCTTGCATTGATTACAGAAAAGTTGGCATTGAAAAGTTTAGATGTAGCCCAGCATGTTTATTGGCTTGCTACTGGATTAGTGGTAACACCCACCCTGTATGAATCCATGGTTAGAGAGTATGTGTGCGGGAATGTCACACGCATTAATTACCTATCGACTTTTTTATACAGCGGCTTGCATTACACGCAATCGGGCTTTTCCTTACCACCTAACATCATTGGTTTGATTATTGAATTGCTGGCACCGCGATCTACGCCATACTGGCCCGAACGTAAAGATTCAAGTGTTACACGTGCTATGCACGAAGGAGATTATGTTCGTTCACTGCTTAACCGCTTGAGTGAAAATCCAGATGCAGAAAGTTCACAGGTAATTAAACATCTGCTCTCGCTTCCGCAGTTAAGTGTCTGGCATGAGAATCTACGCAACGTTCGACAAACTCAACTAATCAGTCGCAGAGAAGCCCTATTCCAGCATCCGAGTGCAGCAGCGGTGGCGCTTACCCTTAACAATCTCAAGCCAGCCAATGCGGCAGATTTAGCTGCGCTTGCTATGGATCACTTAAACAAGTTATCAGGCGAAATGTGCACCACCAATATGGATAGTTACAAGCATTTCTGGAATGATGATAGTCACAGCAGACCGGATAAACCCAGGACTGAAAATAATTGTCGCGACTATCTAGCTGAAAGACTTCGAACACTGCTTTCCAAACTTGATGTTGATGTGCAGCCGGAAACCCATGAAGCCAACGATAAACGAGCTGACATGCGACTGTCATGCAATTCGAATGGGACCGCATATCACCTGCCAGTTGAAATCAAACTTGATCACAGCCCGGATCTGTGGCGTGCAATACATGAGCAGCTAATTCCACTTTACACGCTTGACCCGGAAACTCAGGGACGAGGTATATTTCTGGTAGTTTGGTTTGGAGAAAAAAATATGCCCGCTCCGCCTAGTGGTAAAAAACCGAAAACCGCCACCGAGTTGGAAGCAAGGCTAATTGAAACATTGACTACGGAGGAAAAAAAGCTGATTAATGTTTTTGTTCTGGACGTATCAAAGCCGGATACTTCCTTGCGTGTTGGAGCAGTATCAAGTAAGAAGTGAGTGTCCGCTTTTTTAGTGAATTATTATTTTTAAATTGGCAGCTATAGGGTGTAAACGGGCTTGATGATTCTGTGTTGATAGTCCACTGATTGATCGCAGTCATCCAAAATCAGTCAAGTGAGCGTCGCTTAATGGCCGAAAATTCTCTGTCAGCGCTATTAAATGAAAGTCCGTTAACGATACGTATTTTGTTGTCATCCTAATTCGTTTTATGTCGCCTTATGATTGATAGGGTAGAAACACAGAATATTATCAATGTCTGTTCATTTTTAAAGCCGACATCCGATACTTTTGGCTCAATCGTCCAATCCACCACTTAACAGACATACAGATATTTAAGCCAAATTTTTAAAGCAGACATTGGCCCACCGCATATCGATGGGCCATATAGCATTTATAAGGGCTTTATATGATCCAGTGGACTGGAAACATTTTTATAATCTGGTGTGATATGTGTATAAATCATGGTGGTTTCAATATTCTTATGTCCCAGTAAAGTCTGAATGGTCCGGATATCAGTGCCTGCTGCTAATAAGTGACTGGCAAAGCTGTGTCTAAGTGTATGAGGTCCTACATGCTTCAAAATATGGGCTTGATTAACAGCGTGCTTGAAGGCGCGACGAAGCGTGCTGGGGAAGGCATGCCAGCGTACATTTTTACCAGTCTCATGCCAGGGCCGAACTAAGGATGAGGGGAAAACATACTGCCAGGACAATGATTGAGATGCTGAGGGATATTTTTTATAAAGCGCATTTGGCATGGGCGCATAGCCATTTCCACTAAGCATGTCAGTTTTGTGCAGTTGCGCTATTTTCAGGAGATGCCCACGCAGAAGCGGTATAAGACTTTCAGGTAATAATGTCGCACGATCCTTGTTCCCTTTGGCCGCCCGGACTGTGATCGAGTGAAGATCAAAATCAATGTCCTTGACACGTAAAGTCATGCACTCATTGATTCTTAGACCGGAGCCATAAATCAATTCGGCCATTAATCGAGTAGTCCCCTTCATTCTTTCCATTATGAGTTTAACCTCCCGCTGTGATAACACAACGGGGATGGTCTTGTATCGCTTGATGCGCCTGAGATTATCCAGATCAGGCATATTGATTTTGAGAACGATACGATATAGAAAAGCAATGGCGTTAAGAGCTGAGGACTGCGTGCTTGCTGACACGTTACGCTTAGAGGCCATGTGGTTGAGATAGGCTTCTATTTCCATTTACCCCATATCTTTTGGATGTTGTTTGTTATTAAACAAAATGAACTGACGTATCCACGAAACATAGGCTTTTTCAGTCCTGGGGCTGTAATGCTTCTGTCGGCAAGCGATTCTAACTTGCTCGAGTAGGCGTGGTTTTTGTGGCTGATTTGATTCAATACCCCATAATTGTGCTCCAAATCAGCAAGTTTGCCAGTGTCACGGTTTACTGAAAAGAGATTTCGGCTAATATGATTGTATATTACTGATTATATTGATATATTCGGTAAAAAATAGAGGTCTCGATATAAATGTATAACGTGACACGGGGTCTCGTTAATTCAACTGTTAGGCGAGATAGACAATGAAGGTTCTCAATATTCATAGCCGTGAGTTCCTGGTAGCATCAACCGCGGTCGGTCAATTGGTTGATACACTATCCTCAGAAAACGATCTGTTGTGGCCTCACCAGCTTTGGCCCCGAATGAAATTCGATAAACCACTTTCCGTTTCCGCGAATGGTGGGCACGGTCCAATTCGATATTTCGTCGAAGAATATGTGCCCGGGAAACGGGTCGTGTTTCGATTTACTGGGCCAAATGGTTTTGACGGTTATCATGGGTATGATGTCTTCGAGTTGGAAAAAGATAAAACCGAACTGCGTCAAACGTTGAAGATGAACACGCATGGAATGGCGCAACTATCATGGCCACTGATATATAGCCCACTGCACGATGCCTTAATTGAGGACTCACTTAGCTTTGCTGAACTACGGTTGAACCTCACGCCAACAGTATCAGAATGGTCATGGTGGGTAAAGTTTCTGCGTCGGGCAATATCCGGTGGAAAGAGCCGGCCACAGAAAATCGCCTAACAAGGCAATTTCACTCGGACGGCAAAAAGCGCCGCCGGTGAATTGCGACGTTAGAGCGTCAAGTTTAATCTTGATGCATCTTGCAGGGTGAAAGACCCTGTCGGGAAAGGGCTAACCACCCACCCGTATCGAGTGTTGCGCCCACGGCGGAACCGAAGTTTACTAAACTTCCAAAGGTGAACAAAGTGGGTGAAGCGTACACAGAGAATTGTGCAGGCCGTAGGGAGTCGCAGCTCCTGAGAACTGGCATAGCAGACAGCTTCGAAAGCAAAAGTTGAGATTCGACGAGGGGTTTAACGTCCACCGAAGTCAGTACAGAAGCATCCGTAATGGTAAGGATGTGGAGGGTCTCCGGAGTCAAAAGGTTGTGGCATGTACAAAGAGATGCAGATGAGAACTTGAGAGATCCATCTGAGCCCTTGTGAGAAATTAAAGAAGAGAACTGAAATGCTAGAGACACGAAGATATGCGGAAACAGGACTGCGCTGGTGCTCAACAATAATTTCATATCACAAGGCAAGCAGCGAAGCCCGTAACTGGGATAGCTGCCGATGGTCAGGTGGAAGTCGGATCAAGCATAGTACTCTGAGGTTGGGAGAGCCAACTACATGGGAAAGGTCTTGACGGAAGTACGTAGCCCGAAAAGGAAACTCATGCCCGACACAGAAGATTGGGAACAACATGATCTAACCTCACTACGGGGAATAGCCTACAAGGCAAAGACAAAAACCGACGTGCCGACATTGTGGTAGAGTCGAAATATGAAATCTTTGCTGACTGCGAGAGTGAGTACAACCGAGGAGCCCCGTGAGGGAAAACTTCATGCGGGGATCTATGCGGGGGGTGCCGGGTGACCGGCATTCCTACCGTGAACTGCTCGTAAAAATAAGGAGATTACATGCTAAATAAATTTAAGGAAGGTTTGTTCTTTGGTGGTGGTTTTGCAATTTCATTCATTGCATTATGGTATATGGCGGCATTCTTTATTACGCCAATGATCGTAAACTCACAAATTGAAGATATAAACAAAATACAACAATCATTTACCAGTAAAAGCCCATCAGTTCCTAGTCAAACAATAGTTTCCAGCCAACCAGAAAAACAATTTTACGAACTATCATCAGATGAACAGATTCAAACAGCAACTGTAATTGTTCTAGCAAAATATGAGCCAGCGCAAGATGGTAAAGTAAAAGCAGTAATCTCACAGTTCCTTAAAAAAGACGATAATGTAACCTTTCATTACAAAATAGGTGATGAGCTAGTATCATCTAGTTA
>RCNF010002421.1_pt1 | contig 12887 bp, 9 predicted proteins | sample 2041311 | NCBI WGS metagenome assembly RCNF01 (sample SAMN09708228, study PRJNA481090) | Marine sediment metagenome, whole genome shotgun sequencing project. | biome: marine sediment; feature: ocean; material: sediment; isolation source: Sewage treatment plant 2 marine sediment (STP2) ... | reverse complement strand
ACGTCGCGCCAATATATCTGCGTGGCGCTCTCAGAAACGGCCGATCCCATGGACCCCGGTGGTCAACCGTTGATCTTGGCAAGCTCGTCTGCATCCGCGAGATCTCGCGGGCGATCTGAGTTCCGTTTGACCTGCAAAAGATCCTCGAGGGAAATGATACTGACGGTGACCCCGTCGATTTCCACGGCCTCGGCTCTCTCGAAGATCGTGGCGTTGTCCACACCCTTAAGGCCTGTGAGGATATCGATACGGTTCGGTTCGACTCCCAAGTGGACGGCACCCTTGTCTCGTTCAAAGAGTTCCCGAGGAATCCCGGCCCCGCCAAAACCAAAAGCGGACAGCGCATCCATGACCCGCTTTGCGTTTTCAGTCGTCGGCAGCACCAACAGATCCATGTCCTGGGTCGTTCTCACATAGCCGTAGTAGTTGACCGCGTGACCCCCGACCAGCGCGTATCGAACTCCGAAGCTACCGAACAACTCCAGGAACTCTTTCATATCGGATGAAAACTGCATGGAGAACCTACCAGGAGATCCGTTCCCAGGTGACTATCCTCTGCATGGGCGCCTGGCTCCAGGATTCTCCCCACCGCCGCGCCTGTAACACCGCGAACTCCTGCAACCGGTCATGAGGGCTCATCCCGGCGAGCCTTCGATGCTCAGCCGCATTCTCCTCTTCGAATGAAGAAAAAACGCGGACTTCGTCCTTTCGATTCGATGATCGAACCATCGGAGTAGCGGATTCTTGGGACCGACTCTCAGCCATGTGACCATTCTACCTTCCCTTGTCCACACGTCCCTTGGAGGATTGGCGATTGGTCAGCTGTTCCAGGAGTTTCGGCGTTTTCGGGCGCTCGTGTCCCATGAAGAACATCCACGGACGATGACAGAGGGGACGGAATCGACAGATTCCGTCCCCTCAACGAACTACTGAACTCGTTGCATCGGTGGAGCGGTCCATGTGCCGTCGAGCGCGGCATCCTTCGGCCAATAGAGGCGCGTTGCTATCCAGAATGGTCCGTCCGGTGCCGGGAGCCAATTCGATTCCTTGTCTGTACCCGGTGAAACGTGCTGAATATAAATGGTCAGCCCGCCGTCCGCGTCGAGCTTGAGATCGGGCAGCATCGGCGAATTGATGAGGTAACGATTCAACGGGTTGTCCACAAGGAGGCTGGCCGGCAGATCGTACATCGTCAGCGACCAGAACGCATGGACCGGAGGAAGCTGACCCGGTGCAAAATGCAGGGTGTAGCTATTCTTCGATGCATCCAGGTTCTGCTTGTCGGCATCCACCCTGTACATGGGATACATCGCCTCCTGCTTCGAGTTGCCATAAATGCCCAGCACCGCCGCAGCGAAGCGATAGAGGTAATTGTTCTTCAAATATTCCCTCGTGCCGAACAGATCGCCGCTGGTCACCTTGCCGGTATCGATGGACGTCTTCTCAAAACTATCCAACTCTTTCCAAGCATCAGCCATGCCGTCAGCAAGGGCCTTCTTCATGTCCGGAGAAAGCCCGTCCAGGTCGATTGTCTTCCCTGCGCCGATTCCAATGGTGGCGAACCGCGCCATGAGTTCAGTTTCAGACGGCTGGGTCGGGCAGAACTGAAGCACAAAGCTGAGGATGTTGAAGAACTCCGGTGAAATTTTTTGGTCGGCAACAGTCAGAGGCTTAACGAGGTCGACCTTCGACGCGGCCGAAGGCGCGGGCTGACCGAGATAATCCGAAAGCGTCTGCGCGCGGTATTCGTCCTGGATCTTCTTCACGTTGTCGAGGTCCGCGGAATTGAAGAGCTGGGTGCGATAGACCGCGAAGACAAACTCGGTCTCCGAACGGAATACCTTTGTGATTCCCTCCGGCGTTTCTCCGTTCCAGCGCGGCCCGACGACCATGAAGGTGCCGCCGTCATTACCTGTGGCACGGCTGCCGATGTAATCGAAGTTGAAGGTGTATGCATCAATCAGCTGGATCGAGAAATAGCGGCCTTTCTCGATTTGCGGCACCGTGAGAACCATGGGTTCGGTCCGGAGGTCCATCCCCAACATGGAGTAGGGGGTGTCGGAATTGGGCGTCTGGATGGCCTTGTCCTCTGGCGTGTAGACCCGTGGAATGTTTTTGATGGTGTTGAACGGCGCCTTGTATTCAGGGCCACCGGCATCCATGAAGTAGGCGTAGACAACGCGGTAGTTGTCGACCATCGGCTCACCGTAGATGAAGGCTTCTTTCGCGATCGCGCGTGCCTCCTCTGCGCTTGGGCCTTGTATTTTCGAATCACAGGACATCAAAAAGACTGCCGCCAAGATGGCGACACCGATGAGAGCGCAGTTCAGACCTTTCCCAGATCCAATCATCATTTTCTCCTTTTTTGGGCGAGCATCGCCCGCCCAATTCAATTAGCGATCCCGGATCCTAGAGGAAACCGCTCGAAGAAACAATTCTGAGCTCCAATCTCTCTACCAAGTAGAGAAACCCCGGAGATGGACCTTCCACAGGACCTCCGATTCGACCTCCGGATTCCGTCTCGGCGCTGCCGAGAACATGGAATGGTTGCCGGATGCGGGGACCGACGACACCGTCGGCTGCGGCAATCGGTCGTGGCCGTCCGACAAGCAACACGACTCACTCCGGAGGGATCGTCAGATGTGAGACGTCACGTAGTCTGAGCCTTCTTCCATTCGGCGTGATGCTCCGTAAGGGCCCTGATCGCCTCATCGGCGGTCTCGACGCATATCGGAATCGCGAGATCATCGCGTCCGGCCAGCGGAGGTTCGGATCCGCCCATGCTGGTCTCTGCCCATTCCACGAGACCCTTCCACATTTCGCCGACGAGGATCAGGGGCACGCCATCGAGGTGCCGGACCTGAAGAAGCTGCCAGATCATGGCGGTCTCCAGCAGGGTACCGATGCCGCCGGGGGCAACGACGAAAGCGTCCGATGCGAGCACAAAGTGGTGAAGGCGCGTGAAAAAGGTCCGGTGGGTAAAGGCCTCCTCGACAAAGGGGTTGGCACCCTGCTCGAAGGGCAGATTTACCCGAATACCCACCGAACTCACCGCCTGAGAAGCGTCGCCTTCTGCCGCGCCCTGGTTGGCAGCCTGCATGAGACCCGGACCGCCGCCGGTGATGATGTCGCAGCCGAGCTCGGCAAGGGTTTTGGCGATCCTCTTCACCTCACCGTAGGCGATCGAGTCCGGCCTCAACCGGGCGGAACCAAAGATCGTTACACGGTAGCGTTCCCGCTGCGAAGCGTGCAGCCGGGTGAGGTTGTTGACCACATCCCACAGACCGGCGATGGTCTCGGATACGATCGCCTGAACACCCTCCTCATCGGCCAAACTCACCCGCTCAGTGGCGCCGGGCACGTTGTCGGATCGATTCATCCGTCTCCTCCTCGTCGAGTGTCTGAAGTCCCCCGACCCGACCTGACGATAACGCGGCAGTCGCTGGGCTCCGAGATCGGTATCGTCCCACATCTTCCGCCAGCCGATCTGATTCGCTGCGGTAGGGACTCGAAAAGGGCAGCGGGCACTCTTTGATGAGGTGACGGTAACGAAGGCGGGGTCGGCCGTGCTTTCAACTGCGGTAGATGGTCGTTGCCGTCCGACAATCCACCCTCGCTCCCAGGAAAGAGCGATGAGCGGCACATGACGATCCGCAGGTGGGAGTGACGGGTTCCGGCCGGCCGGAACCCGTCGACTCATCGATCAAAAACTTATGTTCCTCGGAGCGGCTACGGCTCGCACGGCGGCTGCACCGGGATGCGCTGCGCAGTGGACAGGGTGCCGTCCGGGACGCAGCCGAAAAAGGGCGGCTCGCCACCAAATGGGTCCTGGGTCGGATCGTAAAGCGAAAGTGAAACGTTCGTCACCTCCAGCTGGTCGCAGTCTCCGGTGATGACTATGCTGCCCGAGGCCTTCGCGAGAAACACCGGCTGTTGGCCTCCCTCGGCGAGACCGTAGTGGATCATGGTGTACTCGAAGGTCCGCCGGCCGGTTCGCACCCACGTCCCCGTTGTGCTCGACAGCGAGGTGACGGGGAAGAAACCACCCAGGGTCGGGTCCCCCCCGAGAAACTGCACGCTGATGGTTCCCGTCCAGTGTGAGGTGGACTGATACACGATCGGCGACGTCAGCCCCCAGTAGGGCGAGGTGCCGAGCCAGGCGCCATCGAGAGTGCAGACGCCGTGGCCGTGACCGTCGATGTCGGCGGCAAGCGCCGGTGCCACCATCAGTGCCGCGCAGGCAATGATCGAGAGAACCTGAATAATTTTGCCGGTTGTCATGTCTTCCTCCTATGATCGAGTTCGTTGTTGGTGATCGAGACGCTGTCCGCCCGGACGGCGGTGCCTTCGGACCTAATCGCTCACCTCCTTTCGGTCCTGATCTCAATCTCTACCCGCGCGGTTCGAAAGAAATGACGAAAATGTGCTGGAAATGTGCGGATTCCTTCGGCCACAGAATCTCATGGGAGACCTGGCACTCACCGAGTCACTTTGATGGCTGCGAGGGGCCTGAACCCGGTGAAGAGACCTGGGAAAGGTGCTAGGCACCGCTTTGCTGATTGAAGGGTGCCAGGCACCGCTTTGCTGATTTGTCAGACTGAAAAAGGAGGAATCATGCCACGTGCAGGGCGACTCTTTGAGGAGGGGAGGATCTACCACGTATTCAACCGGGTGGCTGGTGGAACGGCGGTCTTTCTAGACGATGCCCTGGCGGTTCGGTTTGTGGAGCTTCTTCGAGAGGCGATTCGCGGCATTCACCGGTCTGCCGCAGATCGCGACTCGGAGAATCTCGAATAGATCGCGGGCAACACCAGAAGCGTCAGGAGGGTGGTCGTGAACACCCCGCCGATGACCACTGTGGCGAGGGGTCGTTGGACCTCGGCGCCGACGCCGGTCGAGACGGCCATCGGGAGGAAACCCACGGCGTCGGTAATCGCGGTCGCCAGGACCGGGCGCAGCCGCTGTTTCGCGGCTATTGTCACGGCCTGAAGGTGCGGCAGGCCCTCGCGGCGGACGGTGCGGATGGCGGAAACCAGCACCTGGCCGTTCAACACGGCGATTCCGGAGAGCGCGATAAAGCCGATGGCGGCGCTGACGCTGAATGGCATGTCGCGAATCCAGAGCGACAACACCCCACCGATCACCGCGAACGGGATGGCGGTGTAGATGAGGAGGACATCCCGCACGCTTTTGAGGCTGAAATACAGGAGGACAAAGACCAGGGCCAGAGTGACCGGGATGACGATCGCAAACCTGAGCTTCGAGCGTTGGAGGTGTTCAAACTGTCCGCCCCACTCGATGACGTAACCCTCAGGGAGCCGAATCTCGTTGTTGATCCGACCCCGGGCCTCCTCGACAAATGACGCAACGTCTCGGCCGCGTACATTGCACTGGACCTTGATGAGTCGACGCCCCCACTCGCGGTTGATCGTCGCGGGGCCTTCGGTCTCCTCGATATCGGCCAGCGAGCTCAGCGGCAGAAGTGAACCTGAACGGGTGGGAACCACTGTGTTGGCGAGGGCGCTGACATCCGAACGCAGCTCATCGGGAAGCCGCACAACCAGAGGGAAGCGCCTTTGGCCCTCGATGATCTCACCGACAGGTTTAGATCCCACCGCCTCGATGAACTCCAGAACCTCGCTGCCCGGGATTCCTTGGCGGGCCAACTGATCCTGTTTGAGGCGGATCTTCAGTGTGGGTTGCCCCGTCAGCTGCTCTCCCGCGACGTCGGCGGCACCGTCGATGGTCAGGAGAACCTCCTGGAGCTCATCGCTCAAACGCCTCAGCTCGTCGAAGTCGTCACCGATGATCTTGATCCCAACATCGGAGCGGATTCCGGAGACCATCTCGTTGAGGCGCATCTCGATCGGTTGGGTGAACACCATGTTGATCGCCGGCAGATCGTCCAGCGCCTGCTCCATCACCCGCGTGAGTTGGGTCTGGGATTTCGCGCGTGTCCATTGGTCCCGTGGGTTGAGGGCGATGAAGATGTCCGTCAGCTCGATCCCCATCGGATCGGTCGCCACCTCGGCCGTTCCAATCCGACTCCAGACGTGGCGGATCTCGTCCGGGAACTCATCCAACAGGAGCCGTTCGATCCTCGTGTTGTACGCCGCGGCCTCATCGATCGAGACACCCGCGAGGCGAATCGTGTTGATGACGATGGATCCTTCGGTGAGCTTCGGGACAAATTCGCCACCCAGTCTGCTCGCGACGAAGGCGGTCGTCGCGAGCAGAACTGCCAAGACGCCATACAGCCAGCGTTGCCGGCGCAGGGTGATCGCCAACACCGCCGCGTAAGTGCGATGGAGCGCCCGAGAGACAGGGCCAACGTCTTCGCGAGAGTCGCGCGGCAGAAAGTAGTACGACAGAATCGGCGACAGGGTGATCGCGACGGCCAGTGCTCCGAGCATGGCGAAAATAAAGGTCCAGGCCATCGGTCTGAACATCTTGCCCTCGATGCCCTGGAGGGTGAGGATCGGGAGGAAGACGACCAGGATGATCCCCATTCCGAACACGACCGGCCGTACGACCTCTTTGCTGGACTCGATGATGCACCGGAGGCGCTCGGATGCCCCCAGAGGCCGGCCGAGCTTCAGCTGTTCCTCCGCCAACGAACGCATATTGCTCTCCGTCATCACAACGGAGCCGTCGACGATGATCCCGAAATCGATGGCGCCCAGGCTCAATAGGCTTGCGGCGATCGCCATCTCATACATGCCGAGAACCGCGAAGACCATCGCCAGCGGAATGGCCGAGGCAACAATCAACCCTGCGCGGAGCCTGCCGAGGAGAACGAACAGAACCGCGGTGACGAGCACCGCCCCGGCGATCAGGTTGTGGGTCACCGTGCCGAGCACCGAGCCCACCAACTCACTGCGATCGTAGACCGTGGTGAGGACGACATCGTCGGGAAGCGAGGCGCGAACGAGATCGAGACGCCGCACGAGGTTCTCGGTCACCACCTTGCTGTTCTCACCCATCAGCATGAATCCGAGGCCCAGAACGACCTCTCCATCAGCTTGTGCGGTCACCGCGCCCCTCCTGATCTCGTGACCGAGGGCGGTTTCGGCGACGTCTCGGACCCGGACGGGGGTGCCCTCGCTGGCCTTGAGGACGATGTCGCCGATCTCGCCGAGAGAGCTGACCCGACCGACCCCGTGGACGAGTAGAGATTCGCCCGATCGCACCACCTGGCCACCCCCGACGTTCTGGTTGTTCTGCTCGAGGGCGGTGGAGACCTGGCCGATCGTTAGGTCATGCTTGACCAGCAATGCAGGGTCGACGATGACGTGGTACTGCCGCTCGAACCCGCCCCAGGAGTTGATCTCGGCGACGCCGGCGACCTTTCTCAGCTCGGGTTTGACAACCCAATCATGAAGGGTGCGCAGTTCTTCGAGGGTGCGATCCGGACTGGTCGTGCTCAGGGTGTAGTGGAACACCTCGCCCAGGCCGGTCGCGATTGGTCCCAGGGTCGGGGGAGCGATTCCGGGAGGAAGACCCACGCCCGCCACCCGTTCCATTACGAGCTGCCTTGCGTCGTATACGTGGGTATGGTCATCGAAGGTGGCGACAACCTGCGCAAAGCCGAACTTTGAGATCGAACGGACGTTGACCAGTCCGGGCAGGCCGGAAATGGCCAGCTCGAGCGGCAGCGTGATCTGCTGCTCGATCTCGGCTGGATTCAAGGCCGGCGCAACGACGTTGATCTGGACCTGTACGGGTGTCGTGTCCGGGAATGCATCGACCGCGGTGTGCAGCATTCTCCACGCTCCGAGACCGGTGCACATGACAAAGAAAAGGACGACGAGCAGCCTGTTTTCAAAGACCAGGTCGATGATGCGTTTCAGCATGGTCGGTCTCCTCGTTCCTAGTCGTCGACACAGCCGGCGCCGAGCCTGGACTTCAGAAACTCGGATTTGAGAGTGAAGCTGTGGGTCACGACGATCTCGTCCTCCGGATCGATGCCGGCCGTGACCAACACACGGGTGCGATCCGTGGCGCCGAGAGAGACGCGGCGAAGCTCGAAGAGGTCGTCGGCCAGACGTGCAAACACGAAAGGCTGTTGGTCGATGTGCTGCACGGCGCCGGCCGGCAACGAGAGACCACCGGAGGCGTCGTCAACCTGGAGATGCGCCTGGCCGAACATGCCGTTTCTCAGCAGCCGGTCAGGATTGGGAACCTCGGCCCGGCCCATGACCATCCGGCTGTGCTCGTCGACGCTCGAGCCGACCCATGTCACGCGCCCGATGGCCTGCATCCCCGGGTGAGCATCAAAGGTCGCGCGGACCCTCTGACCGACGGACACCAGAGCGACCTCGTGCTCGGGGATCGAGAGCTCCAGCCACATCGACGACAGCCTGGCGATCTTGAACAGGGCGTCGCCCAGCTCGACCGCTTCGCCGGGTACGGCGTGCCGATCGACGATGGTGCCGGACAGCGGGGCGAGGATGTCGAGTTCAGAGGAGGTCGACCCGATTTCCTCGACCGCGCGAACCGCCTCGGCCGTGAGCCCGAGATTGAGAAGTCGTTGGCGCGCCATGGCGGTCTCGTTCCTTGCGATCTCGTGCTCGGCGCGCGCCTGGTCGAGTTGTTGCTGGGCGGAGACCTGCTGTTCAACAAGTCTCTCTTCGCGCGCGAGGACGATGAGCTTCAGTTCCTCGTCCGCACGGGCGGAGAGATATGAGGTCTTGGATCGGGAGACCTCCGGTGACATCAGTGTCGCCATGCGTTGGCCCCTGGACACGACCTGGCCGACATCGGACTCGACCCGCTGGAGGACCCCGTCGGCCAGAGGGGTCACCCGGGCAAAGTGGTTCTGGTCCCATGTCACCCGAGTCAGGAACGAAGTGTCGGGTGATCCACTCGCCACGATCGGCCGAGCTGTCTCGACGCCCGCCCGCGCCGCAGATCTGGTCGACTCGAAGCGGATCTTGAGGCCCGATCCCGGTTCAAGAGATGCCGCAAGTTCGGGGTGGCAGATGCCGCACTCGCTCTCCGGCAGATTGTGCTCCCCGCAGTGGAGCCCGGCGGTCACGTGCGCCTTCGCCGTCGCGGCCTCCTGCAGCTCGGGGTGGCACAGGAAGCACTCTTCCTCGTAGAGGTTGTGCTCGTTGCACCACAGGCGCTCCGGGTCCTCGAGCTCCGGGTGGCAGACGAAACAGCGGTCTTCGTAGCGGTCGTGCCCGGTGCACCAGAGTCGACCAGCCTCCCGAAGGGAGGGGTCGCAGATAAAGCACTCGGTCAACGAAAGACTGTGACGCAAACAGCGTTCTGCCTTTGCGTCGACTTGATTGTCAGCGGTTTCGAGCGCACCCTCGGACCCCGGGTCTCTGCTGCAGCCTGCGGTCGCGACGAGCAAAAAGGCGAGGGCAACGGTGGCGGCGACGAAGAGTTGATCTCTCTTCATGGGTCTTCTCCCTGGGTTTTCTCGTGTAAACGAGAATCAGACACGGTCAGTTGGGCGGACGGCGACTCCGACCGGATGTCGACTGAGGTGGGAAGGCCTAGGTCTGAAGGACGACCGTCGAGAGGGGTGAGAGCGAGTGCCAGTACTGGTCCATGTGATCCCCGAGAAACAAAGAACCGGTGTTGCAGTCTCCCGCGGAATCCTGGGCGGTGAAGCGGCCATCGGCATCGGTGAGAGAAACCACGAGCAGGGGACCTCTCAATTCAATCGACGGCACACTCATCGGCCTTTCGACGCAGTCGCTGCAGGAGGGGCTCGCAGGCGTCGGCTCAGAATCGCCACTGTCACCGTGTGAAGTGTGCTCGGAACAGCAGGCGCATGGCCCCGGCCGAACGTCCATTCGGCCATCGGAGTCGGTGCAGACGAAGACTACGTCAAGCCCGACGGAGTTGCCCAGAAGGAGCAACGCCGCGAGGGCGAGAACCGCAGCGGACGTCGAGTGTCGTGGTTCTTCATTGATCGCAGTTGTTTGACCGAGCACGGGCCGAGGTCGTAGGCACTCAGGGTACTACACTTCCCCCAGGATTCTGTTCCGCGTCCTCGGTTCCAGGGGCCCGGTCAGCGATTCGAGGGCTTACCGTTTGCGTGGGGGTCCGCCCATTCCGCCACCGGGGTGCGGTGGTCAGTTGTACCCCTCGAACTCTTGGCCGGGCTCGATGTTCGGATACTCAGCCATGCTCTTGGCCAGATCGGTGAGAATCGTGGTCACCGGTCCCATCACCCACGCGTGGGCATAGCCCTCGTTGCCCCACAGTTCGAAGCTCTCCTTTGGGTCCTCCTTGATGTCGAAGACCTGGGGGAAGGTGTAGCGCTGCACGATCGAGTGGGTTCCCTCAAATGTCGCGAAGTGGACCTTCATATTGCGCCATTTCACAGCGAAGACCGTATCCCCGACATAGGTGACAACATGCTCCCGATTCGATTTCGGCTGCTGACCGAGTACGAAATCACTCTGGTCGATGCCGTCGATGGGACGATCGGTGGGAATACGATTCTCCTCTCCGATCATGTTGGCGATGGTTGGATACCAGTCGAGGTCGGCAATGATCTCGTCGGTGACCACTCCGGCTTTAATCTTGTTCGGCCAGCGAATCATGGCCGGGGTGCGCATGCCGCCTTCATAGCCGGTACTCAGACCGCCCCGCCAGGGGCCGTTCGAACCGCCGACCTCGCCGGTGACGATGCCGGGAGAGGGATAGTTCGCCGCCCCGTTGTCACCGGTCAGAATCACGATCGTGTCATCGGCAATGCCTGCTGAACGGATGGCGTCGAGGATCTGTCCGACATTGTGGTCGACCTCGAGCTTGGTATCGGCATAGACTCCCGCACCCGATGCGTTGACAAAGTCGTCGTGCACCCCCCAGGGCGGGTGAAAATGAGTAAAGCCGACGTAGGTAAAGAACGGCCGGCCCTCGGCGGCGCGGGCCTCGATGAAGGCGATCGTCTTCGCCGTCGTGCGGCTGTCAAGGTTGCGCTTGGCCTCTTTGTTGTAGAGCTCGGTGGTGGTCGAGGGTTGACCCTTTTTACCCTGCCAGAGGTGGGGCACCTCGGCGACAGAGGGATCGAACTGCGGCGTGCTGGTATATGCGGCGGCGTTCGAGCCTTCATTGATGCCCCACCACTCATCGTAACCTTGGTCCGGAGGCAGGCGACCCACCTTGGAGCCCACGTGCCACTTGCCGTAGAGAGCCGTCGCGTAGCCACTGTCCGACAACAGCTCTGCGATGGTGTACTCCCACGGAGCCAGTCCGTCGGGCTCACCCGGGGCAGCCACCTTCTGGGTGCCCGAGCGAATCGGTAGGCGTCCGGTGTGCAGGGCCGATCGGGTCGGCGTGCACTGGTTCTGGACGTTGAAGTTGGTGAAACGCATGCCCTCAGTTGCGAAGCTATCGATACGCGGCGTCTGCACCGTGCTGCCCTGAATGCTGATGTCTCCCCACCCCCAGTTATCAACAAGGATGCAGACGATGCTGGGCTTGTCTTCGGCAGAGGCGAGAACCGCACTGAACAGCAGCGCGAATACCACCAACGAACTCTGTACAAATCTCATCACTTCAGTCCTTTTCTGATACCGCCGGCGAGGGTGCCGGGTTCGGAGGCAAAAACCTGTCGAAAGACATGAGTATTCCGCGGGCCTCTTGCTGATTGGAGGGTCTCGACAGTCATTGCGCCCCGTCGGAAGAGCCCCACTATTCCCGGCAACAAGAGTTGGGAAGTTCTTTGGCGTGATTGGTGCCGGAGGCGGGGATCGACGGCGCTGCCGGCTGCGGTCACGGCGCCATCACCATTCCCGGATACGCGGGCAGGGCGTTTCGGAACAGCGACGGACACCGCGCTGCGGACTTGATGAAATTTGAAGAAGCTCATCTCGCGACTGCTCGCGAAGCACCAGCCCCAAGCTGCGATCACATCAGGTCCAGCAGATGGCCGAGACTCCTCCATCCCAGGGCCCGCCCATGGGTGCGATGCTGATCTTCTCGACCGCCATACACCAAAAACCCAGCGTCGACAGGATCTCCCGTCAGCTTTGACCAGTAGTCCAGGCCAGCGAACATTGATCGTCGGATGGTCTCTCCGGATTTGATTTCGACGGGTGCGTGGCCACCGGCGTTTTCGACGAGATAGTCCACTTCGTGTCCGTGACGGTCCCGCCAGAAAGTGCCGTAGCCGGTGAGCCCGGCAACCCATCTTGCCTTGACGAGTTCGGATATGACGAATGACTCAAAGATCCCACCGCGCAGATAGTGCTGGCCGACCTGGTCCGCTGTTTGCAGACCCAGGAGCGCGCAGACGAGGCCCGAGTCGTAGAAATACAGCTTCGGCTGTTTGACGATTCGCTTGTTGAAGTTGACGTGGTACGGCTGCAGGCGAAACACCAGGTAGCTCGCCTCGAGAACAGACATCCAATCCCGCGCAGTGTTGTGGCTGACCCCACACTCGGTGGCCAAGCCATTCAAGTTCAACAGCTGCCCAACCCTCCCCGCACAGAGACCCAGGAACTTCTGAAATAGTGAAAGATCCGTCACTCGCCGTACGGTTCTGACATCTCGCTCGATGTATGTCTGAACGTAGTCCATGTACCAGGGCCTCGGTTCGTAACCACGGTCGTAGACCGGAGGATATGTGCCCGAGAAGAGGTAGGTATCCAGATCGTTGTGTTCAAACCTCGAAGTCTGCAACTCCGCGAATGAGAAGGGAGGTAACCGGAAAAGTGCGACGCGCCCCGCGAGTGACTGGCTGATTCTCTCCAAAAGAAGGAAGTTCTGTGAGCCCGTCAAAACGAACCGGCCTGGTTGCGGTTCTTCATCGACGATGACCTGGATATAGGAGAAGAGGTCCGGCGCCCGCTGCACTTCATCCAGAATAACGCCACTCCCAAAGCTCCTGAGGAATCGGTTCGGGTCCTCCTCGGCCTGCT
>RCNF010001350.1_pt1 | contig 12910 bp, 12 predicted proteins | sample 2041311 | NCBI WGS metagenome assembly RCNF01 (sample SAMN09708228, study PRJNA481090) | Marine sediment metagenome, whole genome shotgun sequencing project. | biome: marine sediment; feature: ocean; material: sediment; isolation source: Sewage treatment plant 2 marine sediment (STP2) ... | reverse complement strand
CGGACACGCGCACCTACATCGGGTAGAGGCCGTCGTCGCGGGTGGGTGGAGCGCCACCGAAACCGCCGCCGCTCCCGTCTCCCATTTCGTCCTCGATGGCGTCACCGAGGTCTTCCTCGATGCGTTCGGGGTCCTCGCCGGCCTCGAGACGTCGGATCATCTCTTCCATGGCCGGGGTCACGGGTTCGCCGGCGAGCTCGGTCATTTTCCGCACCGCCGCCGCCATCTGCCGCGGGTCGTTCTCGTCCATCCCCTCGAGATCGGACGCGAGCTTCATCATCTCGCGCTCGAGGCGGGGGTCGTCCATCGGGTCTCCACCGCCCTCGGATTCGCTTTTCTGCGCCGCGCCGACACCAAACCGCGAAGGCACCCGCCGGAGATCCTCGGCGTTGCATTTGGGGCACGACGGCACCTTGTCGGGATCGACCTTGAACGAGTGAAAGCTGAAGATCCGATTGCACGACGGGCAGAGGAATTCATAAACGGGCATCAGTCTCCTCCCTCACCTGGGAGTGTGGAGTGAATGGAACTGGCCGCATCTTTCAGCGCGTCTATTCACTCCACTCTCCTTGCTGTCCCCATTCTGCCACCCTGAATCCATCGAGACCACTCTCGATGAGTCGCCAATCGTCCACCCGCATCGCAAGCTCGACGGTCTCGTCACCATACCGACAGGCGAGTTGGTGCGGGAGATTCACCGCCCGCTGCACCATCTCGGCTTGATCGAGGGGCACCCTGAGAATCGCCACTCCGGGCCCGGACAGAAGCGTGCTCCTGACCGCCGACCTCAGATCGTCCAACCCCTCCCCCGACACCGCCGATACGTTCACAGCGCGGCGTCCCCCGGGGGCCAGCGGGCGTCCGCCGCCAACCAGATCGATCTTGTTGAGCACGATCAGTTCCCGCTCCCGATCCACACCGAGACCCTCGAGCACCTCGTCGCCGACTCTCAGGTGCTCCTCCCATGAAGGGTGGGAGACATCAACCACGTGGAGGACGAGATCCGCATCAACCGCCTCTTCAAGCGTCGATCGGAAAGAGGCCACCAGATCGTGCGGCAGCTTGCGGATGAAACCAACGGTATCGGTCACCACGACCGTGATGTCAGAGCCGAGGGAGGCCCGTCGCGCCCGCGGATCGATGGTCGCGAAGAGGCGGTCCTCGACCACGACCTTGGCCTTGGCCAGTCGGCGGAAGAGACTCGACTTGCCGGCGTTGGTGTATCCGACGAGGGCCACCGAGGGCAGTTCGCGCCGCCGGTCCCGTCGCAGTCGCCGATCCCGTTCGATGATCTCGAGCTTGTCCTTGAGCTGGGCGATCCTCTTCGACACCAGCCGGCGGTCGATCTCGAGCTGCGTCTCGCCGACGCCACGGGTCCCGATGCCGCCGGTCTGGCGGGAGAGATGGCTCCAGCGCCGGGTCAGCCTCGGCAGCAGATAATTCAGCTGCGCGAGTTCAACCTGGGTTCTGGCCTCGCGAGAGCGGGCCCGGGCGGCGAAGATGTCGAGGATCACCGCCGCTCGGTCGAGGACCTTCGTGTCCTTGGGCATCTCGCGTTCGAGGTTGCGGATCTGCGATGCCGTCAGATCCTCGTCAAAGACCACGGACTGAACATCATGGTCCTCGGCGAGACTGGCCACCTTGGCGACAAAACCCGAACCCACGAGGGTGGCGGGATCCGGCGACTTACGCTCCTGGATGAGGCGTCCCACAACCCGTCCGCCGGCGGTGTCGACCAGTCGCTCGAGTTCATCAAGATGGTCCTCGACCTCGGACCGCAGCGTTGGAGAAACCACGAGACCGACGAGCAGGGTCGGCTCGTCGCCAGACGGCCTGACTTCGATATTGGGGGACATCAGTTCATGCAGTCAGGGCAGGTCTTCTTGGTGGAACCGCAACAAGACCTGTTCGAACGCGCTCAGGGTTCCCTCGATGTCCTTGGCGCCGTGAGCGCTCGAGACAAAACCGGTGCCACTCCGGTCCGGGGGCAGCAACACACCTTCTTCTCTCAGACCGCTCACCAAGCGACGATATGCGTCAACATCGGCGCGCCGGGCGGCCGTTCCCGAGGCGACCTTGTTGACCCCGACGTAGAGGGCGAAAACAGAACCGACCCGGTTGACGACGATGGATCTCTGAAAACGATCGGCGAGATTGAGGATGCCATCGGCCAATTGCGCCGTGCGTTCCTCGAGCCGTTCGTAGGTGGTGTCGTTCTTCAAGATCGAGAGCACCGCTTCAGCTGCAGCCAAGGAAACCGAATGCGGCGTGGCGAGGATTTCGTCCCCACCGGGGTCGGTGTCGGCCTTTTCGCCGTTGAAACCGACCGCGCCGATGGGAAAACCGCCGCCGAGGGCGGAACCATAGACCGCGATATCCGGAGTGACGCCTATCCATGCGGCGGCGCCGCCACGCGCCAACCGGAAACCCGACACCCGTTCGTCGAAAATCAGTTGCGATCCAACCTCACGGCAAGCATCGGCAATCTCTCCTACCGTCTCGACTTCGAGGGGGATCAGGCCAAACCGGGTCATCAACGGCTCGATCACGACGGCGGCGGTCTCGGCCGCACGTTCGCGGATCTCACTCACGATCCGATCGACATTCCAACTCGCGATCTCACGGATCGCGAAATCGTATCCCCCCTGACCCAGACTAGCGCCGATCCGCAGTCGCGCACCACCCGCGAGGGTGAGGATTTCGTTCTTACCGGTGCTTCGGCGAGCCCACGAAAGCACTTCCCTCATGGCCTCGTCCTGGTTGCGACAGAACCACCACGTGCCGACCCAGGGAAGAAACTGGGTGAGAGTCTCGGCGAGATCGACCTCCTGCGGCACGTGAAAACCGACGGGCACGCCAAAGTCGAGAACCTTCTTGACCGCATCGAGAACAAACTGATTGGCGAAGCCGACCATGGAGGATCCGCCACCACCGAGATAGTCGATATAACCGAGGTTGTCGAGATCGTAGACCTTGGGTCCCATGGCCTTGCGGGCAACAACGGTATCGGCCGCTCCCGCCCGGAGAACCGGAAGGAGGGATGCTCGATTCATGAGATCGTCGTAATGTTGACCCACGTGCTTAGAAATCCTCTTCGGTCTCGTCACCGTCGCCGTAAAAGAAGAAACCGCGGCAGACCTGCGAACAAAAAGCCCGACCGTATCCGATGACGGCGCAGTATTGGCAGAAGAGGCTACGACAGATCATGCAGGTCTGCAACTCCAAGTCTTGAAACGACTGGCCGCATCGCGAGCATTGATAGTCGCCCTTGGGTTTTTTCTTTGCCATGTCAGAGCAGTATATCTCCGACTCATCTTTATGGGGACGAGAATTGACTTGGAACCGCAACCGGTCGTATAGTCCACCGTCGGGCGGTGTAGCTCAGAGGCAGAGCAGGGGTCTCATAAGCCCTGTGTCGGTAGTTCAAGTCTACCCACCGCCACCAATTTAGCCCGCTCAATCCCGATGGGTTTGAGCGGGCTAAATTGGTTTCGCTGATAGCATGCAACTCATGGACACCGGCGAATTTGTCGACCACTTCGAGCGCACCTTTCCGAGTCTTGTCGGACGGCCGGTGTTGGTGGCGCTCTCGGGCGGTCGTGACTCGGTCGCGCTGCTTCATCTGTTGAGAGACCCGAGACTCGATCTTCGACTCGAAGCCGCCCACGTCCATCACGGCCTGCGCGGCGACGAGGCGGACGCCGACGCCCGGTTCTGTGGTCGACTGTGCGCGGCTCTCGAAATCCCGTTCGAGCTCATCCTCCTGCCCGCTGATGACGAACGGCCCGCAACCGGTGAGGCCGCATGGCGACGCCGGAGATATCGGGCTCTGCTCGATTGCGCCGCTTCCCGCGGTCTCGCAGCCATCGCCACCGGGCACCACCGAGACGATGTGGCCGAAGGCGTCCTCATCCAGCTCCTGCGCGGCGCCGGCCCACGGGCCATGGCCGGGATTGCGACCGAGACCCCCGACGGTGTCATCCGGCCCCTCCTGCCGTGGGACCGCACAGCGATCACCGAATGGTTGGAGCAACGGCAGATCGACTGGCGAGAAGACAGCAGCAACTCAGATACGCATCGGCTGCGGAACCGAGTGCGGCACGTGATCCTCCCAAACCTCGAGGACGAGGCGGCTCACCTTCGAGAACACCTCGTCACCGTCGCGTCCGCTCTCGCTGATGCCGAGGACTTTCTCGCCTCCGAGGTCCGGCGAAGGGCCCCGTTCGCCGATCCCTGGGATCCCGATGGCGGGGTCGAGACGACGGTCCTGAGAGATCTCCCCCCGGCGCTTCGGGCCCGCTGGTTGCACTCTCAGATGCATCGCCTGGGAGTTCGCCACACGACGCGCCGGCAGCTCGAACTCTTCCAACTCTGCCTGGACACGGGAAAACCGAGATCGGTGACCATGGGGGGGCGCTGGCGGCTGCGCTCGGCTCGCGGCCGGATCTGGGCCGAGCCCCCGGGCCCCCCCACGGGCACGGCAGTCACCCTCCAAAAAGGCTCCCCCACCACCTTTGGAATACCCGGCTGGCAGGTCAGGATGAGCACTCCTGACGAGCTTCATCCATCGGCCCGATGGCGCTGGCATCCGGGGTCGGTCGGAGCCGAGATCACCCTGCGTCCGGTCCGTCCCGATGACACGGTGGCGGTGGCCCCGGGAGTGACCCGATGTGTCCAAAAAATACTCGCCGAAAAACTCCCCCGCCACCTTCGATCCGCATGGCCGCTCATCTGCGAGGATGATATGATTTATTGGATTCCCGGAGTATGGCAACATCCGGAAAATGGGGATCCGAGCAACCGGGTCGTGGAGGTCATTCGCTCATGAACACCCCGAGGGTGGTTTACACCGCAGATCAGATTCACCGGCGGCTCGAAGAGCTGGTCACCGAGATCAGCTCCGACTACGAGGATAAGGAAATCATCCTCGTTGGAATTCTCAAGGGATCGGCCTTCTTTCTCGTCGATATGTCCCGGCTCTTCGAACCCTCGGTGTCGGTGGACTTCGAGTTTGTCGACGTGACAACGGCGGCGGGGGATCGGGGCGAGGTCGTCAGTCTCACCTTTGCCACGCGGATCAACGTCAAGGACCGGCACGTATTGATCCTCAAGGACGTCTTTCATTCGGGAGTGACCGAGAACTACCTCATCACTCATCTCAGCCAGCAAAAACCAGCCTCCATCGAGGTTGTCGCCCTGGTGGACAAACCACAACTGCGGAGCGTCAACCTGTCGGCGCGATACGCCGCCTTCACCGATGTGCCGGAGGGATACCTCATCGGCTATGGTCTCGGCCCGAGCCGAAGCCACCACACGAATCTTCCCGATCTGTGCGTGGTCGCACCGGGGGAAGATTCGGCAACCTCGTGAGGTTCTCCTTAACGCCTGTCCCAACGGGACAATGGCGGGAGGAAATTGGATCGTGAATCAAACCGTAAGAACCGTCCTCATGTGGGCCGTGATCATTGTTGGAGTGATGCTCATCCTCCAGGTTCTCAGAGGCTATTCGACCACTAGCCGCGAGATCCCGTTCTCGGACTTCCTCGACCGGGTCGCCACCGGCGAGGTGCAGCAGGTCCTGATCAAACGCGAGGAAATCCACATCCAATCCGGGACAGTGAGGGACGAGGAAGGTCCGCAGCCACGCTACGACCACTTCACCTACAACCCCGGATATGACGACCTCGTCAAGGATCTGCGCGAGCACGACGTGGTCATCAAGGTGGAGAAACCCACCGATGGCCGGATGTTGACCGCGCTGCTTTCGTGGGCGCCGCTGCTCATCCTCGTCGGTCTCTGGTTTGTCTTCTTCCGACAGATGCAGGCCGGTGGAACAAAAGCCATGTCCTTCGGCAAATCCAAGGCCAAACTGCTGACACCCGAACAAAGGAAGGTCACCTTCGAAGATGTCGCCGGCGTCCCCGAGGCCAAGGACGAGCTCGGGGAGATCATCGATTTCCTCAAGGACCCCAAAAAGTTCCAACGCCTCGGCGGCAAGATCCCCAAAGGCGTCCTTCTCATGGGTTCTCCCGGAACCGGCAAGACCCTGTTGGCGCGAGCCGTCGCGGGCGAGGCGGATGTTCCCTTCTTCTCGATCTCGGGTTCGGATTTTGTCGAGATGTTTGTCGGTGTCGGCGCATCGAGGGTCCGCGACCTCTTCGAACAGGGAAAAAAGAGCGCACCCTGCATCATCTTCATCGACGAAATCGACGCCGTCGGCCGCCATCGTGGGGCGGGACTCGGGGGAGGTCACGACGAGCGGGAACAGACCCTCAACCAACTCCTCGTGGAGATGGACGGTTTCGAGGCCAACGACGGGGTGATCCTCGTTGCCGCCACGAACCGGCCCGACGTGCTCGACCCCGCGCTGCTCCGCCCCGGTCGATTCGACCGGCGGATCGTGGTCAATCCACCCGATGTCAAGGGTCGCGAGGGCATCCTCGAGGTCCACACCAAGGAGATCCCCCTCGCATCCGATGTCGAGCTCCCGGTCATCGCCCGTTCGACCCCTGGATTCTCCGGCGCCGATCTCGCGAATCTGGTCAACGAGGCCGCCCTCCGTGCTGCCGGGTTCAACAAAATGAAGGTCGACATGGCCGATTTCGAGTTCGCCAAGGACAAGGTCATGATGGGTTCGGAGCGTCGTTCCCTGGCCATGTCCGAGGAAGAGAAACGCACCACCGCCTACCACGAGGCCGGACACGCCCTGGTCGCGGTTCTGGTTCCCGAGGCGGATCCGCTGCACAAGGTCACCATCATTCCCCGCGGGATGGCGCTCGGACTCACCCAACAGCTCCCGCTGGAGGACCGCTACACCTATTCTCGGGCCTATCTCGACGCCAATCTTCGGGTTCTCATGGGCGGACGGCTCGCCGAAGAACTCGTCTTCGGGTCCGAGTACATGACGACCGGCGCCGGCAACGACCTCGAACGGGCCACCGAACTCGCCCGGAAGATGGTCTGCGAATGGGGCATGAGCGCCAAGCTGGGACCCCTGACTTTCGGCAAACAAGAGCAGAACATCTTTCTCGGCAAGGAGTTCGCCCGCCATCAGGACTTCTCCGAATCGACATCGGAGGCCATCGACGAGGAGATCCACCGCTTCATCACCGAGGCCTACGACGATGCCAGCACGATTCTCGATGAACACCGTGATGCCCTCGAGGCCATCGCGGTGGGGCTGCTCGAGGTCGAGGTGCTCGACGGCGAAGAGATCTATGCGCTCGTCGCCGAACACTCTGACGTGGACGTCGCATCCATCAGGCGGCACAAGCAGAAGGAGCACCGGGAGGTCGCAGAAACGGCGTGACAAGGACTCCGGACTCCACGGCAATCGCGCAACGGCTCGACGAGCTGTGGATTTCGCGTGGGCCGGTGGTTATGGGCATCGTCAACGCCACGCCCAATTCCTTTTCCGATGGGGGGCTATTCCTCAACGCCGACGCAGCCGTCGCCGAGGGTGAGCGCCATCTCGAGGCCGGAGCTCGGATCATCGACATCGGTGGAGAATCGACCCGACCCGGGGCCGAGAAGGTGGACACGGCCGAAGAGCGACGGCGGGTCGTACCGGTGATACGTGAACTTCGGAAACGCCACCCATCCGCCATCCTCTCCGTCGACACCAGCAAAGTCGGTGTTGCCGAGAGCGCCCTTTCGGCCGGTGCCGACATCGTCAACGACGTCAGCGCCGCCGCCGAGCCGGGCATGCTCGAACTGGTCGCGGCTCACGGCGGCGCCATCGTGCTCATGCACCGTCGAGGCACACCCGCGACCATGCAGCTGGACACCCGTTATGACGATCTCGTGGCCGAGGTCCACGGCTGGCTTCGCGAGCGAGCGGCCGCGGCCATTGCCGCCGGTATACCCCGCGAGAATATCTGGCTCGACCCCGGGATCGGTTTCGGCAAGGACGATGCCGGCAATCTCTCCCTCCTCGCGGCCCTGCCGGATCTCGCGGCCGCGGGTCACCCGGTCGTCGCCGGACCGTCGCGAAAGTCCTTTATCGGCCACCTCACGGGGACACCGGTCGAGGACCGCCTCGGCGGCACGCTGGCCGCGTTGATCCCATCCATCTCCATGGACCGCGTGGTGGTTCGGGTCCACGACCCGGGACCGGCCGTCCAGTTTCTCCAGCTCGGTCGGCTCATCGCGGAGTCGGCCGCATGAACTGGCTGCTGGGTCTCCTGCGCGAGCTCAACACCCTCCAGGTGAGTCTCGCGGATGTCGTCGATATCCTCATTGTGACGTTGCTGCTCTACGCCCTGCTGGTGCTGCTCCGCGGTACTCGGGCGATGCAGATGATGTGGGGCATCCTGATCATCGTCGGGCTGTACTTCTTCTCCCGCGCCGCCGATCTCATCACGCTGTCGACCATTCTCGAAAATCTGCTGGCCTTTCTGCCCATCGCCATCATCGTCCTGTTCCAGCGTGAGATCCGCAGCATGCTCGCCGCATTCGGGTCGAAATCCCTGCTGCGTTGGAAGAGCGGCCAGGATGAGGGAACCGCGCCCCTCAACGAACTCGCCCTCGCGGTCCAGGCACTGGCCTCACGTCGGATCGGGGCGTTGATCGCCATCGAGCGCAAGGATTCCCTGGCCGCCTGGGCGGACACCGGCATTCCCCTCGATGCGATGTTCTCCTATGACCTCATGCTCAACATCTTCATCCCCGGAACCCCGCTCCACGACGGGGCAGTGGTGCTGCGTGGAAGCAAGATCGTCGCTGCGTCCTGCTTTCTCCCATTGACCACCCGGCACCGGCTTTCGAGCGAACTCGGAACCCGTCACCGCGCCGCCATCGGGCTCACTGAAGAGACCGACGCTCTCGTGGTCGTCGTGTCCGAGGAGACCGGAACCATCTCCCTCGCGGTCGAGGAGCAACTGCTCAGACCCCTCGACGAGACCACATTGAGAAACGCCCTCGCCGAACACGCCTTCGAGCTCGGTGCTCAAGACAACGGGTCATCCTGATGCTGCGTCCTCAACACCCATTGCACTTCATCGTCGCCCTGGTGGCGGCCGTCCTCCTCTGGTACGGGCTTGCCGGCCAGAAAAACGAGAACATTTCGGTCCGCGGGGTCAAGGCCGCTCTGACCCTGGTCAATATGCCGCGCAATCTCGTGCTCATGTCCAGCGTCCCCGACACCATCTCGCTCCAACTTCGCGGGCCACTGTCAAAGAGCCTCAATGCGGCGGCCGGTCTCGAGGTCTATCTCGATCTCGCGGACGCCCGGCCCGGCGCCACCTCGTTCACCATCGACGGCGCCGGCATCACGCTTCCCGACGATGTCGAAGTGGTGAGCATCGAACCGTCGGCCATCAACCTGGAGCTCGAACGTCTCACCAGCAGCAACATCAAGATGCTGCCCATAGTGGAAGGCGTTCCCGCGCCCGGCTTCACCATCGGCGAAATACGGATATCTCCCGTCCAGGTCAACGTCCAGGGCCCCGAAAGCCGGGTGCTCGAGCTCGAGTTCGTGGAAACCACTCCGATCTCGGTGGAGGGGGCCACGGGACCGGTCGAGGCCACCGTCATGCCGCGACTCCCTGATCCTCTCCTGCGTTCGCTCACCGTCGTCCCGGTTGTGGTCATCGTAGACGTGATTCCTCTGGACACCACCCCGACCCCCGTACCCGAATCGTCCCAGGGTCGCTGAGGATGACGCCCCGTCTTTTCGGCACCGACGGTATCCGCGGCCGCGCTCTCGAGCGGCCCCTCGATGAGGACACCGTCACCCGCCTCGGGGTCGCCCTCGCCCAGGAGCTCCGCGCCGCCGGCTGTGAGCCCTCGATCCTGCTTGCCGGCGACACCCGTTCCTCGACCGAAACTCTTGCCGGATGGATGGCGGCCAGTTTTCAGGCATCGGGCGGCGAGGTCACGTGGGGCGGAGTCCTGCCGACCCCCGCAGTCTCGCAGCTGCTGCGGGCCAGCGCGTGCGCCGCCGGTGTGGTGATCTCGGCGTCGCACAATCCTGCCGACGACAACGGAATCAAGATCCTCGGCCCCGGCGGGCAGAAGATCGACGATGAAGTCGAACGCAAGCTCGAACGACAGCTCCTCCTGGTCGAACCGACATCGGCGGCTGGTCTGCCCCCGCTCGATGCGGCGTTGGCGGCGGACTATCTCGACCTCCTGCTGGCATCGCACAACACCCCCCGGCCGCTCGAGGGTATGCATGTCGTTCTCGACTGCGCCAACGGTGCCGCATCGGAGATCGGTCCCGCGTTCCTCGACCGGCTCGGCGCCCGGGTCACCGTCCTGGCCGCGGCGCCGGACGGCACCAACATCAACCGCGACAGCGGCACCACCTCGCCGCAGAACCTCGTCGAGAAGGTGCTCTCCGAAGGCGCCGATGCCGGACTCGCCCTCGATGGCGACGCCGATCGGGCCATTCTGGTGGACGAACGCGGCCGACTTCTCGACGGCGACGATATCCTCCTCGCCTGGGCCCGCCATCTCAAGTCCCGCGGCCGGCTGCCGAAGAATCGGGTCGTCGCAACGGTGATGAGTAACTTCGGACTCGAGAGATCGCTCCGCAGCGCGGGGATCACGATGAAACGCTGTCCCGTGGGGGATCGCGCCGTCTGGCTCGCCATGGCCCAAGACGGTGTCGCCCTCGGTGGCGAACAATCGGGACACATCATCTGCTCCCACTATTCGGTGTCGGGCGATGGTCTCCTGACCGGCAGCCACCTCCTCGCGGGCGCTGTTGCCGATTCCCTGCGGACCTCCGAGCTATCGGACCTCGTCCGGATGCCCCAGCTCTTGATCAATGTCCCGGTGGCCGAGCGACGGCCCTTCGATGACCTCCCCGGGGTCACCGCCGAGTTGGCCGAGGTGGAAACCCGCCTCGTGGGCCGGGGACGGGTACTCCTACGCTACTCAGGAACCGAGCCGTTGGCCAGAGTGATGGTCGAGGGCGAGGATGCCCGCGAGATCGACGAGTTGGCGCATCGCCTCGCCGACGCGGTGAAGCACGAGTTGGGGTAGATCCCATCGCCGAAGGTATTAGGCGTTAGGTATTAGGTATTAGCTCCATCGCAGACATCGCATAAGAGACCGAAGGCAGAACCCGAGACAGCGCGTGCGGCGGCGCGTGCCTGGCTCTCTTTTCGCCGCGAAAAGGTGCCTGGCACAGCTCCCATCGCGCTCCCGCGGCATTGCCGGTTAGAGCCCAACCGTGATTCAATACCCGTGATGGACAACCAAAAGAAGTTCTTCCTCCTCGTTTTATTCGCTACAACGCTGCTCCACGTGGTCATCGCGGTGGCGACTCCGGTCTCGGGCGATGAGGCCTACTACTGGGACTGCTCGCGCCACCTCGACTGGACCTACTTCGACCAACCGCCGCTGGTGATCTGGGCCATGATCCCGTTGGGCGCAATCTTCGGCGAGACCAATCTCGCCGTCCGCGCTCCCGCGATCCTGGCGAGCCTGCTCATCGCGCTGACGCTGCTCCCGGTGGTGCGGCGTCTCGGCGGCGACTACCGCGAGGCCGGTATCGCCTATCTCCTCCTCCACGGCACCCCTCTCGTCTTTCTCGGCTCGTCCTACGCCTCCACCGACATTGCCATGATCGCCGCCTACACCATGGCCACCTGGGCGGCAATGGTGGTGGCAGATGGCGAACTCCGCGGCTGGTGGGGCTTCGGGTTCGCCATCGGGCTCGGCTTTCTCGCAAAGTTCCCCATGGTCCTCGCCCTGGCGCTCATCGTCGCTGCGGTGATCTGGGGCGAAGGCAAACGCCACCTCACGCGCGCCACTCCCTACCTCGCGGCCCTCCTCGCCTTCGCCTGCACCGCTCCGGTGTGGATTTGGGCCGCACAGCACAACTGGGACAACATCCTCTTTCAGCTCGAGGGCCGCCACTCCTCGGCGGGCTTCACCCTGAAGTACCTGGGTGAGTACCTCGGAGCCAATCTCGTCCTGCTCTCGCCCACCTTCGCCATCGCCCTCGGCGCGGCGTGGTGGATCGCACGAAAACGCAGCGAACCGGCCTGGCGGGTTGCCGTGGTCTCCGCCATCACCCCCCTCGCTTTTTTCGGTCTGCTCGCCCTCAGGTCACGGATGTCGCCTCACTGGGGAGCGCCGGGCCTGGTGGTCGCCGCAGCCATGCTGGTCATGCTGAACTTCCGCTTCAAACGGGGGCTCGTCATCAGCGGCGTGATTTTTGGTCTGACCCTCTCGGCTACGGTGCTCACCATCGTCGCCCTCCCGGAGAAACTGCTCGAGATCCAGTGGACCTACTCCGGCCGGCCCGGTCGGGTGAGCACCTCATCGGCCGCCGCGATGATCGGCAACGACGAGATCACCCGCGAGATCGCCGCAAGACTCGAGCCCGGAGAACTCGTGACCTCATCGAGCTACACCAATGTCCACCTCCTCGGTTTCCTCTCCGGTGGCGCACTCGAAACCCGCCTCGCCAACGTCAACAACGGGCTCCACGGACTCGCTTCGCTCTACTGGCACGAGCCCGATGACCTCGTCGGACGGAACTTCCTCTTTGTCGCCAACGATCGCCGCGGCGACATGCACACAAAGCTCGCCGAGATCTTCGCCGAGGTCGAGGAGCAGCCGCCCATAGAGATCCACCGTCAGGGCCGGCTCGTTCGCAGCCTACGCGTTCTGCGCTGCCGTGATCTCCAAGAGCCCGCTCCGGCGTTCACCCGCCTCGACTGACCCGCGTCTGATTCCGGGTCCGTTCCCGATCCCGACGGGCGATGGGCGATGGGCGATGGGCGATGGGCGATGGAAACAGCCTGCTGCGGCAGTCAATCATCGCCGGCGAGACGCCGGCGCTACAAAACCGCGCGACCCCTTGGCATGCCCGCGTCCCGCGGGCAACGAATATCAAACCGCCGCGGCCACCGCTTGTAGCGGCAAGCATCCCTGCTTTCCATGCAACGTCTCG
>RCNF010001349.1_pt1 | contig 12914 bp, 11 predicted proteins | sample 2041311 | NCBI WGS metagenome assembly RCNF01 (sample SAMN09708228, study PRJNA481090) | Marine sediment metagenome, whole genome shotgun sequencing project. | biome: marine sediment; feature: ocean; material: sediment; isolation source: Sewage treatment plant 2 marine sediment (STP2) ... | reverse complement strand
CACCCAAGAGTGTAGGTCGTAGGGGCGAACCCAGCTGGACTAAATGCCCTGGGCGTGGAAGAACACGCGCCGATCGCGTGCCTGATCCAATTCACCAAATAAGATTCGCTGCCATTGACCCAGGAGTACTTCCCCATCAACGACAGGAACCGTTATTGAGGGCTGGCCGATCATCATTTGTCGGCAATGGGAATGCCCGTTGATGAACTCGTCTTCCTGCAGGTTTTCGGTTCGCACCGAATGATCGTCGTGCTCGTAGTACGCATCTTCCGGCACGAGGTTCCCGATCAGACGTCGGAAGTCGTTGAGAAAACCGGTCTCTGACTCGTTGACGACAATGGTGGTGGTGGTGTGCGGGCTGTAGACGGTGACCTGGCCGTGGCGGACACCCGAGCGCGCCACTACGTCACGGGCTATATCCGTTACATCCCAGAATTCCATCGGTTCGGTGGATGTGAAGTGCAGAGCCTCAGTCCGGATGGCGGGCTCTTTCGATTCGGCAAGAACGGTAAGCGCACCGGTCGGTTGACGGGTTGCTTTGCGTACTGGGCTTTGTTCTTTCAAAAGTGATCCGCTCCCAAGGTTCTGAGCGATAGAACATACTCGGCGTGCGAGATTAACGGATGCAGCCTACCAATGGCTACTGGACAGGGCCGAGTCCGTGACGCAAGAACCTTATTCGTGTCTCGACGATGTTCGAGGCATCCTCGTCACCTCTAGCTGAAAGTTCGTCAATACCCCCAACGAAATGATCAGCGACAATGGTTCCCAGCGTGTGCGGATCCAGTGCGATGAACTCGCCGGTTTCTATGCCCTGTTGACACAATCTGACCATCTCCTGACGGACACCATCAAATACAGACCATGCCTGATCGCGTTCCGGTTTGGGCAGTTCGCGGCTCACCCGGAACAACAAGGTCGATTCGACAGGGAATTCTCCCACCAGCCGGAAGCCACGCCGCAGTATCTCGGCCAACCGTTGGGCTGGTCCCACGTTGGGCAGATCGTTGAGTGTTTGATCGACCACCGGGGGCAGACGCTCTTCAATCAACGCTGCGAGGACAGCTTCCTTGTTGGGGAAGTACTCATAAACCGTTGTACGGGCGATTCCCGCCTCATCGGCGAGCGTCCCAATTGATGTCCCCGCTAGCCCAAATCGAACGAACGCAGCAGCGCCGGAGTCAAGAATTGCGGCCCTCGTCAGTTCTTTGTGCTCGTTGATTGTGGGGGCGTTGATCTTCGGCATTGCGATGGATTGTATCTCTTGACCCAGTCCCCGACTCTTCCCTGACCCGCGGCGGGTATCGGACACCGCATTCTTGGTCGGAAGTGCCGGTACAATCCGCCCGACCGGTCACCACAGCCTTTGGAGGGATCCCGTGCCTACAACCGTACTAATTGGTGCCCAATGGGGTGACGAAGGTAAAGGGAAAGTAACCGACCACCTATCGGAAACTGCCGACGTGGTCGTGCGGTACCAAGGCGGAAACAACGCCGGCCATACAATCGTTGTTGGGACGGAGCGGTTTGCCCTGACGCTGATCCCTAGCGGTGTCTTGTACCCGCAGGTGACTCCAGTTATCGGCAACGGGTGTGTCATCGATCCATCAGTACTGGTTACCGAGATGGCGGAACTTGCCTCGCGCAACATCGACCCCACCCGACTCCGCATCTCAGCCAACGCTCACCTAATCATGCCCTACCACCGCAAACTTGATGCGGTCATGGAACGCTTCCTAGGCCAACAGCAGATCGGGACGACAAAACGTGGCATCGGTCCCGCCTATATGGACAAGTTCTCACGACACGGGATTCGGGTCCAAGATCTATTCGATCCAAAGATCTTCCGACAGAAGCTTGCGGTCGCTCTCAAAGACAAGAACAAGATCCTCACCAAGGTGTACAACTCATTGCCCATGGACCTCGAGCCAATCGCCGAGGAATACCTTGGCTACGCCGACAGTCTTGGTGACTACGTCACCGACACCTCGCTGCTCTTGTGGGAAGCCCAGCAGGCAGGCAAGAACCTCATTTTCGAAGGGGCCCAGGGGACTTTGCTCGACATTGACCATGGCACCTATCCCTTCGTGACGTCATCTAATCCGACCGCGGGTGGAGCGACAACTGGCAGCGGTATCGGACCAACGACCATCGATCGCATCATCGGTGTCGCCAAGGCATACATCACCAGGGTCGGGACCGGGCCGTTCCCAACAGAGCTCAACGACGAGACCGGCGCCAAGATGGTCGAAATCGGCGGAGAGTTCGGCACTGTCACCGGGCGGCGCCGTCGCTGCGGTTGGCTCGACCTCGTAGCCCTTCGCTATGCAGTGCGGGTAAATGGACTCACCGAGTTGGCGATGACAAAACTCGACATCCTGTCTCACTTCGAGAACCTGAAGGTGGCGGTCGCATACGACTCGCTTGGCGATCGCTACACCGAGTTCCCCCGCCAGCAGAGGGTGTTGTACAACTGTCACCCGGTCTATGAAGAGCTCCCGGGCTGGAACACCGACATCTCCAAGGTCCGCACCGTCGACGACCTACCTAAAGAAGCGCAGAGGTACATTGAATATGTGGAGGACGCCATCGGCATACCAATATCGATGATCGGGGTGGGTCCGGAGCGCGATGCGACTGTGCTGCGTACATCATGAGAGTGTTGCTTGTAGGGGGCGGAGGTCGTGAACACGCTCTGGGATGGAAGCTTGCCCAGAGCCACACAATCACCGATCTGATCGCCGTTCCCGGCAATCCCGGGTTTGCGCAGCTGGGTGCCTGTATCCCTGGCATCGATATCAAAGACCCGCGAGCGATTGTCGATGTGGCGTTGGCGAACGCTATCGACCTCGTTGTCATTGGGCCGGAAGCTCCGCTGGCCGCAGGTGTGGTTGATGCATTGAGCGAAGCGGGTATCCGTGCCTTTGGGCCGACCAAGGCGGGAGCCCAACTGGAGTCCTCGAAGGCGTTTGCCAAAGCAATCATGAAGAGGGCGGGGGTTCCAACCGCAGAAGCGCGTGCTTTCACCGATGTCGACGAAGCAATCGATTATCTGGAGACAGTCGAGCCTCCCTATGTGGTCAAAGCCGACGGTCTCGCCTATGGAAAAGGCGTTCTAGTTACCGAGGACCTCATTGCAGCCCAGGGTTGGGCACGGCTGTGTATCAGCGGTGAGTTCGGCGATGCCGGATCCACCGTCGTCATCGAGGAGTACCTTGCCGGCCGTGAGGTGTCGGTGTTTGCCATCTGTGACGGCACCCGAGCCGTTGCCCTGGAACCGGCCCGCGACTACAAGCGGCATCTCGATGGGGGACGTGGTCCCAACACAGGCGGTATGGGGTGCTACTCCCCTGTCAATGATCTTCCCGAAGATCTCGTGGATCGAACCATCAATGAGGTAATCGACCCTGTGCTGGCAACGCTGGCCGAGGACGGAATCGAGTACCGCGGTTTCCTGTATGCAGGGTTGGTACTCACCGACGATGGGCCCAAGGTGCTCGAATTCAACTGTCGTCTTGGCGATCCCGAGACCCAGGTCTTACTGTCCCGGTTGAACGAGGACCTCTTGGAGCTCCTCGCCTCGGCCGCGGAGGGCTACCTCCCCGATGGGCCTTTACAGTGGCACGATCGGGCAGCAGTTGATGTGGTGCTCACCGCAGCCGGCTACCCCGACAACCCTGAGACCGGCCGGGCCATCAGCGGGGTCGCCGAAGTCAACGGCATACCAAACGTGCAGGTCTTCCACGCCAACACAAGACGGACCCCCGAAGGGCTGATCACCGCCGGCGGGCGTGTCCTCAACGTCGTTGCCACCGGACAGACAGTCGCCGACGCACGGGCCCTCGCCTACGAAGCGGCCTCCCATATCCACTTCGGTGGAATTCACTTCCGTCGTGACGTCGCCCAGTCATGATCCCCCGCTACACCCTGCCGGAAATGGCGCAGATCTGGAGCGAGGAGCACAAGCTCGAGGTGTGGAAGGAGATGGAGACTCTTGTCGTCGAGGCATGGGTCGCCGAGGGTGTCGCCCCGGTCGCAGCGGCAGCCGCGGTGCGGGCAGCTCCCGAGGTAGACGCAGCTGAGTGGAAGGCTCGCGAGGAAGTCACCAGTCACGACGTGGCCGCGTTCGTCGATGTTCTCGCCGAGTCGGTCACAACCGGCGGGGAATGGGTTCACTATGGCCTCACCTCCTCCGACATGCTCGATACTGCACAGGGCCTCATCTTGAAGGAAGCCACCGAGCTGTTACAAACGCGTCTCGACGCCTTACTCGCAGTCGTTACCGGCAAGGCCCTCGAGCATCGCAACACCGTGATGATCGGTCGTACCCATGGCATCTGGGCAGAGCCGACAACGTTCGGTCTCAAGCTGGCGACATGGGCGTTCGAGGTTGATCGTGATCGCAGCCGTCTTGCCGCAGCCAGGAAGTCGATCGCCGTCGGCAAGATATCTGGAGCGGTCGGCACGTATGCGCACACACCGCCCTCTATCGAAGCCTATGTGTGCGAACAGATGGGCCTCACCATCGAGCCTGCCTCTTCGCAGATCACGCATCGGGACCGCCACGCCGAATACCTTTCCACGCTGGCCCTCATCGGGGCATCGCTAGAACGATTCGCAACCGAAATCCGCCATCTCCAGCGTTCCGAGGTTGGCGAGGCCAGAGAGTCTTTCGGCAAAGGACAAAAGGGGTCGTCGGCCATGCCCCACAAACGGAACCCGATTGCATCTGAGAACATCACCGGTATTGCCCGGCTGCTTCGTGGGTACGCCTCTGTTGGGCTCGAGAATGTTGCCCTATGGCACGAGCGAGATATCTCACACTCATCGGCCGAACGAGTCGCCCTCCCCGATGCCAGCCTTCTTCTCGACTACGCGCTGGTGCGGTTGACCAAGTTGATCGACAACCTCGTGGTCGATGACAAGCGCATGCTGGCAAACCTCGATTCAACCCGCGGCTTGGTCTTCTCGCAGGCCGTGCTGCTGGCACTCATCGAAGAGCAAGGCATGTCCCGTGATGAGGCCTATCGAATAGTGCAACGTAACGCCATGCGCGCCTGGGACGAAGGCCTAGCGCTTCGTGACGTTCTGGGCCAAGACCCCGATGTGACATTGAACGCGACTCTGCTTGACCGCTGTTTCAGCGCCGAGCACTTCCTCAGGAACAGCGGTGTCATCTTCGAGCGCATGGCGGCGATTAGCCACCGCTGATCACCGACGATTCTGCGAGCGATGCTGTGTCAGTCTCAGTAGTCGATCAGAAACAGGACTTCCATCATCGTGGCGTTGTCTTCGATCTGACCGCCGAATCCCACACCACGCAGCGGAGCGATAGCTGCAGCCTCCTGCGAGGTCGTCGGCACCAAGGACACCACCCCGGCAACGTCGACAAACATGATCAGCCCATCGCCAACAACCACTCGATCGAGTTCTTGGTACAACTCTGAGCCGAGCAACCCTCCGTCTCTATGTGTAGAGACATCTTCAACCAGTTGCTGCCCGCTTCCGATAACAAAGACGTCGTCTTGGACGGAGTAGCTGAGGAAGTCTTGACCGCCGGAGGCGACTGAGGTCACGCCGCCGGTGGCGGCAACGTCAATCCCCTGTTCCGCAAACATCTCCTCGATCACCTCTATGAGGTCTGACATCGGATCAGCGTCGGTGAGTCCAAGCGCACCAACGACACCAACGGGAACGTCAGTAGCGTCGGCAATGGAGCTGGCCCGGGTTTCGGTCGCAGCAATCGTCAGATCGCCAGATAGTGACTCGATAAGAGCACCAATGTCGATACCCAGTTCCTCGGAAAGGTCATCGAGCGGATAACCCAGATCGGCAAGTGCCTGGTCGTCAAAGGCCCAATCGCCGACAGCGTCAGAGCCTGCCACAGACATGAAGCCGAGAGTGTTCACCGGCAAGCTCGCCAGCACCACGGTATCGGGCGAAATCACGCCTTCCATCCCCGTGTCTCCGAGCACGACGTAGCTAAAGAGCAGACCCTCATCGACAAGGCTGACAGCCGTGGCCATCGGTGTAGTTTCAGGGAGATCCGCGGTTTCAGGAGTCTCGACAGACATCCCTGCCATCGCGAGGTTTTCGCTTGCGAATGTGCCCAGGTCGAGCAGCGCTTCCATGGCACTCGGAGCCAGGTAGAACGACATCATCCGCTCCGACGGAAGCATCGACATTGTGTCCACGAAGCCAGCATCGTCGGCTATCGATAGGCCGGCATTCCTGGCTTCGATGGCAGATGCAACAGTGTCCTCGATTCCAAACAACAACGCATCATCCAGCAGAACAAGAGCAACATCGAGTTGTTCATCTGCGTCCGCAATCCGGTACCCAGCCTGGCCCCCGATCTCGGTGGCTGTAACGGTGGCGTTCTCTTCGCCGATCTTGCGAATTAGCTTGTCGACGAAAGCATCGGCGGCGGTACGGTCGCGGACATCGGCACTGAGTATGAACGAAGCATCGATGTCGAGTCCCTCACCTAACGGATCGGAAAGCTCCGGCACCGTTCCGGCAACCGAGACTGACCTTCCCATCCAGGGGACGATGTCACCAGAGAGGGTGAAACCGCTTTCTTCGCCCATCGCGTCATCGATGGCTGCGACCAGGTCATCTGGGTAGCTATCTATCAATCCAGCGTCGAGCATCGGGCCGGCGAATGCGTCGACGAACGCTTGCAGCCGCTCGCTATCGCTGAGAGCCAATGCATCAAACGTCATGACGTAATCGGCACTAGCGGGAACGGAGCGGGCGGAGGCAAATGGATCACCAGAGCGTCCCCTCCACACAACGGTTAAGGCGACCGCCGCCACAATGAGGACCGCCAAGACAAGACCGCCCATCAGAGCGGGCCGGAGACTGCGCTGTGTCGGCTCTATGGGGTCCAGAAAGACGCCGTCGCCGTCACCTGAGACGGGCCTTACCGACCCACGCTCACCATACGTATCCACTAGTTGCTCCCTGGGTCTTGATACTCATTAATGATATGCCACAGCTCTTCGTATCGGTCAAGTATGCGGATTGGTTTAGGTACCCCCGCGCAGCGCATCGACCGGCTCGAGCGAACTGGCCCGCCACGATGGATAGAGACCTGCGACGAGACCGATCAATGCTCCGCCTGGAGCGGCCAGCAACGGGATATATGGATCGAGGACGGGCGTCCATTGGTTCTGTGCCGATACGCCAACGATTACGAGCACCCCGATACTCGCCCCGATGATGCCCCCTACCAACCCCATTGCTGCCGATTCCGCAAGGAACTGTGCGGCAATGTGCCTCCGTCGCGCTCCGGTAGCCCGCCGCAGCCCAATCTCCCCAACGCGCTCGAGCACCGAAACCAACGTCACGTTGGCAATACCGATGGCACCGACAAGCAGCGAAATGCCGCCGAGGATGAGGAACTGAGAATTGACGTCCTCCTGCACGCCGGACTTAACGGCTTTCGGCTCCGGAGGCACACTCACCCGCAGCCGGTCTGGATTCCCCGGCGCAAGGGCGATGGCAGCTTGGCCGCCGATCAGCTGGGCGGCACCAAACTCAGTGAGGATGTGGACCTCTGCCGGTGCCAACGTATCGAAGAGTTCCCGTGCGGTGCCATCGGGGATGACGATGCTGTTTAGTAACGACGGCTCCCTTTTTACGTCATCGAGTATTCCCACCACGACAAGCGTCGTGTCTCCAACGAAGATCGCCGGCTGCTGATCAACCCGCGTGATATTGAGCCGCCCTGCCGCCCTCGACCCAATGACGGCAACGGGCTCGGCACGCGTACTGTGCCCGACATCGAAGAACCGGCCCGTGGCCAGCTCGCCGATCACCGCGTCGAAGAGTCCCGGAGAGGCCGCCATCACATCCATGGCGAACTCGCTCTGCCCCAGCGGGTCGTTGATGGGGACTGAGCTAACCAGCGCTCCCCCGGTATCGACACGGGTGAGAGTCCCGGCTGCGGTAACCCCGTTCAATCGGGTGAGACGGTCCTCAGCATCCCACGGGATCGAAGAGATGTTGTTGTTGGGGGAGCCGAAACCACCCTCGGATCGGTTGGACACCGATACCGACGTGGCCGTCAGCGGATCTATACGACTGATGATCTGGTTGCCAGAAGTCTTGGCGAGACCAAGAGTGGCAACAACTGCCACCACTCCTAGCACCGTACCCAGGATGGTCAGCGCCGTGCGACCGGGCCTGGCCAGCATTCCCGACACTGCCTCGGCCGACAGGTCCCGGAATGAGAAACGCGAGCGGACGATCTTGTGCTCGACTGGTTGCACCTTGTTGGCCGTCATGGCGCAACCAGTTCTTTGAGACAGCCATCAACCATCTCGATCCGTCGATCCGCCCGTCTGCTGACCCGCTCCTCGTGGGTGATGACGATCAAGGTGAGGCCATCGGTACGGAGCTCGTCGAACAAGTCCAATAATGCGACGGTGGTCTTGGTGTCGAGGTTGCCCGTTGGTTCGTCACAGAGCAGAAGGCTTGGCTCCGCTGCAATAGCCCGAGCAATCGCAACCCGCTGCCGCTCACCACCGGACAACTGAGTTGGCTTGAAATCCATCCGGTGGCCAAGGCCGACCTGGTCCAAGGCCTCGCTCGCCCGACGGCGTCGCACCTTGCGCGGGGTCCGGTTGTAGACGAGACCGGTCATCACGTTCTCGATGACCGATCGGTAGGGCAGCAGGTGGAAGGCCTGGAACACAAACCCGACCTCGCTGCCGCGCAACGAAGTCCGATCCCCATCGCTGAGGGACCCCACATCGATTCCACGCAACCGGTAGGAGCCGGATGTCGGAGTGTCGAGACAGCCGAGGATGTGGAGCAACGTCGACTTGCCGGAGCCGGACGGACCAACGATGGCAAGGTACCCACCCTCACCGACCACCAGGTCGGCGTCCTTGACCGCTTCCACCGGCGGTGACCCAGGGAAGGTACGAGTCACCCCTTCTAGCTCGACGACAGGGTTCATTCTTCTGTCGACTCGTCGGCCGCAGTCTCGGCTTGGGTCCCTTGTTGCAGTCCGACGACCACCCGGTCGCCCTCACCAAGCTCGCCGTCGATGACTGCGATTTCAACCATGCCGCCGGGGGCAGAAAGACCGGGAGTTACCGTCACGATTCTTGTGGTGCCATCGTCCATCTCGACGGTCACGATGGTGTCTCCAGAGCCGGTCGCCGACAGCGCAGCGGCTGGAACGGCTAGGACCTCGCCTTCCGTTGCCCGGGTGGCGACCGGGATTGTGATCTTGACGTTCGTGTTGTTGAGCTCGGCGCGAACCTCGTCAGGAAGGATCTCAACGTAGACCTTGTCAGGGGTCACCCCGCGTGTTCCCGGACGATCCGCCTTGATCGACACCGTCCCCCCGAGTTCGATCCCAAGGCGACTGAGTTCGATGGTGACCCGGTCACCTTCTTCAACAAAGTCGGCCTCGTCGATGGCGACCGAGGAGTCGATGGCGAGACGAGATCCCGACACCTGCATTATCTCGCCGCCGGCTATGTCACCGCGCTCGATCCCGACACCGTCAACGCGGATCGGGAATACCTTGAAGAACATGAACTCGCCATCGGGGATCGGCGAGCCTACTCCTGCCCGCGCCTCAGCCAAGTCCTCCAGAGCTGAGCTGAGTGCCTTTAGATCGGCACTGGTGTCCTGGGGCGGACCGGCAAAGTCGGCCTCGGCGAGGGCGGCCTGCAATGCGTCTTGACTCATGGTCACCCACTTCTCACCCTCCGCCACGGCGCCGTTCAGGGCGGTCATTTCCGCATCGGTAGGCGGAAGGCCCGTGTCGGGGTGGCTACCCGCCTCGGCCTGAGCCAGCCTCGTCTCCGCCAGCGTGAGTTCCGCTTCAGAGTCAGCAAGCGAAGCAGCGGCGGCGGTCACCGCCCGTTGTGCTTTGTCGGCAGCGGCTCGCTGCGCCTTCGCCTGGTTGTAGGCGGTCCGTGCGCCGTCAACCACTTGCTCTGCACCTTCGACCTGGTCGAGGATCGATTGGTCGGTCCCGATTGGTTCGTAGCCCTGTGCTCTGTAGAACGCGCTAACCGCACTCTCGGTATCGGGGCCGTACACGCCATCAACGATTCCCGGATCGAATCCCAACCGGGTCAGCGCGTTCTGGAGTTGCTCGATGTCCTCACCTTTGTCTCCAGGTGCGACAGTCCTGAACAGGGGAAGGTCACCCTGCAATGCAAAGGTGGGACGTCCCGCCAGCTCGAAGAGAACAGAGCCTTCTTCGAGCTCGTCGCCCACCCCCGGCACCCAAGTGACCACGGGGGCCAACTCGGGGACGGCAAGGGACGGGGCAAATACTGCTTCTGGCTCGTCGAACCGCACGGAACCCCTGGTGACGAGGTCGTTGGCTATCACCATCCGAACAACCGGGACTGTGATCAGTGACGCTTCAGGAGGCTCGGCCTCGGCCGCAACTTGGGCGGGTGATTTGATGCGGGTGCCGGCTACCCAACCCACCCCGGCGGCGACGACGACGGCGAGCAGGGTGAGTACCAGAAGAATGCGACGGCTCAAGGTCTCTCCTCAGTGATGTATCGAATCAGCTACGGGTGACTAAGCGTTGGCCTCCAAATACGCCATCAGCCGATCCATGTTGTCCTCGAGGAACTGCTCCTGGAGATCGGTGTAGACCTCTTCCCACAAGCCTTCCATTTCCTTGGAGCACTCGTAGTCGGCCGTTGCAACCGCGATCTCTTCGTCGATGTAGGGCTGGAGCTCCTCAATGTCGAATTGCGGCATCCACCGCGCCGGATCATTCAACTCCTCTTCCGTCAGCTCTTCGTCGGAAGTTTCGTCATATTCCGGATACGTGATCAGCGCATTTACTGCCTCACTGAACTCACTGTCGCCGAATTGGTCACCATAGAAGTACCCGTACATCTCCTCTTGGGAAGCAAAGTTGTGTCCAGCATCTGCCATACACCCTGACCAACCCGCCTGTGCCTCGACGATCCTTGGGTCAGATTCCATGTCGGTGAAAACGGCCTCGAGGTCCGCGCTGAACTCCTCGTAGAAGGCCTGGGTTGCGTCCTCGTTGTATGAGTCTTCCCATGCCTCGTTGTAACAACCGGACGGCTCCCAATCGTTATAGGCCTCGTTGTAGAACGCGTCCTGCTCCTCGGGGGTCATCGCCTCGATCTCTTCCCATGGAGTGTTCTCTATGATCTCCGGCTCGCCACCATGGAGAACCCGGTAGTACTCCTCGCGTTCGAGTTCGTCCATCGCGTCAACGATGGCTTGGTTGGGATCGTCCGCAAACGGGTCTTCGAATTCCCCTTCATCGCCAATTCCGAAGTTGCGGTCGTCGATTACCCAGGTGGCCACGCCAAAGCCGTGTTCCTTTACGTAGGATTCCTGATCCCACTCCTCTTCGATGTAGAACCCGCCGCCAACCTCGGACGGCACAAACGGGACGTACTCAAAGCCCTCGGCGGCCATGCATTCGGCAACTGTCTGTTGGATGGCGACTTCCTGCTCACGCCAATCGATCTCTTCGTAGTCGGTGGCTCCCCCCGGAATGAAATCCTCAAGCGTAAGAACGCCATCCTCCCCGAGGTCGAGTTCCCCGTCGCTCCCCTCGGTCTCGGTTGCCGGCGCCTCCGACGATGTCGTCGCACCTGAAGTGGCCTGCGTCTCCTGGGCCGCGGACGCAACGGTGGTGTCATCGGTTGTCCCGCCGCACGCCGCAACCGTAAGCCCAATCGCAACGAGAACTACATATACCCGTTTCACCACTTCACCTCCGGTATGTGTCGGACCAGCGTACCCGTCTTCTGACGAAAACTCATTAGTGGTCCGACCTTTTTCGGGCGCGCCGTGGCGCCACTACGGATATGACGTTTGGCGCAGGAGTTTGGTTCCAACACCCCGCTAGACGGAGCCATTCTCGATCGCAGCAACCAGGCTCGCTCCCTCAACTCCACAAACCTCGCCCAATTGGAGCGCCGGACCGGCGATCGCTGCGGAGACATCTTGGGCAAGCGTTTGGTCGGCCACCAATGCGTAGAGGTTGTCACCGGGGCAGCTAGTAGTGGCAAGATCCCGATGCCCGCGAACTGTGTTGGGGTCTATTTCGAACTCCATGGCTCCCCACGCCACAAGCTGGACGAGGGAACGGTATTGCTCCTCCCCGATCTCTTGCTGGTTGAAGTCTCCTTCACAGCACACAAGGAAGTGACCGGTCGGGTCGTAGTTGGTTGCGGTGTCACCGACATAGTCCACGGGCCTGCCCTCGTAGATATGCCCGTTGCTATCGATCAGGTAGTGGTAGGCGAGATCGGGCCATCCCAGACTCTGGTGATATTGCTGATGTTGCCTGGCCCGTGCCGGAGCGTCCGTGTTCGAGTCGAGCACAACCGCAGTGTGATGGACGGTGATCTGATCGATTGTGTGTGCAGTGAACTCACCAGAGGCGATTAGCGCTCCCCATGACTCGCGGCACACCACCTCGATCGGAACCACAGCCAGACCCTCGGTCGTGGTCGTAGTTGGCCGAGGTGTGGTTGTCGGCGCCGCGACGGTTGTTGTCGCTGTGGTCGGTTCCACTGACGTCGTTGGTGCCACCGACGTCGTCGGTGCCGCCGACGTGGTTGGTGCCGGCGCCGCCGACGTAGTCGGCGCGGCGACCCTGGTCTCACCAGATGACCTGGTCAGCCACGCCACCGCACCGGTTGCACCAGCCGCGACAGCGGCCAGGGACGACGCAAGGAAACGACGACGGGTGATCGGCGATTGGCTCATGCCGACATTATGGGCATGCCAGCGGTCAAGGGTTCTCGACAGCACCAAAGGTCGGATCCGTGGCCGATCTGAGTCCGCCAAGAATGTCCCTGGCGACGTCGGCAAGGACCTCGGCAGCGCCGAGCGCCGCACTGCCCGGCACCGGGGTGTACTGCCCTATCGCA
>RCNF010001471.1_pt1 | contig 12915 bp, 7 predicted proteins | sample 2041311 | NCBI WGS metagenome assembly RCNF01 (sample SAMN09708228, study PRJNA481090) | Marine sediment metagenome, whole genome shotgun sequencing project. | biome: marine sediment; feature: ocean; material: sediment; isolation source: Sewage treatment plant 2 marine sediment (STP2) ... | reverse complement strand
GGCGTTCTGAACTCTATCCGTTTTGCCTTGGGAGACGCTGAATACATGGGAATACGGATTGCCGCACTTCGGTTCCGGCTTGAATAGGCCAAGTTTACCGGTGCTTCAAATCCGGGAACAAGTCTCTTATACGAGTTGGTTGTCGGGTTTGTAAAGGCGCAAAGGGCCTTGCAGTGCTTTAAAATTCCACCAATGGCGTATAAAGCTTCCTGAGAGACTCCGGCATATTGATCTCCGGCGAAAAGGGGTTTATCTCCATTCCATATGCTTATATGTGTGTGCATGCCTGTTCCGTTATCTTCAAACAGCGGTTTCGGCATAAAAGTAACGGTACGATTGTGACGATAGGCAACGTTTTTCAAAACATATTTGAACCACATTAACTGGTCTGCCATCTGAAGCAACGGCTTAAAACGCATATCAATCTCTCCCTGGCCAGCTGTAGCCACTTCGTGGTGCTGGCATTCAATATCAATGCCAAGGCTCTCTAAAACCAGAACCATCTCTGTTCGCAGGTCCTGAAATTTATCCATGGGAGGAACCGGAAAATACCCTTCCTTGTGCCTTGGCTTATAACCCAGGTTTGGTTCTTCATTCCTGCCTGTATTCCAGACCCCTTCGATGGAATCAATTTCATAAAAAGCCCTGTTGCTTGACGATTCGAACTGGACATTATCAAAGATAAAAAATTCAGCTTCAGGACCAAAGTATGCGGTATCACCAATTCCGGTGCTTTTCAGATAGGTTTCGGCTTTTTGGGTGATATAGCGCGGATCACGAGAGTATGACTCCCGTGTTATGGGTTCAATGATATTGCCTATAAGCACGAGGGTCGGCTCCTTGAAAAAAGGATCCATTTGTGCAGTAGTACTGTCCGGTACCACCAGCATATCGCTGGCGTGAATTGGTTGCCATCCGCGGATACTCGACCCGTCAAAGCCAAATCCATCTTCAAAGCTTGATTCATCCAGTTCACTGATAGGAACCGTAAAATGCTGCCATACGCCCGGAAAGTCCATAAACCGGATATCAACAACCTTTACTTTATTTTTCTTAACCATGTCCAATACTTGTTTTGGCGTCATTATAAAATCTCCTTTAATAAATTATTAATATATCTGTGTAATCCGTGTTCATCCGTGTCCTATTTGAATAAAGATAAAATCAGATCGCATCCTTTCCTTTTTCTCCAGTACGCACCCTTATTGCCTGCTCGACTGAAAACACGAAGATCTTTCCATCTCCTATTTTTCCGGTATTTGCAGCTTCGCGGATTTTATCTACAACTTCATCTGCTCTGCCGGCTTCGACAACGATTTCGATTTTTATTTTGGGGATGAAGTCCACGACATACTCTGCGCCGCGGTATATCTCCTTATGCCCCTTTTGTCTTCCATAACCTTTAACTTCTGAAATAGTCATTCCCTGAATGCCGATTTCATTTAAAGCCTCTTTTACATCATCCAATTTAAAGGGTTTGATAATAGCTTCAATCTTTTTCATATTAAATCCTCCTATATAGCTAATTTGAACCTCCCGCCGGAAGCGTCTTTTCTATAGCGGCCTTTATTGCTGCAACCTGGTCAGGCGAATCGACCTTCTGGCCGTCAAAGTCCCTGACATAAAAAACATCTACAACCTGATCCGCCTTGGTAGCAATTTTTGCAACCCAGATGTCAAGTTTGCATCTGAAAAGGGCATCTGTAATATTAAAAAGAAGTCCGAGAAAGTCGTATGTAAAAACCTCAACGATGGTAAAAAAACTGGAACTATCATTATCAATGACGATTCGATGTGGTCTTTTTAATTCCAGGGTCTTAAAAGACCGATACACCGCCATCTTTTCGCTAAGGGTCTTTGCAAGATCAAGATCTCCTGAAAGAGCTGCTTGAAGATGTTTTCCCGCGCACTCCCAGCGCTCGTCTTCAAAAAGTTGATCAGGAGGCGGTTTGACATTGAAGATATCCAGTGCAATTTGGTTTCGCCATGTGAAAATCTGAGCGTCAATAATATCGATGTTGTTTAAAGTGAATATGCCGGAAATTTTAGAAAAAAGTCCTGGTCGATCTTTAGCGCATATTTTGACAATCCGTGTATTTGCATCGTCTGATTTTGTTATGTTCCAGACAATGTCATTTTCACCAAGACTTTCATAAAGCTTTATATCTTCCATTATCTGGTTTGTATTAGCGTACAGAAGATATCTTGGCGAAAAGACGTTAAAGAGTTCTTCCAGATTCTTTTTGCTTTCCGGTGACGATGCCTGACTGAGGACCTGATATTTTTTCTTTTCGACCACTTTAACCGCTACACGGCTTGCCAGCTCTCCTTTTTCCAAGACACCTAAAACCTTAAAAAACAAATCCCTGAGCAGGGTTTGCATCCAGTCATTCCACGCCTTGGGTCCTGTGGCCATGGAATCGGCAACAGTCAGAAGGTAGAGCATTTTCAACCGTTCAATCTCCTTTATAGTTCTTGCGCAAAAAATGGCTGTTTCTTCGTCGTGGATATCTCTTCTTGTTGCAGTTTTGATTAAAAACAGGTGCCTTTCAATTAAAAATGATACGGTTTCGATATCCTTTAATTTAAAACCCTTTTCTGAAAGTATTTTTACGGCAATTGTAGCGCCGCCTTGTGAATGATCGACTGCCAGGTCACCCTTGCCAATATCATGAAGCAAAGCCGCCCAGAGCAAAAGCTTTTTGCTTTTAAGCTCTTTATACAAATCGACACATAAAGGATCAGTGGCATCATCGTCGGCGGCAAAATTTTTTATTATCTGAACAGTCCGCAACAAGTGCTTGTCAACAGGATAAAGATGATATTCGTCATACTGGATTCGATTAACGATAATTTTATATTCCGGGATAAATCGGACCAAAAAGCCTGTGCTGAGCATTTCCTTTAGAACATTGAAAGTGGGGGCAGGTGTTAATAAAATACGTTCAAAAGCTTTGACATTGGAAGCCGAATTTCTAAAGTCTGTGTCAATAAGATAGCCGAACTCCTTCACCATTCGTTTGGCTTCAGCACTTAAGGGAATTTTCAGCCGCATGCTCTCCGCAAATATAGAAAGCAGCAGGTCCGGCGAATCCAAAATTTCTTCAGAGGAAGTATAGTTCAGCATATCCCTTATAACTTCTATTCCGTTCACATTCGTCTGCTTTTCGGGCAGCTTTCTGGGTTTTCTACCGGCAGTATATCCGAGTTCGTAAAGAAACATCTGGTGCTGCTGTTTTATAAAATCCATCCTGCTGTGAAGCCGGCCCAGAAATCTTTCAACCGGCTGCTGCCCGTTTGATTTTTTAAATTTGAATTTTTCGGCAAGCAGGATCTGATTTTCGAAATGAAGCTGATCGCATTTCCGGCCCGCTAACAAGTGGAGTCGATTCCGTACATTCCAGATAAACGAAAGAGCATCATTCAGGTCTTTAAACTCTTCATGTGAAAGCCGGCCATAATACTCAAGATCTCTGGGCTGTTTGAGTTTAAATTCTATCCTGGCTAGCCACAGTATAGCATGATAATCTCTCAAGCCTCCCTGCCCTTCCTTCAAGTTGGGTTCGAGACGATATGTGGAGTCTCCGAAACGAATATGGCGCTCATTACTGCTTTTAACAAGCCGATCAATTATCTTTTTGCGATCTTTTTTGATAATTTTTTTCCTCAGCTGCTGCATTAGCTCTAAATATAAAGGGGACATTCCGCAAATAAAACGAGCATCCAGCAAAGATGTCAAAACTTCAAAATCTTTTCGGGCAAGGCTTAAACATTCCTTTATTGAACGGGTGGCATAACCGACATCAAGGCCGATATCCCAAAGCGGATAAACAATTTCACGGATAAGACTTTCAGCTTCGCCAGGTACGCTATGTTTAAAAAGAAAAATAAGATCAACATCGGAATAAACGCACTGCTCCTGGCGGCCATAGCCCCCAAGAGCGATGAATGCATATGGATTTTTTGCCAGATCGATGCTTGGCCCGACCATGCTGGTTTCAAAACCGGTTTGTAAATATTCGTCAATAATTCGCGAATGCTCTTTTAGAAAAGAAAGGGTATTTTCTTCCAAGAGGCTTGAGATCAACTGCCCGATTTTTTGTTTCAGTATTACTGAGGCTTCGTTATGCATTTGTTTTTATACCTATCTTCCTTTGAAAACTTTGTAATTTAAATAAACAAATGCAATTGATGTGCCAAAAATGGAAAGAAAATATATTATGAATTAAAACAATAGAATATGCTAATCATGCAGGTTGGAGGACAAGGTTGATTCCTTACAAAAATGTAATAATTAGGACAATTAACTTACATTAATGTAAGTGATTTAATGAAACGCTCTTTTTTGAATTTGCAAGTTAATGTGTTGTGGCAGAGAAATAATTATGAAGCTCTCCAGCTTTAGCCTCTTTTACAGGGACTTAAAATCTGAGCTGTCTCGGAGAAAAAGGATTTTTACAGTTGCAGGCTCTGATTTTCGCGCTAAACTTTCCTTTTTACAATGCGCCACGTTTTTACTCCATCCCGTCCAATTCGAAAGTCTGCTTCATCCATAAGTTCTCGTAGAAAATAGAGCCCCAGGCCACCGGCAGATTGTTCTTCCATAATATTTTCCAGGTTCGGATCGTCTAAATCCAGGGGATCAAAAAATTCCCCGGACTCGTGAATCTGGATCTCGATTTCGCCGGGATTCCACTGAATTACCATTTGAAACGTCCGGTTTTGATCATTTTTCAGCCCATGGATGATGGTGTTAGTACAAACCTCATCAATGGCAAGCTGAATATCTCCGATTTCAATATCGTTAAATCCAGCGTTACTTCCCGCATCAATCGCAAGCTTGCCTATTTTTTCCAAAACGGCAGTATCTGCCGGAAAGTCATATGATTTTTGCATGTTTCCTCACAAAATCACTTATATTTACTCATACCTGGTCTATTTAGAAAAAGCCTCGGTTGCTGTCTGTTCATCATCAAATATTTTAAGGATATTATTTAATCCGGATATCTCGAAAACCCTTTTAACAGAGGGTTGAAGCACTGCTATATGTAAATCCCCCTGATGTTCATTTCGCAGCTCCCTGGCAATGATAATAACAACACGTAAACCGGCACTGGATATAAACGATACATTTTCCATGTTCAATACAAACTGACTGCAGCCTTTTTCAATTTTTTCCCGTATAAATTTTTCTACAGCATCACTGGTGTTGGCATCGAATCGACCTTCCAACTTAATACTTGATACATCATTTAGTATGTTCTCTTCTATTTTCATTTTTTCCCTTTCACAGCTCGGAGGTCAAATACCTTAAAGCGTCATGCATAGACCTTCATACGCGAGTAAAAGCTCAAGAGGCACTTTTGGGTGATTAATATCAACATACTCTTTTGCTTTTAAAAGAATTGTATATAATTTTTCATCATTATAGCCCGGTTCATGGTGTATGAATACAAGCTTTTTCACTTTGGCTTCAATGGCCATATCAATACCTGTAAACACATTGCTGTGGCCCCAGTCTTCCTTTTCAACATTCTCCAGCATTGTATATTGGGCATCGAATATCAGCATGTCTGTACCATGGAAAAAATCGGTAAAAGGTTTGACCGAATTTGTGGATAGTTCTTTATACTCGGAATCTGTTGCGTAAATTATTGTTTTATTACCATATGTAATTCGATAACTGTAGCTTCCACCGGGATGGTTAAGGGGAAAAATATCAATTTTAACATCACCTATTTGAAATTGTTTATGCTCATTTAAACGAACGAATCTAAAAGTTGGAGATAATGGTGCTGGAAAGTACTCAGGATTTTGCTGTCTTGCAAGGCGCTCTTTAAGTCCTGGAAACGGACTGTAAAAAGTCAGATTATTTTCAGAGGAAAAAGCCGGGACAAAGAAAGGAATTCCGCTTATATGATCCCAGTGTGTGTGTGTCATCAAAATATGAGCTTCAATTGGATTTCCCCCGGATCTTTTAATCAGATCCAGACCCAGCCGGCGAAGGCCTGTGCCTGCATCGAGAATAAGAATCTTACCTCCTGCCTGTATCTCCACACAGGCTGTATCCCCTCCAACTGTCCTACGGATATGCAGGGGCAAACTTTCCAAAAAATCAGGCACCTGACTATCGCCTGTAATACCTGCTTTTATCCCCAGTTTCACTGCTGTTTCAATTTTAACTTCAAGCTCGACGTTTGTAAGGGGGGTTGCTATTGAACCTCGTACTCCCCAAAATCGTATATACATGATATCCTTTCAGACTGTAGAATAAAGCGTTTTTTAGACGTCGAACACTTGTCTCAGCGGCTTGTCAAGGCGTAGCTTGGAGAGCATAGCCTGAAGCCTCAGCGAAGCTGGATCGAACGTGAACGGCGGCTTATTTCCTTCGTTTAACTCCAATCGTTACTTCATTATAACTGACACTCGATTTCAATCTCATGCCATCGTCAACACGTAATTTAACAGTGTACTTTCCCGGTTTCTTAAAACGATGGGTTACCTTTGGCCCATGTGCGCTCTGACCATCGCCAAAGTTCCAGGAAAAAGTTAAAGGATCGCCATCAGGGTCGTATGATCCGGTAGCATCAAAAACAATTGCATCATATACTCCATACGAAACTTTTTCAAGCCTGCCCTTAATGACGGCGACTGGTGTAGCGTTCACACAAATATTTACGACATCTTCAGAAAGATTGCATTTGGCTTCGGAATTATCAATGGCATCAAGTAGAACCCGGTATTTACCAGGATTTTGATAACTGTGTGTTACCTTTGCCCCTCTGGCTATGTTTCCATCCCCAAAGTCCCATTTATAAGACTTGATATAGCCGTCACGGTCCTTTGTTGCTGATCCGTCAAACAAAACCTTTTCTCCGGGAGATACTATGCGGTCTAGTCCTGCATTGGCAACCGGAGGCTCATTTACAGCAATAATTGCTGAAGTTTGTACAATACTGTTGCTCAATGAATTACCATCATCAACCTCCAGTGTTACTGTATAATTTCCGGGAAGGCCATAAGTATGTCTCACTTCTTTTCCCTCTTGAGGAGGACTCATATCACCAAAATGCCATGCATAGCCTGCAATTTCACCATCAGGATCGTAAGAACCACTTGCGCTCAGCAACACCTCTTCCCCTGCGCAAAGAATCTTTTTCGTTTTTATAACCGGCAGGGGTGTTTCATTTACGGAAATGACTATTGTATCGGTTGAGCTGTTATTGGCCAGCTTTGTATTGTCCGTAACACGCAAAACCACTTTGTAGCTGCCGCCCTTTTTATATTGATGCCTGGCCAGCACACCGCTATCCTTGCAACCGTCGCCGAAATCCCAATCATAAGAAGCTATAACACCGTCAGGATCGCGGGAGGAAGACCCGTTAAAGGTGACAATCTGATTCACCCCTACCAAACGGTCATCTTTTTCCGGTCTTTTAAGCCCGTCTGAAGTTGCCTGTGCGACAGGCGGTGCATTAATGTTTATAGTTTTTTGTTTTGACGTTTTGTTGCAATCAGTTTTAGAATCCGCAGAGACTGTAAGTTTGACAACATAGTAGCCGGATTCGTCATATGTGTGTTCTAACTTTTTACCCTCCCCATAGGTTCCGTCTCCAAAATCCCAGTTCCATTGTAAAATATTTCCGCTTTGAACTGTTGACTGGTTGGCATCAAAGACTATCGGCTTTCCCATCTGTGCTGATGCCGGACATGTAAATTTTGCAACTGGGGCTTCATGAATCACAACAATCATCTCATCATCATCTGTATTATTGCAATCCCCTATACGATCTCCGGTGATGGTCAGTCTGATCTTGTATGTACCTGCCCTATCATAAACATGAGTCGGAGTTGGTCCGCCTCCCACAGCGCCGTCGCCGAAATCCCATAGAAAACTGTTTACCAGGCCATCAACATCCTTTGATTTTCTACCGTCAAATCGAATTGAAATTCCCGCACATGCTGTTTGATCAGGCCCCGCATCAGCCACCGGCGATTCGACAACCGTAACCACTATTTGATTTCTGCCTGTACTCCCTTCCTTTAAGCCGGAATCATCCGTTACTGTCAGGGTTACCAGATATACCCCGCCTTTATCATAGATTTTGGTGGGATTAACCCCCTCGGCTGTTGATTCGTCTCCAAAATCCCAGTAATATTTCATCAAGCCGTTTTCAGGATCTACTGAAGAGCTTCCATCAAAAATTACAACCTTTCCAGCGCAAGCCTTCCTGTTACCACCGGCGTTTGCAATAGGAGCATCGTTGATCTTAACAGATATGGAGGAAGTTGAGCGAGCATTAGACAAACCGGTTCCGTCATCAGCAGTCAGAATAACCGGATAGTTACCTCCCTTTGCGAAAGCATGAAAAACCCTTGCACCTTTTTGGGGCGGGGTTCCGTCGCCAAAATTCCAGATATAAGTCAAAGGATCACCATCCGCATCACTAGAGGCTAAGCCATCCAACAGAACTGTTCTTTCAGATGTATGGATATTTTTCCCGGCATTTGCCCTGGGACTGTGATTGACCCTGATAGAAATTTTATCCTGAGACGTAGAATTTTCAACGCGGTAATTATCAACCACGGTTAGAGTGGCACTGTATGCCCCGGATGCAGCAAAACTGCGCCGGACTTTGGCAGACTGAAAGGCTTTATTTAATTTACCGGCTGCTTTTTTATCGCTGAAATCCCCGCTGAAATCCCATTGATAAAAAACAATCTTTCCATCGGTATCGTATGAACGACTTCCATCAAACAAAACTTTTTGACCGGGTGCTACGAGAAGATCACCGCCGGCAACCGCCACAGGGGACCGGTTTATTACTACCACTGCTTCACCAAACCCTATATCGCCTTCTTTTTCAAAATTGTCGTAAACGGTCAATAATACGTTGTATTTGCCTGGGTTAGAATAGCTGTGAGATACTTTAGTACCATCTTGGATTGTACCATCACCGAAATCCCATGCATATTTAATAATTTTACCATCCGGATCCACGGAAGCGCTGCCGTCAAAAACAAACACCTGCCCGGGCATGCCAACGTGATCGCGACCGGCATCGGCTATTGGCAGATGGTTCACAGTTACCGTCATTTCATCAGATGTGCGACTTGTGGACGTCTTTGAATCGTCAATCACGGTCAGACGCACGGCGTATCTGCCCGGATTTCGGAAAGTATGAAGCGGCGAAACTTCTTTGCTTGTCTCCCCGTCTCCGAAATGCCATAAATATTTAATTACCTCACCGTCCGGGTCATGTGAGTCAGATGCATCAAACTTCACTTCCCTGGTTTTAACATGTTGATCAGGGCCTGCAACAGCCACTGGTGGATGGTTAATAACTACAAGGGCTGTATCCTGACCAGTATCAGTTCTGGACCCGGAATCGTCCTTTACGGTTAATCTTGCTATATATTTCCCAGGATCTAAATAGCTGTGCTTTACAGTTTTTGTCCTGGGGTCTGTTTTTTGCTTTGTACCATCGCCAAAATCCCATAAAAATTCGATAAGCTTGCCGTCTTTATCCATAGACCCGGAAGCATTAAAAATAATCGTTTCCCCGGAAGAAGCTATATGGTCTTTACCCGCGCGAGCAATCGGCGGATCGTTGACAATTACCTTTAAGGTGTCCGTAGCCGTCTTGTTTTTAGCATTAGAATCATCAGTGACTGCAAGTCTTACCTTGTAAATGCCGGGTTTTTGAAAAGCATGGGTTATATTGATGCCGTTGTTTTTTCTCCCATCGTCCAGATTCCATTCATATGAAATTATTTTACCATCTATGTCACTGCTGTCCGCGCCGCTGAAGCTGATCGGTTCATTTACCGAAGCAATTCGATCCTTTCCGATATTGACTATGGGAGAAGAGTTGACAAAAACCTTACAATGGTCTGTGGCAAAGTCACACAAACTGCCTGAGTTATCTTCTACACGCAACTTGACTGTGTACAAGCCCGGTTTGTTGAAGACATGCCTGACTTTTCTGCCCCTGGCTTTGCGCCCGTCTCCTAAATCCCAGAAATGGCGCACCACCTTCCCGTCAGGATCGGTCGATTTAGAAGCATCAAAGAAAAGTTTCTCGCCCGGAGCCGCTATCAGATCAGCTCCGGCATTAGCAATTGGAGGATGATTCACCTTGACAGTAAATTGTTTAATTGCACTGTTGTTAATCAGACCTGAATCACTTTCGACAATTACACCTGCCTTGTATCGCCCGGGCGATTGGTATCTGTGCTTTACCGGAGCGCCCTTTTCGCTGGTTCCATCGCCAAAATTCCAGAAAAATTTTAACGCATCTCCCTCCGGGTCAACCGTGCGAAGCCCGTTAAAAAGAAATGTATTGCAATTATCTATCTGTTCAAGATCAACTTGAGGTCTGGGGCGGGCATTCGGTTCATGAAGATAGATGGAAACCAGCATGGAAAGCAGGTTGCCATGTTTGTCGGTAACATAAAATGTCCCGTCGTTGGGCATTTCCCGTCCTCCTTCAAACCGGAGAGCGCACATGCGACCGACTTCAATTTCCTTTAAGTAAACAACTCCTTTCATCCATTCATTCTGGCCGGAAGAGCCAACTTTCAGATTGGAACGGAAAGCTGTGTCCACACCAATTTTTGCACCGGAAAGATCAAAGTTGTGCACCACGATCTCGCGCACATCTTCAGGAACGAAAAACCGCATTTCCGAAAATACGCCTGGTCTTGGCAGGCGAATAGTAGGCGCAAACGTAAAAATTTCAACTTCATCAGGTGGTGTGCTGCTGTGCTCTTCGCTCGATACCGTAATAAGAAAAGCATTGCCGTCATCACCTTCTTTTCCTTCAATTACAACTTTAAAATATCGAAACTGGCCGACCTTTTCACCGTCTTCGGGTTTAATTCGAGCAAAAGTATACCACTTATTATCCAAAAGAGGGTTTTCTCCAAACTCTTCATTTGCAAGAAGAGTACCTGCATACAAATCCGATTTGACAGGCGTCGGTTTTCGCATTCCGGGAACTGAATATGCGCCCTTCCCTCCGAATATCTTAAAACCGGTTCGGGTATCGAACTTCCTGTGATATATAGCGTCCACTTCACCCCCGCAGTCGGCATCGAAAATGCGAACATATACAGGGTCGCGCATCTGATCAGGCATTCGTATGAAAACAACCTGGAAAAAGTCATCATCCCCCTCAACAGTACTTGCATCAATGCCATAAGTAATCAAATATGCGGGTTCAGCTCCAAGAGCCTGTGATGAAACAATCCACAAGAAAAAAAAGAATATAAATGCCATTTTCAAATAGCGCCCGGAAATATTAAAATATTTTTGGTTCATTTGATAGACCTTCTAATATTTATTAGCAAAGAATCCACGTCCCAAGGACGTGGCATTGATTACCCCTGTAAGGAGTTCCATCGTAAACGCCACACGTTGCGTGTTGTTAATCGGAAATAATCTCTTTTTATAACCCGAAACGCGCAACCCGTACCTCTCGACCCGAACACCTAAAACCTGTATTCCTTACTGTTACCGAGGTAATCAGACAGCGTTACGCTTTTAAATTTTATTATATGACCGCCACCTTCCGGAATACTGAATGATCCAACATATTTTCCCTTCGAACCTGAAAGAATCATGTGCCCGGTATGGTATTGTTTCCCGATTTGCACTGTAAATGGCGCTGTCTTTATGAGTCCGGTTGAATCCTGAGCTTTTACAATTACGCTTGCCTGTTTTTTATCTTCACCTTTGCCCAGGGAAATATCATATTTCAGCAATCTGGGTGGATCAGGATCAAATAGAACCTCTTTTTCAATTCTAACTACGTTACCAACCAAATCACCGGCTACAAAAGAAAGTCTGTTTGCGCCATGTTTCAGATCAATCGTCATGCTGAATTGACCATCCTGCAATGAAACAGGGCTTTTGTTCAAATTGAATCTTTGGGCATCGTCGACCTTTCCCTTAATTGTCAATCTCTTTTCCCTGGTAGTGGAAGAAATTTTTTCGTCAAAATGTATGACAGGAGCTTTATCGTCGATTTCAATGTTAATGCTTGCATGCCTTTCTACGCCGGAAGGTGAGGCTATTTTAACATTGAACATCTGGCGGCGATCGGTCAAATTGAGACTTACCTGAAACCGGCCATTACTATCCGCAGTGGCCCTTGCCGGGGCCGCGGTCCCTGGCGAAGTAACTGTAATGGAGCAGTCCGGATTTGTTTTTCCAGCCAGGGAAATTGAGCGTTGTGATACAATAAAATGGCCGGGCATTATCTGGTGCAAAGCCGGATTATAAAGCGGATCAAAAGCTAAATCTATTTTATGCCGGCAGAAAGGTCACACTTCGTTTGAGTTCTGTGATGTTCCCTCCACGATCAATTGCTTTAACAGTGATGCTATTGACTCCTTCATACAATTTCTGCCTGAATCGAAACTTTCCGTTTGTTGCGATTTCAACCGGCTGATCCTGTATGGTAAGCAGGATATCATTTTCTGTCATTCCCAGTATTTCTACCATGTTGCCTGAAAGAAGCAGGCCCTCATCAGGAGATTGAATTACAAGAAATGGCGGCTTATCGTCGTACATTATCTGAATGAACCTTGCCTCGGACGGCTGACCTCTCAGTTTATCTGAGGAAACGGCTGTAACACGCCAGTAAAGCAGATTGCGCAAAAATCCGTCAGGAAGTTTTTTGGGAAACATGGCCGTTGCGATTTGAATCTCTTTGCTGTAGATGATTGATGAAAATGAAACATTATAGGATATTTCAAGCAGGTAATATTGGGCTCCACTTACTTCTTCCCAGGTTAAAGGTATGTTGACATTAAATTCTTCAACACCACTTTCAGGCTTGAGTAGTCTGGGGCTGGCAAGAAGTTCCCGTGGAGATGTCGGTTTTTTATTATGAAGAACAACGGAGCCCT
>RCNF010003239.1_pt1 | contig 12919 bp, 11 predicted proteins | sample 2041311 | NCBI WGS metagenome assembly RCNF01 (sample SAMN09708228, study PRJNA481090) | Marine sediment metagenome, whole genome shotgun sequencing project. | biome: marine sediment; feature: ocean; material: sediment; isolation source: Sewage treatment plant 2 marine sediment (STP2) ... | reverse complement strand
GCAGCTTGATTAAAATCCATTGACATAATTATGAAGTTTTTTTGGTTTGTATTTATCTGTATTTAATCGAATTCAAAGATAATAAAATACTTCAGTAAGTATTCAAGAATCAATTGATTTAAAGTAGCATTATTTATTTCACAAAGTTCTAATGACTCTAGTGTAAAGTCATATGAATCATGTCAGATCGTAGAACCACCAAAAAAACTGGAGTTAATGTGCATATATATTAAAAGAAAACGAAGGGCATGGCTTTAGAAATGAAGAAAATAGGTTTGATTTTTATAAAGTAATGGCGAAATTTTTAGATGAAAATTTAAAAGAAAAGCCCGAAGAAATTAAAATCTAAATTTTAGTTGGTTAACGATAAAAAGCCTGTCAATATTGAATATGACAGGCTTTTTTAATTTGTAATAATTAGGTTAGCTTAAAACTTCAGCTACCTTCTTTCCAATTTCTGCAGGAGAATTTACCACATAAATTCCATTTTCCGCAAGTATGGCCATTTTTGCCTGAGCAGTATCATCTTTACCTCCAACTATTGCTCCGGCGTGCCCCATAGTCCTACCTTTTGGTGCCGTTTGACCTGCAATAAAACCAATTACCGGTTTTCTATTACCATCAGCTTTGATCCATTTTGCCGCATCGGCTTCAAGTTGACCTCCAATTTCACCAATCATAACTATACATTCAGTATCATCATCATTCATTAGCAATTCAACCGCTTCCTTAGTTGTTGTACCAATTATTGGATCGCCACCAATACCAATTGCCGTTGTAATACCCAAGCCTTGTTTAACAACTTGATCAGCAGCTTCGTAAGTCAATGTCCCTGATTTAGAAACGATACCTACGGTACCTTTTTTAAATACAAAACCTGGCATAATACCTACTTTTGCCTCCTCAGGTGTAATAACTCCGGGGCAATTAGGACCCACTAATCTACAATCTCTATTTGCTATATAAGCTTTTACTTTAACCATATCAGCAACAGGAATACCTTCAGTAATACATATAATTACTTTAATACCGGCATCAGCCGCTTCCATAATAGCGTCTGAAGCAAAGGCTGGTGGAACAAAAATGATACTAGTATTAGCATCTGCCTTTTCAACTGCATCAGAAACAGTATTAAAAACAGGTTTATCTAAATGCTTTTGCCCTCCTTTTCCGGGGGTTACGCCACCAACGACATTGGTACCATATTCTATCATTTGTGATGCGTGAAATGTCCCTTCACTACCTGTAAATCCCTGAACAATTATTTTTGAATTTTTATCTACTAAAACACTCATATTAGCTGTTAATTATATTTTAAATGATTCATAAAAACGATGTAAAAGTAATTTATAAAAGCCTACTTTCAACAATTTTTTAGGAGAAATTATTTACTTTTTCTATAACTTCTGGCAACACCTTAATCGCGGCTAATTCTCGGTATTTTTTTCGCGCATCATCACACGGAGAGCCAAAATATGATTTTCCTCCTTCAAGATCTTTGGCAACTCCCGATTGTGCATAAACAACGGCGCCTTTACCAATAGTAACGTCACTTATTACGCCGACCTGGCCCCATAGTGTAACTTCGTCTTCTAAAACAACACATCCGGCGATACCTACATGTGATGCTATCAGACATTTTTTACCAATAATAGTATCATGTGCAATTTGTACCTGATTATCAATTTTTGTTCCTTCCTTAATTGTAGTGTTACCTGTTACCCCTCTATCAATGGTACAGGAAGCTCCAATATCAACATTACTTTCAATAATAACATTACCACATGATTTTAACTTATCAAATCCTTCAGGTCTATTTTTGTAATAAAAAGCATCAGCTCCTAAAATAGTACCCGCATGGATAGTTACATTGTCACCAATATTACAACCATCATATATGGTAACATTAGGATGAATAAGACAGTTATTGCCAATAATAACGTCATTCCCTATAAAAGCATTTGGCTGAATTACCGTGTTCTCTCCTATCTTGGCGGAATTGGCAATTAGTGTATTGGATGATTTATAAGGTTTAAAATATGCTGTTAACTTGTTAAAATCTCTAAATGGATCATCAGAAATTAACAAGGCTTTGCCTTCCGGGCAGGTTACCTTTTTATTTATTAAAATTACTGAAGCAGCAGAATTCAGTGCTTTATCATAATATTTCGGATGGTCTACAAAAACAATATCACCAGCTTCTACAACATGAATTTCATTCATCCCTAAAATAGGAAAATTAATATCTCCAACATATTTAGAATCAATAAGTTCAGATATTTCTTTTAAAGTGTAAGTTTTAGAGAATTTCATAAATGAATTAAACTTTCACACGTTCTTGATACGTTCCTTTTTCAGTTTCAACTTTTATTTTATCACCTTCATTAATGAACAAAGGAACATTAACATTTGCTCCGGTTTCAACAGTAGCAGGCTTCGTAGAATTTGTTGCGGTATTACCTTTCATTCCAGGTTCCGTATGTGTAACTTCCAAGATAACACTCGCAGGCATTTCCACTGCCAATGGTAACTCATCTTCAGATCTGACTATGACCGTTACTATTTCACCTTCTTTCATTAATTCTGGTGAATCTAAAATATCTTTTTGTAATTGAATTTGCGTATAATCATCATTATTCATAAAGTGAAATGTATCACCATCTTTATATAAAAACTGATACTTTCTAGTTTCTACACGAACTTCTTCAATTTTATTACCTGCAGAAAATGTGTTATCCAATACTTTTCCCGATGTTAAGCTTTTTAACTTTGTACGCACAAAGGCAGGGCCTTTACCGGGTTTAACATGTTGAAATTCGATAATTTTAAAGGTATCATTATTGAATATAATACATAAACCTTTTCTTATATCTGATGTATTTGCCATTTATACTATTTATGAATTTTTATTTAATTGCACTAATAATTATTATATTCCACTTGAGTACCCTTTCATGATACCACGTTGAGAATTACGAATGAATTCAATGATTTGATCTCGTTCAGAAGTAGCCTCAAACTCACCTTCAATAATACCCAGTGCTTGAGTTGTATTGTTATTTCGCTGATACAATATTCTATATATTTCCTGTATTTCTCTAATTTTTTCAGATTGAAACCCTCGTCTACGCAATCCAATCGAATTAATACCAACATAAGATAGTGGTTCTTTAGCCGCTTTTGTAAATGGTGGAACGTCTTTACGAACTAAAGAACCTCCAGATATCATTGCATGAGCTCCTATGTGGATGAATTGATGAACCGCTGCAAGACCTCCAATAATGGCATAATCACCTATAACAACATGACCTGCGAGAGCCACCGCATTCACAATAATTGCATTTTTCCCAATAATACAGTCATGTGCAATATGAGCAGTCGCCATCACTAAAGAATTATCTCCAATTACCGTTTTGCCATATGCTTTGGTACCCCTATTAACGGTCGTGCATTCTCTTATGGTAACATTATCACCAATTTCAGTAAGTGAATCTTCTCCATCAAATTTTAAATCCTGTGGTATTGCTGAAATTACTGCACCAGGAAAAATTCTGCAATTTTTACCGATACGTGCTCCTTCCATAATAGTAACATTAGACCCAATCCATGTACCTGACTTAATAACAACATTATTATGGATTGTTGTAAAAGGCTCTACAACTACATTGGTATCAATTTTGGCACCTGGATGTATATATGCAAGTGGTTGATTCATGTTATTCTGTTTTTTTTGCTATTTGAGCCATTAACTCCGCTTCAACAACTAATTTATTGTTAGCATACCCATAGGCTTGCATGTGGCAGATACCTCTTCTTATTGGTTCAATTAATTCGGCTTTAAAAATTAAAGTATCTCCAGGCAATACTTTTCTTTTAAATTTAACCTTATCCATTTTCATAAAATAGGTTAAATAATTTTCAGGATCTGGTACGGTACTTAAAACTAAAATGCCACCACATTGAGCCATGGCTTCAACTTGCAACACCCCTGGCATTACAGGTGCTCCAGGAAAATGTCCAACGAAAAAGTTCTCATTCATAGTAACATTTTTAGTTCCTACAACATGTTTATCACTCAATTCTAAAATTTTATCTATCAATAAAAATGGAGGCCTGTGTGGTAAAATATCCATTATTTTATTAATATCCATTAGTGGGGGTTGGTTCAAGTCATATTGTGGAACGTTATTGCGCTTTTCTCTTAATAAGTTTAGATAATTTTTTTGCAAATTGCGTATTAATACTATGGCCAGGTTTATTAGCGATTACCTTACCTCTTATTTTTACCCCAACTAACGCTAAATCACCAATAACATCTAGTAATTTATGTCTGGCAGCCTCATTAGGCCAATGCAAGGTTAAATTGTCTAAAATACCATTGGGTTTTACTTTAACACTATTTTTATTAAAAGCTAGGCTTAACTTTTTCATAGTTTCAGGAGACAATGGTTTATCTACATAAACTATGGCATTATTTAAATCACCTCCTTTTATCAGATCATTTTCAAGTAGCATTTCAATTTCATGTAAAAAACTAAAAGTTCTGGCCTCTGAAATTTCCTCCTTGAAATCAGAAATATGTTTCATAGTAGCATTTTGAGTTCCTAAAACCTTAGTCCCAAAATCCACCATCGTTGTAACTTCATAAGTATCTGAAGGCATTACCATTATCTCACTTCCACTAGCTTCATCTTTGTAGGAAATTATATCTTTAACGATATATTCGTTTACATCTGCATCTTGCTCAATAGTACCCGCCTTTTCTAATGCTTCAATAAAATATTTAGATGAACCATCCATAATAGGAGGTTCTGGAGCATCTAATTCAATACAAATATTATCAATACCTAAACCAACTACGGCCGCTAGAACATGTTCAGAAGTATTAATTTTAACACCATTCTTTTCAAGATTAGTCCCTCTTCGAGTATCAATCACGTACTCAGCTTTAGCCTCGATTATTGGGCCTCCCTCTAAATCTGTTCTCGTAAATGCAAAACCATAATTTATTGGAGCAGGTTTAAAAGTCAATTTCACTCTTTTGCCTGTATGCAAACCAACACCTGAAAGTGAAATTTCTCTTTTTATAGTTTTTTGTTTAGTAGTCATTAATCTTCTTTTTGAATAGTTGATTTTTTTTCTAATTCATTAACTCTATTGACCAATTTTGATAAATTTTTGAAATGCACATAGGATTTATTGTAATCAGAGTAAGGTAATGCCGGACTTCCTTGGACAAATTCATCATCTTTAAGATTTCTAGAAATGCCAGATTGTGCTTGAATACGAACATTATTACCAATGGTAAGATGACCAACAATTCCAACCTGACCACCAATTTGACAATCTCTCCCAACCTTTGTTGAGCCTGCTATTCCAGTTTGAGCAGCAATAACAGTATTTGCACCAATTTCTACATTATGTGCAATTTGAATTTGATTATCCAGCTTGGCTCCTTTACGTATTATTGTCGACCCTAATGTAGCTCTATCAATTGTGGTAGTTGAGCCAATATCAACATTATCTTCTATTATTACATTCCCTGTTTGTGGCACTGTTACATATATTCCGTTTTCATCAGGAGCAAATCCAAAACCATCACAACCAATGATAGCTCCCGAATGTATTGTGCATTTTTTACCTATAACTGACTCAGAATATACTTTAACACCTGAAAATAGATTTGTTCCACTATCTATTGTAGCATTGTCTCCAATATATACATGAGGGTATAATTTTACATCATTACCAATTTTCACATTATGTCCTATATAAACAAACGCACCTATGTAGACATTTTCTCCTATTACAGCAGTGTCACTTTTGAAATGTGGATTTTCAAAACCAGATTTATTCAACTTAACTTGATTATAAAATTCTAACAATGTTGAGAAAGCTTTATAGGAATCATCTACTTTAATTAAGGTAGTCAAGATTTCTTTTTCCGGAACAAAACTTTTATTAACAATAGCTATTGAAGCTTTTGTTGTGTACAAAAAAGGTGTGTACTTAGGGTTTGATAAAAAAGTTAATGAACCTTTTTCACCTTCTTCTATCTTCGAAAGCTTAAAGACTTCTTCATTCGGGTCTCCTTCAACTTCCCCATGCAATATATCCGAGATTTGTCTGGCGGTAAATTTCATCCATGCAAAAGTATAAAAAAATCTTACGCGACAGTAAGGTTTGTTTACTTAGGATAATATATAAAATGTTTTAAAACAGGTTTTGTAAGGGCCAACAAGTTCAAATGATCAGAAGCTTCAGTAATATCTTTTATTTCTCCTGATTTATATAAAATATTTATAGAGCTGTTTTCTAAGTTATATGCCTGATTTTCAATAATACCAGAACCAACAAAATATTCTATTGATTCATCTTTCAGATTTAATTTTTTTGAAACCCGCAGTTTTATTTTCTCAATTTCATTTGTCGAAAACTCCTTATCTTGAATTTTAATTTTTGGTAGGTTACGGTAAATAAATGATTTCGATAAGGTTGATAAAACATAGTCTGAATGGTTCATCCATTGTTTTACTGCCATAATTATATCATAATCATCAATTTCAGCAAATTTATTGAATGTAACATCGTTAAAACTATGGATATCATTATTGGTTAAAAAGTATTTCAGGGGTTCACTACTGATCAGATCCTCGTTTCTTTTAACTAATTCTTTTGCTCTTTTTAATATTTTAACTAATATATAATCAGCAACTAAACTTGTTTTATGTAAATAGACCATCCAATACATTAGCCTTCTGGCTACAATAAATTTTTCAACGGAATAAATACCTTTTTCTTCAATTACTAATTTCTCATCAACAACAGTAAGCATTGAAATAATACGTTCAGCATTTATATTACCCTCAGTTACCCCAGTGTAAAAACTATCTCTTTTTAAATAATCTAATCGATCAATATCTAATTGGCTAGCAACTAATTGGTTAAAAAAAGACCTGTGATACTTCCCTTTGAGAATTTCAATTGCTAATTTTAATTTACCGTTAAATTCTATATCTAATTTTTGCATAAATAATAATGAAATTTCTTCATGCCTGATATTAGTAACTAAACTGTGCTCTAAGGTGTGAGAAAATGGTCCATGACCTATATCATGTAATAAAATTGCGATGAGCAAAGCTTCTTCTTCCTCTTCAGAAATCTTAATAGATTTAGATCTCAGAACAAATACAACTTTTTGCATTAAATGCATTGCACCTAAAGCATGTTCAAAACGAGTATGATGAGCTCCGGGATACACAAAATTTGATAATCCCATTTGTGAAATCCGTCTTAAACGCTGAAAATAAGGGTGTTCTATAATATCAAAAATTAATATACTCGGAATACTAATAAATCCGTAAATTGGGTCGTTTAAAATTTTAAATTTGTTCAACCAAATAATCTTTTAATTAGTATACAAAAGTAGAAGTTTAATTTTTAATATTATATAACAAGGAATGAATGCAATAAAAATACTTTGGGTAGATGATGAAATAGATTTGTTAAAACCTCACCTATTATTTTTAGAAAAGAAAAATTATAATGTTTCAACTTGCAATAATGGTGCGGAATCGATTGAAAAGGTAGATGAAGATAATTATGATATTATATTTTTAGATGAAAACATGCCCGGACTTTCGGGTATTGAAACGCTTTCTCAAATAAAAGCTAAACATCCTAATCTTCCAATTGTCATGATCACGAAAAGTGAAGAGGAATATATAATGGAAGAAGCTATCGGTTCAAAAATTGCTGATTATTTAATTAAACCCGTAAACCCAAATCAGATCTTGTTAAGTTTAAAGAAAAACTTAGATCACTCACGTTTAGTTTCTGAAAAGACAACGTCTACATATCAACAGGAGTTCAGAAAAATTTCATTAGACCTTGCTATGGTCAATACGTTCGAAGAATGGGTTGAATTATATAAGAAGTTGGTTCATTGGGAAATTCAACTCGAATCTATAGACGATGCCGGAATGATCGAGATTTTGGAAAGTCAAAAAAATGAAGCCAATGCACAATTTTTTAAATTTATTCAAAAAAATTATCAAGGTTGGTTTGAAAATGAAGACAAACCTATTTTATCACAAAATTTATTTAAAGAGGTTATTGCTCCACAAATTTCGACTGAACAAGGAACTTTATTGATCGTGATAGATAATTTACGTTATGATCAGCTCCGAGTTTTAGAACCAATTATTAATAATTACTATAAAATTGAGAGCGAAACGTCTTTCTTTAGTATTTTACCTACTGCAACACAATATGCAAGAAATTCCATTTTTTCGGGTTTAACACCACTTGAAATGGAAAAACAGCATCCACAGTACTGGAAAAATGATACTGATGAAGGTGGAAAAAATTTATATGAAAATGAGTTTTTGACGGCACAAATTAAACGTTTGAATTTAGACATAAAACACGAATTCTTTAAGATTACTAATATGCCTAAGGGGCGAGATCTAGCTGCCAATTTCAAATCTATAAAAGAAAATGATTTAACAGTAATTGTTTATAATTTTGTAGATATGCTTTCTCATTCAAGAACTGAAATGGAAATGATCAAGGAACTTGCGAGTGATGATAAAGCTTATCGTTCGTTAACATTAAGTTGGTTTAAAAACTCCCCTTTGTTAGAAATGATTCAGAAAGCGCAAGAATATGGGTTGAAATTAATCGTTACAACAGATCATGGTACAATTAACACTAAAAACCCGACTAAAGTAGTAGGAGAAAAAAATATAAGTTCTAATTTACGATATAAAACGGGTAGAAGTTTATCTTATAATGATAAAGATGTTTTTGCTGTAAAAAACCCAAAAGATATTCAATTGCCTTCCGCTCATATGACCAGCTCATTTATATTTGCCAAGGAAGATTTATTTTTTGCTTATCCCAATAATTATAATCACTTCGTAAAGTACTTTAAAAACACCTATCAGCACGGTGGTATTTCGCTGGAAGAAATGATTATACCTTGTGTAATAATGCAGCCCAAATAAAAGAGATTTTCACGATTATTCTATTTTGTTTTTTTATTAACAACTTTATTATTATTGTTCAGAATTTTTTACGTTTTCATAGCAATTATTAGTTATAAAATGTTGAAATTTGCTTCTTAATTTTTAAGAAAATGAAAAAACATAATTTTAGTGCCGGACCTTGTATTTTACCGCAAAAAGTATTAAAACAAGCTTCAGAAGCTGTTTTAAATTTTAATAACGATAACTTATCGTTGATAGAAATTTCTCATAGGAGTGCTCCTTTTGTAGCAGTAATGGAAAAAGCTCGAAATTTAGCATTAGAATTGCTGAATTTGGAGGGTAAAGGTTATGCCGCCTTATTCTTACAAGGTGGAGCCAGCCTTGAATTTTTAATGGCCCCGTATAATCTTTTAAAAGTTAATGGTAAAGCTGCCTATTTAGATACTGGTGCCTGGAGTAATAAAGCTATTAAAGAGGCTAAAATACTGGGTGATATTGAAGTGGTTGCTTCATCGAAAGATAAAACATACAACTATATTCCAAAAAATTATACAATCCCAACAAATATCGATTATTTTCACTGCACGTCTAACAATACGATTTATGGAACTCAAATAAAAGAATTCCCTAAAAGCGATGGCTTGTTAGTTTGCGATATGAGTTCTGATATATTTTCGCGTCAATTAGATTTTACACAGTTTGATTTAATTTATGCAGGCGCTCAAAAAAATATGGGTCCTGCAGGAACAACTTTAGTAATTGTAAAAGAGGAAATTTTGGGTAAAAGCGGTCGTACTATTCCATCAATGTTAGATTACCAGGTTCATATTAGTAAAGATAGCATGTTTAATACACCTGCAGTGTTTCCTGTCTATGTATCAATGTTGACATTAGAGTGGTTAAAAAATTTAGGAGGAATTCCTGCCATTGAAAAAATGAATGAGAAAAAAGCAGCATTGCTTTATTCTGAAATAGATAGAAATCCACTTTTTAAAGGATTTGCAGAAAAAGAAGACCGTTCATCTATGAATGTAACTTTTAACCTAACCAATGAAAATTATAAGGATGCATTTGACAAACTTTGGAATGAAATAGGAATTAGTGGTATAAAAGGTCATAGATCAGTTGGTGGTTATCGTGCAAGTATCTACAATGCAATGCCGATTGAAAGCATACAGGTATTGGTAAATGCTATGCAAGAACTTGAAAAACAAACATTATAACAATTAAAACTTAATAAAATGAAAGTATTGGCAAATGACGGCATCGCAACAAGTGGTGTTATGGCTCTTGAAAAAGAAGGGTTCACAGTAGATTTAACAACTGTTGCTCAAGACAAACTCATAGATTATATTAACGAAAATAATATTTCAGTACTGCTAGTGAGAAGTGCTACACAAGTTAGAAAAGATATTATTGATAATTGCAAGTCATTAAAAATCATTGGTCGCGGTGGTGTTGGAATGGATAATATTGATGTAAAGTATGCAAAAGAGAAAGGGATCCAAGTAATAAACACCCCTGCTGCATCTTCGCATTCAGTGGCTGAACTAGTTTTTGCCCATCTATTTGGCATGGTTCGTTTTTTACACGAATCTAACCGAAATATGCCTTTAGAAGGAGATTCTAAATTTAAAAATTTAAAAAAATCATATGCAAAAGGAATTGAATTAAAAGGGAAAACTCTTGGCATAATTGGTTTTGGCAGAATTGGACAAGCTACGGCTAAAATTGGTTTAGGCCTTGGCATGAAGATCGTTGCTTTTGACCCTTATTTAGAATCAGCAAATTTAGAACTTGAATTTTATGATCATCAAACGGTTTTCTTCAATATTAAAACCATAACAAAAGAAGAAGTTTTAAGAGAATCAAATTTTATTTCATTACATGTTCCTGCTCAAAATGACTACGTGATTTCAACTAAAGAATTCGAAATCATGCAAGATGGGGCCTGTATTGTCAATGCTGCCCGCGGTGGGGTAATTGATGAAGTGGCGCTGGTTAAGGCACTAGAAACTAAGAAAATTTCTAAAGCGGCCTTAGATGTCTTTGAACACGAACCAACCCCAGAAATTCAATTACTAATGAATCCTAACATCTCTTTAACACCCCATATTGGCGCCGCAACAGGTGAAGCGCAAGATAGAATTGGAACAGAACTAGCACATCAAATTATTAAAATTCTAAAAGAAGATACAACAGTATAATTTATTAAAAACATCTAATGTCAATTATAAAACCATTTAAAGGTCTTAGGCCTCCTAAAGAGCTAGTGGAAGAAGTTGCTTGCTTACCATATGACGTAATGAACTCTGTAGAGGCCACTCAAATGGCAGCGGGTAAAGAAGCGTCTTTATTAAGAATAACTCGAGCAGAAATTGAATTTGAAAAGGGTATGGATTCTCATGACGAAAAAGTTTATTTGCATGCAAGATCTAATTTTGATGCTTTTCAAGAAAAAGGATTTTTAGTTCAAGATAGTGTGGAGAAGTATTATATCTATGCCCAAACAATGAACGGGAAAACACAATATGGTATAGTAGGAGCTGCTTCTTGTCAAGATTATTTGGAAGGAAAGATAAAAAAACATGAATTAACACGTCCTGATAAAGAAGAAGACCGCAAGGTACTTTCAAGAATCTTAGAAGCAAACATTGAACCAGTATTTTTTACTTATAGAGCTGTACCTGAAATAGACGAGATTGTTTCAAATTTTGTTTCAAATAATGCTCCACAGTATGATTTCACGGCAGAAGATGGTTTTGGACATCATTTTTGGGTGATTGATGATGCAGATATTAATAATAGAATAGAACTACTTTTTAAAGAAAAAGTTCCTTGTACATATGTTGCAGATGGGCATCACAGAACTGCAGCGGCTGCAGGAATGAGTGATGAATTTAGAAAGAAAAATCCTAATCATACAGGGAATGAAGCCTATAATTTTTTTATGGCTGTTCATTTTCCTGATAATCAATTGCAAATAATTGATTACAACAGAGTAGTGAAAGACTTGAATGGATTAAGCCCAAAAGAATTTTTAAAGAAAATCGAAGAAAATTTTATTGTAAACCAAATTAATGAATCTATTATTAAACCGAATAAATTACATGATTTTTCTATATATTTAGATGGAAAATGGGTTGGTTTAACTGCTAAAAATTCTACTTTTAATGACGATAACCCTATTGACAGTTTGGATGTGAGTGTTCTTTCAAAATTTATCTTAGAACCCATTCTAAATATTAAGGATTTAAGAACTGATACGCGAATTGAATTTGTTGGAGGAATTAGAGGTCTAGATGAATTGAGTAAACGGGTTGATAGTGGTGAAATGGCCGTTGCCTTTGCTTTATTTCCTGTAAGCATGAACCAATTAATGAATATAGCCGACACGGGCAATATTATGCCTCCAAAAGTAACTTGGTTTGAACCTAAATTACGCTCAGGCCTTGTAATCAATAAATTGGCTTAGGTCTAATGTTCATAAAAGATAATTTAGAAAAAATAATTGATACACTTCCTGAGGACGTAACCTTGGTTGCTGTTTCAAAAACCAAACCTGTAAAAACCATTCTTGAAGCATATAATGCTGGCCAGATTATTTTTGGTGAAAATAGAATTCAGGAAATGGTAGATAAGGAAAAGGAATTACCTAAAGACATTCAATGGCATATGATTGGTCATTTACAACGTAATAAGGTAAAATATATGGCTCATTTTGTCGATTTAATTCATGGCGTTGATAGTATGAAAACGCTAATAGAAATAAATAAGCAAGCTAAAAAACATGATAGGGTCATAAAATGTTTGTTACAGGCCAAAATAGCTCAAGAAGAAACAAAATATGGACTGTCATTTACAGAAATTGAAGGAATTTTATCTTCTGATCTACTAAATGAACTTCAAAATGTAAAACTTATTGGCTT